>Ga0067045_1030990_pt1 | contig 13492 bp, 10 predicted proteins | sample TerdegcTABiofilm_FD_59184 | JGI IMG/M metagenome (GOLD analysis project Ga0067045, IMG submission 59184) | Combined Assembly of (Gp0054472, Gp0054536) Wastewater bioreactor microbial communities from Singapore -Terephthalate degrading...
GGCCGGCGCATGGCTGGGCGACGCGATGGCGCTGGCCGCCGGCACGCTCTGGGGCCTGACCACGCTCACCATCCGCGCCACGAAGCTCTCGGGCGCGAGTGCGGAGAAAACCCTGTTCTACCAGGTGGCGGTGACGGCCGTCGCCGCGCCCCTCATCTCGCTCGCGCTGGGTGAGGTGTGGTCGCTCGACTACTCGGCGCGCGCCTGGGGCTCGCTGGGCATCCAGACCGTGGTGGGCGCCTTCGCCAGCTACCTCACCTGGATGTGGCTGCTGCGGCACTACCCCGCCACCCAGATGTCGACCTTCACCTTCCTCACCCCGGTGTTCGCGCTGGTCTTCGGCGTGGTGCTGCTGAGCGAGCCGCTCACGCTGCAACTGGTGGTGGCGCTGGTCGGCGTGGCGCTGGGTATCGTGCTGGTGAGCCGGCGCGGCTGACGTGGGCAGGCCCCTGGGAAATCCCGGGGTCCAAGGACCGAACCCGGCCACCGATTTGCATAACTACCTACCTAGCTCCAGTTCTCCACCCTGGGGCTGAACCAGGGAGGTTGTTTTGAATGTCGGCACTGCCTTATCCATCGCCATCGGGCCCAGCGAAGCTGTCCTCAGCTTCGTCAAGCTGCCCAAGCTCCACCAGCGCAACGATGAGCCGGTGGCTTGGGAGGAGGAGGAGCCCCCCCCCGCCGGCCCCCTCTTCGCTGACAGATCCTCGTCGTCGGATTCGGTCGAGCATCCCCTCCTGCCCTTGGCTGCCCCCCGCTCCTTGCAACAGTCCTTGTTGCAGGGATGCTCCCCCACCAACGCTTGCGCCAGTGTCGAGCTCAAGGCACATGTGGACGCGCTGGTCAACAACGCCCGACCCACTGGCCAGAAGGATCTCCCCAGCCTGCTGATTTCCCCCCAGCACTACTACCCGTTGTGGTGTGTTCTGCTGTGCACGACCGCCGGGTTGGCGCACGGCATGAGCTTCGACACCGCGACCGGCGCCGAGGACCCGAAGTCCGGCTTGTACAGCGTGCCGGTGCTTGCCATGTTGCTGGGACAGGCGGGGGACGCCAAGATCACCTATGACGGCGCGCGCGAGGCACTGGCGGGCAAGGAACAGATGCTGGAGGACTGCCGTGTCTACCTGGCCGCTGTGTCCGGCCTCAAGGCACTGGAAACGCTGAAGGAGGCGAAACCGAACCCAGCCGACCTGAAGTTGATTGAAGACGCCAAGGCAACGCTGCAAGCCCTGGCAGATGCCCGCAAGTCCACATTTTTGTCGTGCCTGAGCCCGAAATTCCTCGCACCCCGTTGCAAACTGGCCTGGTGGCGCGACGTCGTCTTCGGCTCAGCGTCCCTGGCCAAGGTCGTCCCGACGGCCGCGGTCGGCATCATGTCCGCCAGCGGCCCTCTCCAGGGTGCGGCAAAGGACCTGGCCATCACCCTGCCTTACCTCTCCGGCGCCATCGGCATGGTGACAGGTACTCTGAACCTCGTGCAGGCGGTCTTTGAAGGGAAGGATGCCCGAAGCAGCCGGGCGGCGCTGTTGCAGGCCGAGCTGTGCGACAAACACCTCTTCCTCGGGCTCCTCGAGCAAGGCCTCGACGCGGACGGCCTGGTGTGCCAGGACCTGCTGGACCTGCTGGGACACCGCAGCCGGGAGCGGGGGTTGACCGAGCTGCTGGGCGCCGACCTCACAGAGGCGCACTCGTGGGTCCGGGGCATCTACGGCGGCACCAGCCTGGGCGGTGCCGTGGCCACCACGGTCTTGACCGCACTGGGCGGCGCGGCCCTGATCGGCGCAGCGAGCATGAGCGGGATCGGGCTGGTGGGAGTGGCGCTCGCCGGAGCCTACATGCTGTGGTTCGGCATCAAGTCTCACATCGCGACGCAAGCCCAGAAAACCCATGACAAGGCCCGCCGAACCGCCGAGGCGGTCCATGGCCGGGATGCGAACTCGATGCCGGGCCTGGCCACCGCGCATCAGGGCCGCCCCTTAAAGGCCATCGCGAGCAGTATGGTCGCGCGGCTGAAGCAGGAGGCCACGCAGGCCGACGCCATCCGGATGCTGAAGGCCATGGACATTTCCCACCCGGCGATCGACGCGGCCATCCATGCAACCGATGGCAGCCATGACCAAGCGCTCATCGAACACATCGTGCAATGGGGGGCGCAGACGGTGTCGGGCTCGGAAAAAGAGGCCTTGCGCCGCTTCTATGCGCGCCCGGACGTGCCTGCTTCGGACAAACTGGCAACCCTGGAGCAATGGGTGGGGCTGGGCAACCAGCCGGAAGACATCGTCCAGAAACCCGAAGAGGGCCCTCCCTGGGCCCGGCACCTCGCAAAGGGTGATGGCATGGGCGACCTGGGCCGATCCTCGCTGACCCCGTCGCTCATCAAAAAACACTGGGGTGAGAAGGGCTTCCAGTCGACGCTGAATCGCGCGCTCCGGCACGACTGCGCGGTGATGTTTGCAGACGCGATGGCGCTGGCGACCACGGAGGAGAAAAAACAGGAAATCGCTTCGCAGGGGTTGGAGGTGCTGCGCTTTGAACGGCAGCACAAGGCCAAGGTGCGCGCCACCGTCGCAGGTTGGGTCCGCGACGGTCTGTGGGGCAACATGCAACTGAGCCTGAAGGACGATCTGGCGACGCTCGAACACCGGCGGGTGCTGGTGGACGACTACGGCATCTCGCCGGACGAGGACCAGCGGAATGTGCCCAGCATCCTCGCCGCACTGCAACAGCATGCCCTGAAGCAGCCTTTGCAGACCGACACCCTCCCTGAGTTCATGGCCATCTGCAAGGCCAGCGATGGCGACCACAAACGCAAGCTCGCGGCCAAGGTCCGGGATCTCGTGAACCACACGATCCGGAGCATGAGTGGCACCGTCGAGGACGCAGAGGTTTGCGCCGCACTGGGCGTCCGGTCCCTGAAGGACATCAACGAGCACCGGGTGGATGCCGTGCTGCCTGTGCTCCAGCAATTCCTGTCAGTCTCCGAGAAGCTCCGCGCACAAACCCTGCCCAAAGTGGTGGCCTCGCTGCATGTCTACCCCACCGGCGGTTTTCCCCCGGCCCTGTGCCGCCTCGCGGCCTTGCGCGAGCTTCGCCTGCGGTGCGAGAAAGCGGATGGCACGCCGTCCGATCGACAGGATATGCAGCGCGCCCTGGTGCTGATCAAGCCCTTGTCGAAGCAAAAACTGCACACCCGCACGTGGGGCGCCGGCCAGGGCGGCGGGGTGTTCGGGTTCTTCGGCTACACCTTGAACGGGATGGGAAAGTTCATCGAGTACCTGGTCAAGACGTGCCAGGGCGGTGCGCCCACCCCCGTGGGCCTGTCCTCCACCGAGCTCCAGCAATTGTTCGAGCTGTCCGATGATTCGGCCTACCGCAGCGCATTGATGCACTTCACGAATCAACCGAAGGAGCAGGCGCCCAGCAATGCAGCCTGGTTCGCCGAGGCCTATGCCCTGCAATACACGCCGGGCGCACTGGAGAAAGCACTCAAGAGCCGCGCGCCGCAGGCAGCTCGGGATTTTCTCTCAGGCCAACTGCAAGCCGCTCGTCAGCGGGCGCAAGCCTCGTTCAAGGCGCTCGACACGGCGGCCAGTGTCGCCGACTTGAAGGCGTATTTCGACCTGGAAGCGCTCGCGAAGCGGCACAAGGTCGATGTCCCGCCCTTGGCTCTGGGCATTGACAACGACAAACTCCAGCTCTACCGCGCCGCGCTCACCTGGCCCAACCAGACGGCACGGACCAAGAACATCCGGGCCATGCAGACCGAACTCGAGCAGCGGAAGACGGGCCAAGCGGGAATGGGCAATCCTTTCTGGTCGGCCAAGTTCCTGGCGTCGCAAGGGGCGAAGGTGGACAACGCAGAATGGGCAAAGATGCGGAAGCGCCACCCGGAGCTCCTGGCCAAGTCCTACACCTACAAGGCGCAGGTACAGACGCTCCAGGCGTGGAACCGCATGAGTCTGACCACGTTGTGGCAGGCGATTCAAAAAAATGACCCCTCGAAAGTCCGTCGTTGGACTGAGCTCCAGTTCAAGGCGTGGGGCCTGCCCATGCCAGTGGACGTGGACACGGTGCTGGCGAGGCTGAAGGGGGCCAAGACGGCCCATGAGCTGGCAGTCAAGCTCCTGGAGGTGAAGACCGACACGCGCAACCACCATGCGACCGCCCTCGCGACAGCGCTGCTGATGCGGGACCCCCCGCCCCTCCAACCCCCAGGCGAAGACTCAAACCGCAGCACCGATGACACCTCTAAAAGCGGGCCCCCGAAACGTGTCAGCAACCCGTCAGTTCGGGCGCTGACGATCTGACCCACGCATCGGTCCCCGCCACCGCGCGGGGAATCGCGTGCGACAAGGAGACACCCATGCTGTCCAAGGCTGTCGTGCTGCTGTCGTTGGTCGCGCTGATCTTCCCCATGGTGTTCTTCACCTTTGCATCGCCACCGCTGCTCATCCTGAAACACGACACGCCTCAGGACGCACGTTTCGTCCGGGGACTGTTCAACTACTACTACACGGTGGTGCTGGTCGCGGCCAGCATCGGGGCCCTGGGCCAGATGGCGGTGGGCCGCATCGCGGTGGGGTTGGCCATGGGTGGCGTGGCGGCCTTTGTCTTCGGGGTGCGCCGTTGGGTCGTCCCGCGCATGGATGTGCTGCGCGAAAGGATCGCGGGCGGAGACGCCACCGCCATCCCGAGCTTTCGGCGCCTGCACATCGCGGGCATTCTGCTCAACCTCGTGCAGGTGGGCGTGGTCGCCTGGGGCATGGCGAAGCTCGCCGCGCTGTAAGAAAAGCTCAGCCCGGCCGCGCCGCGAAATATTGCTGCAGCGCCTGGAGCGCGTGGCGCACCTTGGCCGGTTGTTCGCCACGCCGGGGCGTGACGGCGAACACCGCCGCCGGCTCCAGCCGCCAGTCTGGCAGCACGGGCGCGAGCCGGCCTTCGGCCAGCGCCTGGTGCACGTCGTCGCTCATGCCCACGTAGAGACCCCAACCCGCCACCGCCATGGCTTGCAGCGCGGTCACCTGCGAGGCGAGCAGGCGCGCTTCCACGCGCACCTCTTCGCGCTCGCCTTGCAGGCCCTGGAAGCTCAGCGTGTCCACCGCCGCACCGCGCGGCGGCAGGCCCAGCCAGTCGTGCCCGGCCAACTCGGCAGGGTGGCGTGGCCAGCCCCGCTCGGCCAGGTAACGCGGCGCGGCGCAGAGCTGGCGCTGCAGTTCACCCAGGCGGCGCGCGACCAGGGACGAATCGGTGAAGCGGCCCACGCGCAGAGCGAGGTCCACGCGCTCGCCGATAAGGTCGATGGGTGTGTCGTCCAGCAGCAAATGCAGTCTCAGCCGGGGATGGCGGCGCAGGGGCTCGAGCGCGGTGGCCAGCAGCTCACCGAAACCTATCGGAGCGGCCAGACGCAGCTCACCCTCGGGCTCGTCGCGCAGGCGCTCCAGCGCCTGGTCGGCGCTGCGGGCCTGCGCCACCATGGCGGCGCAGGCGGGGTAATAGCGCTCACCCGCTTCGGTGAGTGCGATGCGGCGGGTGGAGCGGTGCAGCAGCACCAGGCCCAGCGCTTCTTCGAGCAAGCGCAGTTGCTGGCTGACCGCCGATGGCGTGCTGCCCACGCGGCGCGCGGCGGCGCTGAGAGAGCCGGCGTCCACGATCTCCGCGAACAGGGCCATGCGCTTGAGCTTGTCGGTCCAGGCGTTGGTTTCGCGGCCCATTGATTAGATTCTCTACAAGAAGAAAGCATATTTTGCCGTCTACTGGGCGATTCGTGTAGCAGTGACACTAAATACATCGCAACTTTTTCAGGAGCCTTGTCATGAAGATCGCCCTCATCGGTGCCACCGGATTCGTCGGCAGCGCCGTGCTCACCGAACTGCTTTCGCGCGGCCACAGCGTGACCGCCCTGGCCCGCCACCCCGAGAAGCTGGCCGCCCAGCCCCGGCTGCAGGTGGTGAAGGCCGACGTCACCGACGCCGCGCAGGTGGCGCAGGCAGTCACCGGCCACGACGCGGTGGTGAGCGCCTACAACCCCGGCTGGGCCGAGGCGGACATCAAGCGCCTCTTCGGCCTGGGCTACGACGGCATCCTTGCTGGCGCCAAGCAAGCCGGCGTGCAACGCGTGTTGGCGGTGGGCGGCGCGGGCAGCCTGGAGGTGGCGCCCGGGCTGCAGCTGGTGGACACGCCCGAGTTCCCGGCCGAGTGGAAACAGGGCGCGCTGGCCGCGCGCGACCTGCTCACGCGCCTGCGCGGCGAGAAGGAACTGGAATGGAGCTTCATCTCGCCCCCCATCGCGCTCGCGCCGGGTGAACGCACAGGCCAGTACCGCACCGGCGGCGACCAGCTGCTGTCAGGTTCAGGCGATCAGCCCGCCGGCATTTCGGTGGCCGATCTGGCGGTCGCGATCGTGGACGAGGCTGAGAAGCCAAAGCACGTGCGCCAGCGCTTCACGGTGGCGAACTGAGGGTTCACTCCGACACGAACGGGGGAGGCCACCGGGTGCCCGGCTCCGCGGCTGTCCCCCGGGGCGGCTTCGCCGCCCCTCCTCCTTTATGCCGCTGCGCCGGGCACCCGGTGACCTCCCCCTCTGTGACACGCGGACGGTCGAACACCCGCATGCTGTCGCTTGCGAGTGCCGGGCGCTCTGCGCAGCGACATAAAGGAGGAGGACCGGCGCAGCCGGTCCGGGGGACAGTCGCGGAGCAGAGTGCCCGGTACTCGCGAGCCCGCGAGATGCAGGCGCGAAAACCTGACAGAGCAGCTACGTCCGCGCCCGCGACGCCGCGAATTTCACGTACCAGTCCAGGCAACCCGGGTTGGCCATGGCCTCTCGGTTGATGACCTTCTCCAGCGGCTGTCCGAGCAGCAGCTTCTTGATCGGCAGCTCCTGCTTCTTGCCCGAAAGCGTGCGCGGGATCTCGGCCACGTGGAAGATGCCGTTGGGCACGAAACGCGGCGACAGCGCGGTCTTGATGCTGTCGTTGATGCGGCGTTGCAGCGCATCGTCGAGCACCACGCCTTCGCGCAGCACCACGAACAGCGGCATGTAGCTCTCGCGCCCCAGGTACTCGAGGTCCACCACCATGGAGTCCATCACCTCGGGCAGCGCCTCCACCGCGCTGTAGAGCTCGCTCGTGCCCATGCGCAGGCCGTGGCGGTTGATGGTGGCGTCGGAACGGCCATAGATCACACACGAACCATCGGCGCCGATGCGCAGCCAGTCGCCGTGCCGCCAGACCGCACCGGCCTCGGGTGGCAGGTCACCGCCGCCGGGCTTGCGGCCTTGACCGGGTGGGTAGGTGTCAAAGTAACTGCCGAGCAGGCGCTGGTGGTCAACGTCGCCCACGAAGTACAACGGCATGGACGGGATCGGTTGCACGCACACCAGTTCGCCGACCTCGTCGATCACGGGCTGGCCCTGCTCGTTCCACGCTTCGACCGCGCAACCGAGCAGGCGACACTGCATGCGCCCGGGCGTTTGAGGCAGCTCGCGGTTGCCGCCGATGAAAGCCCCCGCGAAATCGGTGCCGCCCGAAATGTTGCACCACCAGATGTCCTGCTGCGCCTCACTCTTTGCGATGCGGCGGAACTGCTCGGTGCCCCAGCGCTGCGCGTCTTCCGAAAGCGGTGAACCAGTGGTGCCGAGCGCGCGCACGGCGGACACGTCTCCACACGCGGCGAGGTCGACACCCGCCTTGATGCAGTTGGCGAAGAAGGCCGCACCCGCGCCGAAGAAGGTGACGCCCTGCTCGGCGGCAAAGCGCCAGAGCGTGGTCCAGTCGGGCTTGTCCTTGGCTCCGCCCGGGTTGCCGTCGTAGATCACGCAGGTGGTGCCGTTGAGCAGGCCGCTGGTCTGCGCGTTCCACATCACCCAGCCGGTGGAGCTGTACCAGTGGTAGCGCTCGCCCCAGCTGTTGGGGTGGTAGCTGCAGCCCACGTCGTTGTGCAGGATCTTCAGCGCCATGCCCACGATCACGGTGCCGCCGTGGCCGTGCACGATGGGCTTGGGCAGACCCGTGGTGCCGCTGGAATAGACGATCCACAACGGGTGATCGAACGGCAGCCACACGGGTTCAAAGGCGGCGGTGGCGGCATCGTCGCGTGCGGTGGCGGCCGCGAAGCTCGCACACGGCGCGGCGGACAGCAGCGCCTCGGCCTGTGCCTCTTCGCTTTCGGCCAGGTTGGTGTGCAGCACCACGTGGCGCACTGTGGGCAAAGCCGCGCGCAGCTCGGCCACCACGGCCAGGCGGTCGTGGTCGCGGCCGGCGTAGCTCACGCCATCGCAGGCGATCAGCACCACCGGTTCAATCTGGCGGAAGCGATCCAGCACGGCGTTCGTGCCCATGTCGGGCGCGCAGATGCTCCACACGCCGCCAATGGACACCGTGGCCAGGAAGGCCACCATGGCCTCAGGAATGTTGGGCAGGTAGGCCGCCACCCGATCGCCCGGCTGCACCCCCTGCGCTTGCAGATGCTGCGCGAGCGAGGCCACCTGACGGCGCAACTCCGGCCAGCTCAGCTCGACGTGCCGGCCCTTTTCGTTTCGGCTCACCACGGCGGCAAAGCCCGCCACGTGCGCGGGCTGCACGTGGCGGAACACCTGCTGCGCGTAGTTCACGCGCGCACCGGTGAACCACGAAGCGCCAGGCATCACGTTCTTCACCAGCACGGCCGTGTGTGGCGTGGGCGACTGCAGCTCGAAGTAGTCCCAGATGCTTTGCCAGAAGCCGTCGAGGTCTGTGATGGACCAGCGCCAGAGTGCGTCGTAGCTGTCGAAACGCAGGCCACGGTGTTCGGCGAGCCATTGTTGGTAGAGGCGGATCTGGGGCACGTGGGGCGCGGTCATGCGCCAAGCTTAGACCGGGCCCGCACCCTGCACGCCTAGGGTTTGTACGGTTGTACAAGAATCACCGGCGCCCGTTCAATGCCCCCTTTGCTGGCCGCACCCCGCAGCCCGCCTCACAGGGAACCCACATGGCTTCGATGAACAACCCCCTGGACGGCTTCCAGGTCGACCGCGCCGCGATCCGCACCATCGGCCAGGACCTGCAACGCCCCGAGTGCATCCTGGCCGAGCGCGACGGCACGCTGTGGGCGGCCGACGCGCGCGGCGGCGTCACGCGCATCGGAGCCGACGGGCAACAGCGCTTCATCGGCCAGCGCGCCGATCAGCGCTTCGCCAGCGCCGCGCAGGCTTCATTGCACGACGTGGAGGCCAAGTACACGCAGGGCACACTGCCCAATGGCCTGGCCTTCGCGGCCAACGGCGACGTGCTGATTGCCAACTTCGGCACCGACAGGCTGGAGCTGATGGCGCGCGACGGCCAGACGCGCACGCTGCACGACACCATCGACGGCCAGCCGATCGGCAAGGTCAACTTCGTGCTGCGCGATTCAAAGGACCGCATCTGGCTGACCGTCTCCACGCGCGTGAACCCCTGGACCGTGGCGGCCAGCAGCCGCGTGCGTGACGGCTGCCTCGCGGTGGTGGACGAACACGGCCTGCGCGTCGTGGCCGACGGCTTTCATTTCACCAACGAGATCCGTTTCGACGCGAGCGAGGAATGGCTCTACATCGTGGAGACCACCGGCCCGCACATCAGCCGCATGCGGGTGGTGGAGTCGGTCCAGGGCGTGGGCCTGGCCGAACGCGAGGTGTTCGGGCCATCGCACCTCGGCGGGTTCCCCGACGGCATCGCGTTCGACGCCTTCGGCAACCTCTGGTGCACGCTGGTGATGACCGACCAGGTGATCGCGCTCACACCGCAAGGCGACAAGCGCCTGCTGCTCGATGACGGCAACCCCGAGGCCTCGAAAGTGCTGCTCGACCACATGAACGACGGCACGCTCACCGCCGAGGACATGCTGCGCGCGCGCGGCACGCTGGCGCCCTGGATGGCCAGCGTCACCTTCGGCGGGCCCGACCTGCGCACGGTCTACATCGGCAGCCTGATGGGCACCACCATCCCCTTCTTCACCTCGCCCGTGCCCGGCCTGCCCATGGTGCACTGGTAACACACATTCCCCCGCATGTGCCCAGGGCAGGGCCCAGGGTTTGTACGGGTGTACAACATTTTTGAACAGATGTTCAATACCGCCATGCCTTCCCGCAAGCCCGAGCCTGCACGTCGCCAGAAGAGTGCCGCTCCCCGACCCGACCGCCAGCAGGCCATCCTGCTCGCGGCCGAGAAGCTGTTTGCGCAGCGCGGCTACCACGCGGTGACGATCCGCCAGATTGCGGAGGAGGCGGGTGTGCCGCTGGCGCTGGTGGCGTATTACTACGGCCCCAAGCAAGACCTGTTTCACGCGGTGTTCGCGCACTGGAGCCACACCATCGAGGAACGCCTGGCCGCGCTGGATGCCGCCTCGCAGGACCCCGACGACCCGCAGACCCTGCCGCGCATCGTCGAGGCCTTCGTGGCGCCGGTGATCCGCATGCGCTCCAGCCCCGAGGGGCAGTTCTATGCGCAGCTGGTGGGCCGCGAGCTGGCCTATCACGGCGAAGAATCCGACCGCGTGCTGCGCGACTTCTTCGACCCGCTGGCGCACCGCTTCATCGACGCACTGCACCACGCCCTGCCGCATGCCAGCCGCGCCGAGGCCGCCTGGGGCTACCAGTTCGCGCTCGGCGCCCTGCTGCACCACCTGGTGGATGTCCGCGTCGAGCGCCTCTCTCTCGACATCAACCGCCCCAACGACCCGGCCGCCGCCGAGCGGCTGGTGCGCTTCATCGTGGGAGGGCTGCGCGCCGCGCTGTCCTCCCCACCCTCGCTTTCGCCCCGCCCCCCGAGCAAAACCACCCACAGGAGACAAACATGAAACGTCGCACCGCACTGGCCGCCCTGGCCTCCGTTCCCGCTGCAGCCCTGAGCCTGCCGGCTTTCGCGCAAAGCCCCACCAAGATCGTGTTCGGCTACACCGCCGTGACCGACTTCGCCTCGGTGTTCGTCGCGGCCGAAAACGGTTACTTCAAGAAGCGCCTGCTCGACGTGGAACTGAAGTTCATCCCGATCAACTCCACCATCCCGGCCGCCGTGCAGGCCGATTCGCTGCAGATCGGCGGCCCCACGCCCAGCGTCTACCTGCAATCGGTGGACGGCGGGCTGGACCACGTGGTGGTTGCCGGCGCCGGCGTGACCTCCAAGACCATCACCGGTTTTGGCCTGGTGGCCAAGGCCGGCAGCGGCATCCGCAAGGCGCAGGACTGCGTGGGCAAGAAGATCGGCGTGCCCGGCCTGGGTGCGTTCCTGCACGTGACCTTCCGCGCCTGGCTCAAGAGCCAGGGCGTGGACTACACCAAGGTGAACTTCGTCGAAGCCTCCTTCCCGCAGCACGGCGACCTGCTGCGCGGCGGTTCGGTGGACGCCGTGGTGAGCGCCGACCCCTTCATGAGCCGCATCACCGACTCCGGCGTGGGCTACGTGGCCTCGTACTACTCGACCTTCCTGCCCGAGAACCAGCCCACCATCATCCACGTCGCGCGGCGCGACTGGGTGGCCAAGAACCCGGCGGCCGCGCGCGGTTTCCGCGAAGCCGTGCAAGAGGCCGCGGCCTTCATGAACCAGCCGAAGAACGACGCCGCCGTGCGCGCGGCCATCGGCAAATACATCAAGCTGCCGCCCGAAGTGATCGCCAAGGTGCAGATCTCGCCCCCCATGGCGGTGGTGACCGAGAAGCAACTCACCTACTGGGTCGACCTCATGAAGGACCAGGGGATGCTCAAGACGGTGCCTGACGTCTCGCGCCTGATCGCCAAGTGAGGCTCGCCACGCCCCACGCCAGCGCCTCATCGACCATGACCGATACCGTTCTGCACTTCGACCGCGTCGCCATCGAGCTCGGTGGCCGGCAAATCCTCTCACCCACCGAATTGACGGTGAAGCGCGGCGAGTTCGTGTGCGTGATCGGTCCCTCGGGCTGCGGCAAGACCACGCTGCTGCGCGCAGCCGCCGGCTTCGTGACGCCCAGCCAGGGCAGCGTGCGCCGCAAGGGCGCGCCCATCACCGGGCCGAGCCGCGAAGTGGCCTTCGTGTTCCAGGACTACGGGCGCGCCCTGCTGCCCTGGCGCACGGTGCAGGCCAACGTGAGTCTGGCGCTGGAGGCGGCGAACGTGCCTGCGGCCGAGCGGCCCGCGCGCATCGACCACGTGTTGAAGACCGTGGGCCTGGCGGCTCACGGGCAGAAGTTTCCGGCGCAGCTCTCGGGCGGCATGCAGCAGCGCGTGCAGATCGCGCGCTGCCTGGCCCAGCGGCCCGACGTGATGCTGATGGACGAGCCCTTCGGTGCGCTCGACGCGATGACGCGCGAAACGCTGCAGGACGAGCTCGCCCGGCTGGTGCGCGAAGAAGGTTTGACGGTGATGTTCGTCACCCACGACCTGGAGGAAGCGCTGTACCTGGGCGACCGCGTGATCGCGTTGCGCAGCAACCCCACGCCCGAGCTGCCCAGCCTGGCCGCGCTGATCGACGTGCCGCTGCCGCAGCCGCGCGACCAGCTCAGCACCAAGGAACACCCCGAGTTCCTGCGCCTGCGCCGCGAGCTCTATCACTATCTTGGCCACTGAACGATGAAGCTGAAATCCCTCGCGTTTCCCGCGCTGCTGATCGGCGCGCTGGAAATCTGGGCGCGCACCACCGGCCAGGGCAGCGACGCCATCGCGCCGCCCAGCGCGGCCGTGCGCGCCTTCTGGGGCGCCATCACCGACGGCTCGTTGTTCGAGGCCACGGCGTTCACGCTCGGCACGGCCGCGCTCGGCCTGCTGATCGGTGCGCTCGGCGGCCTGCTGCTGGGCACGCTACTGGGCCTCTCGCGCCGCGCCGCGCAGCTCGGTTTCCTGAGCGTGGAAGTGGCGCGCCCCATTCCTTCGGTGGCGCTGATTCCGCTGGCCATGCTGGTGTTTGGCTTCGGCCTGCGCATGGAACTGAGCGTGGTCGCCTTTGCCTGCCTGTGGCCGATGCTGGTGCTCACGCAGGCGGCGGTGCAGCAGGTCGAGCCCCGGCTGCTGGAGGTGGCGCGCGCTCTGGAACTCACGCCCCGCCAGCGTTTCGCCTGGATCATCGGCCCGGCCATCGTGCCGCGCCTCTTCGTCGCCCTTCGACTGGGTGTGGCGATCGCCCTGGTGGTCGCCGTCACCGTGGAGATCGCGGCCAACCCGCACGGCATGGGCTACGCCATGATGATCGCGCAACAAAGCCTGGACCCGGCGCTGATGCTGGCCTGGCTGGCCTGGATCGGTGTGGTGGGTTACGTCATCAACGTCGGCGCGCTCGCGCTGCAGCGCCGCGTGGCGCGCGCCATGGGGGAGCAGGCCGCATGAGCGCCGCGCAGGGCCACCCCAGGCAAGCTCGCAACGCAGTGCGAAGCACGAAGGATTTCGAATGAGCGTTGCACACAAGACCAACCGCACCTTGGCCGCACTCGGCAGCGCTTCGGGCTCTGTGCTCGTGCTCGCCGGTTTCATCGCCCTGTGGTGGGCGGCCAGCACCAGTGGCTGGGT
>Ga0067045_1004010_pt1 | contig 13491 bp, 13 predicted proteins | sample TerdegcTABiofilm_FD_59184 | JGI IMG/M metagenome (GOLD analysis project Ga0067045, IMG submission 59184) | Combined Assembly of (Gp0054472, Gp0054536) Wastewater bioreactor microbial communities from Singapore -Terephthalate degrading...
TTTCTGAGCTTTTCAAGGATTTTTTCCTGACGTTTACCAACACCACGTTGCGTCATGCCAATCAATTCCCCATAACCTTGCTGGGTACCCCCATTGAAAAAGATATAGGAAATTAAAGCTTGATCCTCCATTGAAAGCCGCTCTATGCAAGACTTCATATCAGTTATCAGGGTGTCTTTGATTGCACGATCTTCCACGCTTTCGCTCTGATCTGAAAACTGGTAATTCTGTTCTTCAAGCCTATCGAGGGAATCTTCGCGGCTTGGAATGTATGTAACCGTTCCTTTTTCATAGTCAATGCTGCATCGTTCTGCTTTCAGATCATATCTACTGTACTTGATCTTCCGGTCAGATTGCTCCAGTACCTCATAGATTTCTTCTTTTATATTAGGGTATAGCTTCCTGTAATTGGTCCGTTTTTTGCCTTCTTCCATAAGGCTTGTCCTCCATTTCGTGATTTTTGAAATCCGGAAATGAAGAACAAGCGGCGGTGAACGGCAGTGTGGAATGCAAACAGTACTTTGCCTATTTTTGTTTAGAGAGAAGAAAAAGTAACTTTCAAGTCGATAACGGCAGAATTGTGTCGAATAAAAAAAGTCCACAATTTGCAAGTCATAATTTGTGGACTTATTTGTATCATTTTTAACTTGGAGGGAGGCTAAAGAACGTAATCCATAGTCTTTATTTCAACACCAAAAAAAGTTGCGTATCTCTGGTCATATCCCTAGTCCTTTCTTTCGCCGTAAGAAACCGCAAGCGAAAGCAGGGACACCAGTATCTCCAAAATAATTGGACAAAAGCTGTATTAAAAGACACAAAAGCCTACCCATGGATGGGTAGGCTTCTGTTACAGCTTCAGGCAGCCAGGCTGTCGTAGCGCTTCATCAGCACCGTAGATCCTATGGCTTTGCGTCCCTACCTTTAGGCAGGTTTGCTCTTAGCACTATTCGATTTTATTTTTGTTAAGTCCTCGCATAAGAAAAGGGGGCCGAGTATCCTATATGTATTTCTAACGGTGCAGTAAAGTCTAGCTCTTCAAAACACCTCTTTTCTGTATAATTCACCCACTTGAACTTTTATATCAGAATTGTGTATAATTACCAATACCATTATATTCCGTTTTTCAATAACATTCAACAATTAATTTGTAAAAAATAGTAAATAACGATGCTGTTTAGGACGTTTTGAGCACAAAAAAACCACCTACCGTTGAAATCGGTAAGTGGCCGCCGTTTTATTTCTGTTGCAGTCGGTTTATGTGGTTCAAAATCAATAGCACGTCGCTGTCACTCAGCGTTTTCATCCCTTCTACAGCCTTTTGGATCAATTCCGGATTGGAGAGCCTGTTGTCAAAAAACTCTGCCGGGGTGATATCAAAATACTCGCAAATTGAAAAAAGCTCTGTTAACGGTGGAAGCGATTTTCCAGATGTGATATTGTAAATATAGCCTCTGCTGTGCCCCAGGTCATAACTCAACTTATACTCCGATATTCCTTTTTGCAGTCTTAACTGTGTAATGCGGTCGCGTACGTATTTCTCATATTCATGCGTTGACACTGTAATCACCTCCAAAAATATCATAAGTGATAATTCGAGGCGATTAGTCCACGCATATATGTTGTTATGCTTGTAGTAGTCTAAGGATATATGTTATAATCATACATTATATGAAATTTTACACTTTTATAAGCGATTTCATCGAATATCCTTGGATGATGACATATTTGCTTGTTGCTCTGCCATTGGATTTCCAATAGAGTCCATGGACAAAACAGTGCAATAAACCGCAACGGAATATGCCGTTGCAGACAATACAAACATCGAGAAAGGAGGAGACCATATGCTAGGTTATGATTTTCTTCAGGCATCTCCAGAAGAGAAGCTGATCATTATTCTGGTCTTACTTGGAGCTCTAGCCGTTGTCGGAATTGGTTCCTTGGTTTCCAAGAGAAGGAAGAAAAACTAGCAATGTAACTCTCGGTTAGATTGAGTTCTCCATGTCTTTGTCGGTTAATGCAATGGCTGTGGCATACACCACACGCAAATCATGGGGTGTACATAAATGCAGTATCCGTACGAGCTTGTCCAGCATTTCCGTGTTCTTTACATCTGCCGGAAAGAATGCCCCATCTACTGAGAAATTCAGCGTGACGGCAATATTGTGGAGAAGCTCTACCGACGGCATTCTGCTTCCCGATTCTAATTGCTTGACATGGACAGGCGTTACTCCAAGCATTTCCGCCAGTTTTTCCTGGGTTAACTTATTTTCTAACCGGGCATTGCGGATGGCAGCCCCAAATTCTTTTCGATTCAACATAATATACTCTAAGCCTCCTTTATAGTAATCTTAAAGAATACAATTTAACTTGAAAATTAACCGAAAGAATATTAAAATGTATTCTTATAGAATGATACAAAGTTGGCAGATTTATGTACAGTGTATAAAGCTCTATGAAAGGAGGCGATAGTAATGAAAATAGAAGTAGAAAATTCTTCCTCTCTCTGTGTTTTGATTTTGTCAGACCGATTAATAGATAACGCCCAAAAATTAGCCGATTATCTGACTTCAAACGGGATTCAGGTCGTTGCTCTAACAACATCCAAGGAGCAGGCGTTGATGTTCTGCGATGAGCGGGTTGATTTTCTCATTATTGCGGGATACTTAAAAGACCAGAAGAATTATGGCATCATCGAAGAATGCAGAAACCGGAGACTTTTTGCTTTACCTGTGATTTGGGCTATACAGGATTCGCTGATTAGCGGTCACTGTGGCATGTATAGAATTCCGCTCAGGTTCGAGCGTACTTTGCCAATGTGTGATTTTGTGTTGTTCTTGCAGCTGAATCGCCCCTCACATATAGCCCTTCCATATGAGGAAAAACAGGCAATTCAGCAGAACTGTAAACCTACTGACAAACACAAGGAGATTTTTATTTCAAGGATCAGGACGTTTTTGCGGCATTGTTTATTTCCTTGACATAAGCATTTTATAAAAGGAATGAAAAGTATGAAATTTGATAACTTAACGCAAGCAGTGGCATCCATAGGGATGCTACAAAAATATTATCCTGTTACTCGTATTTGGGATGCCAGCCATAAGCAAATGCTTTATGAAAGCGAGGAAACCGATGACCCCAAGGAAGCTCCCATCTCATTCGAGGGATTTCATGAAGCAACATTCTCTATTAGGGAGAATGATGGCCTGCTTGAAATCGTCACCAGCATACCGATTACTGTCGGCGGTCAGACTTGCTGTCTGGAACTCATTCATCTCGGTGATAAGAGGATCGGCTCGACCTCACTTGAGCATATGCAGAGATTGGCAATCACAGACTCTCTGACTGATTTATATAACCGCAGGTACATTGACGAACAGCTTCCAATCGATTTAGAACGTACTTTCCGAAACAGTGATCCTGTTTCGTTCATCTATGCGGATATCGATTATTTCAAAAAGATCAATGACCAATATGGACATATTGCCGGCGATCACATTTTGAAAGAAATCGCATGTATATTTCTACGACATATCCGGAGAAAGGACGGATGGGTGGCCCGTTATGGCGGTGATGAGTTTCTGGTTTGCCTGCCTGAACTCAGTCGCAATACTGCCGGCAAAATAGCAAACCGATTGCGCCATGCGGTGGAAAGTAAAAGTTTTCACATCAATGACATTCACATAAAAGTTACCTGCAGCTTTGGCGTACAGACTGTCTATAAAACAAGCGGCGTCCATTCAGTCAATCATGTCGTGGAACTGATGGACAAAAAACTTTACCAAGCAAAAAAGAAAGGCAGAAACAAGGTCGTTATATGAACTGCATCCGGAAGACAAACGCCAAAAGAATATTTTCAGGCAAATAAAATCTCAGGAAGCCTTCGTCAGAAGCTTGCCTGAGATTTTTACTGTATTATCGGCTGCGTTTCCTCAAAGAGCTTTTAAGGGCAATAATCGTGTCGGCAATGACTCGAATCTCCTGTTCACTGCAGTCCTGAACCGTCTGTGTAATTTCATTCTCAAAAATTGTCTTAGCCTTATCAAGGCTGTCACACACCAAGTCATCCAGCGATACGTTCAATGCGTTTGCGACCTGTACCAATGCCGGAAGGCTGACCTTTGTGTTTCCGGTTTCAATATGACTCGTGTGTGTCATTGAAAGCCCGGCCAACTCTGCCAGCCGTTCCTGACTCATACCGATTCGGGCTCTCGCGTCTTTTATCCTCTGCCCAATGGCCTTATAGTCCAGCTCCATAAACTCACCGTCCTTATTTTAACTAATTACTTGTATTGTATGCACAGTTGGCATATAATGGAATAGCCTTTATGCACATTATGACCACATAATTAAAACGGGAGTGAAAAAATGAATACGTTAGCTTGCGCGTTTGCAGGGCATAATCCATTACGTTTCCCTTTCGGGTACGACGAGGAGGACTATCTGTGTCAACAAATCAAAGCAACCCTGCTGATGCAAATCCTGGCTCTATACCAAAACGGAGTCACTGCTTTTTACTCGAACTGTGAGCCGGGCGCACCTATGTGGGGTGCGGAGCTGGTCCTTGGACTTCAGCGTCGGGGTTCCAATATTCTGCTTCATTGCGTGCTTCCTTATGAGGAACAGGCCACGAAGTGGACGCCACAGCTTAGAAATCGCTATTTCTCGATTGTAGAGAGAAGCACCTCCGAATACACGCTTTGCACTCATTACGAACATGACTGCTATCTTTTGTGCAATAAATATCTTGTTAACCACTCCAATTTCGTACTCGCGGTCTATGATGATGATCCGCTCGTATACCGGATGGAGCCTGTAAGCCACCTCATTGCTTATGCCAAAAACAAAAACAGAGGGATCATCACTATACATCCAGACACCGCCTTACTTACCCCTATTACGATAACCGAAAATCTGAAATAGTTCATATTTTGTGTTCTTTTTCTGATGTTGAACACTCATAGAGTGAGAGGTTCGCCTTCATGGTTCACCATGAACCCTTCCATGGTCCACAGAATGGTAAGACCTTCCCCCTAGCGGGAAGATCTTTTTTTTCGTAGGCTCAGCAGGAATCATTTCCAAGTAAATAAAACATGTATAAACCCTTGTATTAATTCGGCTATTTCCAATAATAAAATTGTCAAGTAACTGATTTATTCAGATTTTCATATAATGAATACAGTGTTATTTGCTCTTTTAGTTTTTCTGGAGGTAGAACAATGTCATTTTTATATACAGTACAATTCGGTGACACATTACTGAGTATTGCTCAGCGTTTTGGAACAACTTTACCGATATTGGCCCAAATGAATAATATTTCATGTCCATATCTCATTTATATCGGACAGAGATTAATTATCCCCGCAGAAATAAGTTCACAACAAATAAGTGGTATAGCTCAGCCTTATCCATTGGCAGGAATCAACTATGCTCCAGCAGTTGGATATGCAGGTCAAGATCCAATTGCCTTAGATCAAGAAGCAGTTGAGAAGATAATTGGAAAAAAGGGCACGATGCAGGATGGTGTTTTAAAGTTCACATTCCCGCGATATGATTTGAAAGTATATATCAGGCCGGTTTCTATAGAGCCAGAGCTTGCACTTACTTCCTGGATAGCTTTTCACCAGGTAGGCAATCAAAGCATGGTGATGGGAGATCTTGTCCTTCTAGAGAGTGAAATTGATCCGGTTATTTCACAGCTAATTGCAAACGGCCTTGAAATCACAGCCCTACACAATCACTTGCTTTATGAATTACCCAGGATTATGTATTTACATATCTCAGGTATAGGGGATGCAGTTAAATTAGCACAGGGCATAAAAAAATGTCTTTTTCAGTGACCCAAACTCCCCTTTCAGATCATCCCGCAAGTCAGGCTTTACCGCAGGATTATTGGAATGCTGTTGAAGGAATCATGGGAAAGAAAGGCAACCGTGTTGGCAAGGTAATCCAGTTTTCATATCCAAGAGCTGACGTTATTAGTGAGTTTGGGGTAGCAATACCGCCTAGTATGGGGATTTCTCAAGCAATCAATTTTCAGGCTGAAGGTCAGAAAGCTGCTACTACAGGAGACTTTGTCCTGATTGCCAATGAAGTGAATCCGGTAGTTCGAACACTAAAACAATATGGTATTACTATTACTGCAATTCATAATCATATGCTCTATGAGTCACCCCGATTATTTTTCCTCCATTTTTGGGCTGTAGATAACCCTGAAAGATTAGCTTATGGTCTTAAGCAGGCTCTTGGACAGACCAATTCTGTTTTAATTTAATACGATGTCATACACCTATACCTTTTCATAATTATGAAAAAGTATAGGTGTATATTGCTTGTTATTTTATCAACACTCCCGAGTGGACAAGCTTACAAAAAATCAAAATGCATATCGAGAACCCTTATTTGGAATTATAAGAATAAAAAGAAGAAAAAAAAGAAAAAATATATGATTCAAATAATTCATTAAATTGTTAAATAGGGGTGAGAACATGATATGGCCAAATCCAAATCAGCAGGTCTAGGAAAAATGACCGCAATGCTTCTGACGGCCGGTATGATGGTCGGAACAGGTATCTTCACAACATTCGGAGAGGCTACAGCAAAAGCGCAGAACGGTATTCTGATCGCAATGGTCATCGGCATGTTGGTGGCGTTGATGACGGGTATCAGCGCGGCGCAGGTGGGCGTTAACTATCCCGTAGAAGGCGGGGCGTTTGCCTGGATGCGTATTTTCGGCCATCCGGGCGTTGCTTTTACCGCGGGAATTTCATATTTATTAAAGGGCATATTCGGCCTAGGGTTGATTGCGCTTGGGTTTGGGACATATACAGCGTATGTTTTTCCCGGATTGCCCCCAGCGCTTATGGGGAGTATCGCCATTGTCATTGTGGCCGTGATCAATTTTTTCGGAATACAGCCTTCGTCAAAATTTATTATCGGCATATTTTTCGTTAATCTATTATTGTTTGGCGTGTATGTTGCCTATAATATCCCAAGAATTCAAGTGGAAAATCTTACGCCCACAGGTGTTAGTTTTACCGGCCTTTTCACCGGCGCGGCGACATTCTTTTGGTCATGGGACGGCTTTCAGCGCACAGCGATCATGGCCAGTGAAATGAAAGACCCCCGAAAAACCAATTCCCTTTGCCATTGTCGGCGGTATCCTCACCGCCGCCGTTGTTTATCTGGTCGTTGCAGGCGTTACATTAGGCTCGGTGGGGGCTAAAACGATTTCCGGCAGTGATACGGCGCTGTTCCTCGGCGCAAAAGGGTGTTTGTGGGCGGTTGCGGCATCTTCCTTCATTTTGTCATTCAGCGATATTACAGGCGATATTATGAGCACGTCCAAGGTCGGGCATGCCATGGGACAGGAACATGAATTGCCGCATTGGTTCGGCACGGTACACAAGAAGCTGAAAAGCCCGCAGTATATGATCGTGCTGCTGTCGGTTTTTGCGCTGGCTCTTGTGAATTTTGTGCCAATCAAACAAATTATCCCCATGGTAAACACCTGTACGCTACTTTGGTATATCGTAACAAACTTTTGCGCGTTAAAACTAAATAAGGAAAGGCGTTTTATCACACCAATCATCTCCATTGTGGGCATTGTGGCGTGCGTGGGTTTTTTATTCGCGCTACCCGTCTGGAGCATCGCCGGGGCGATCGGCGTTCTTGCTCTGTGTATCGGGATTCGGGGTCTCTGTATCCGTATCGTTCAAAAATCGGTTGCCGATACCTGCGGGAACTGGTCGGTGTCCGGCCTGGAACTGGCGCAGGGTGATATTATTTCCGTAACCGCCCAATATGCTGGAGAAGCGGTAAGCTCTCCCGTAACAACGGTAGTGGCGGCGGCTCCGGTACAAACAAAGCCTCCAGTTATATCCATGCCCGTTACAGACGCTGATACGACCGTGTCCGGGAAAGCGCCTAAAGGTTCAAATATCATTTTTCGTGTCAACGGGGTGGCACAGCAGTCGGTTACAGCTAACGGAGGAAATTGGACGGTATCCGGTTTGACTTTAAAGCAAGGTGATTCTATTACCGTAACAGCTCAATCCGCAGGTGAATCTGTGAGTACGGAAGTGACGGAAAACATTACTCCGGCGCCGTTCAAAACCGCGGATATAACAATATCCCATGCGGTAACAGCGGCAAGTACAACCGTTTCCGGTACAGCCCCGTCCGGAGCTAGCGTAGTGCTTAGCGTAAACAAGAAATCCGAACCGGAAGTCATAGCTACTGACGGTAAATGGACAGTATCGGGACTATCTTTGTCAAAGGGCGATTCCATTTCCGTAACCGCGAAATATGGTGATGAACAATCAAACACAGCGGCTGTAACGACAGTGGCTCCCGCGCCTGTTCAGACAGCGGAAGCGTCGGTTTCCGGCATCATAACGGCAACAGATACCACCGTTTCGGGTAAGGCTCCGTCCGGCTCAAGTGTAGTGCTTAAAGTGAACAATAAAATCAAATCAGTCATTACGGCAACCGACGGCAAAATGATAAGCGCGGCGGTAACAACAGAAGTAGCCCCGGCCCCGGTTCAAACTGCGCCTCCGGGTATTTCGGGAATTATCAAAGCCGGTGATAAAACCATATCGGGGACCGCCCCGTCTAATGCAAGTATAGTGCTTAGCATTAACGGAGCAGCAAAACCAGCAGTCGAAGCTACCGGCGGAAACTGGATGGTGTCGGGATTAACATTAAATCAAGGAGATTCCATTTCTGTAACTGCACAGTCTGCCAGTGAATCATTAAGTTCCCCAGCAATAACCCAGGTACAGTAAATCATGAACCAGTAAGTTTACTTTTTGTTCAGTTTATCGAACAATTGTTTAATATAGCTATAAACAATTGATTGACCTCCACCCGATTGGCCTCCTCCAGACTTTTGATTGTCGGATTATCCTCCTTGGCTAAACAAATAAAATGTTTATATCTATTCATATTTTTTCTTGTTGCTTTAATTTAATTCCTTGGCTTATTTTTTTGAAAATATGGTATAAGTTATGAAAAAAATCTTGATGCATACACATAAGTTTGTCCAGTCAAAACAGACAGGAAGTATTTGCAATAAATACAGCCGGACAAGTTTTATACCATTATTGGTATACTTGCCAGGCTGATCTTATACATATATCGTTTTACTTGATTTCTAATCTTTATATATTTTTTTACACTTCAAGTGGTCTTTTCTTTCTTCGATAATTTCCCAGATACCCGATTCTTGTATCTTATTTTTTGTAATTTTTCTTGGCTGATGTCCATCGTCAATCACCAAGGTGCCATCCTTTTTACATATTCTAGCCAGTTCTTTCAAGAATTTTGTTGGATTTTCTACCATGAAAAATACATCCAAAGCAATCACCATATCAGCAATCCCGGAATCTATAGAACTATCATAGCCTTTTGCCAATCTTAACTCAATATTCTTCAAACCTTGACTTTGAGTTTTTCTTTCAACTTCTCTCAATGCTATTTCTTTGATATCTACTGCAAAGATCCTGCCTTCTTCTCCTGCCAGCTGTGCAAACTCAATTGTATAGCGGCCGGGGCCGCAAGCATAATCAACTATTATGTCCCCCTTTTTTATTCCAAAAGTTTTTGCTCTTTTAACGGCTTGTGGATGAAAAAACTCCATAGTCTTCATTACCAAATTCATAAGAGCAAAGCTCCTGTCAGACATTAATTCCTTCACACAAATTCACCTCATTTTTAAAATATAATATACGATTAAATATATTTCCTGTCATAAAGCAAAGCCGCATTCAGCACTACCAATACCGAACCGGCATTGTGAACAAGCGCGCCGGTAACCGGCGTAAGTAATGCTAATAATGAAAGTACGATAGCAACAGCGTTTATTGCCATTGAGGCAGTAATGTTGAATTTAATTGTCTTGATAGTTGCATTAGAAAGTCTTTTTATATAACTGATTTTTGTAATATCGTCACCCATAAGTGCTATATCAGCAGCTTCAATCGCTATATCACTCCCCATTGTTCCCATTGCTATTCCTACAGATGCTGTCTTTAAAGCTGGAGCATCGTTCACACCATCACCAACCATACAGATAAGCTGACCGTTATTTTGCAATTCAGTTACGGCTTCTACCTTGCCCTCGGGCAAAAGTGACGCACGGACTTCAGTAATACCAGTTTGCTTAGCTATGTACCGTGCGGTTTTTTCATTGTCGCCCGTAAGTAGTATGGTTTTAGTAATTCCGTTTTCAGCAAGCTTTGCAATTACCTGTGCAGATTCCTTTTTTAAGGTATCGGAGAGTGCAAGAATACCAATCACCGCCTTTTCATCCGCTACGATGATAACAGCCTTGCCTTGCTCACGAAAAGCAGTTATAGTGGCTTTTACGCTTTCGCTAATGGTGATGTTTTTTCCCTCCTGCACAAGCTTTTCATTGCCGCAAAAAAAGTTTTTACCGTCAACGATAGCAGACACACCTTTCCCGATGGTCATAACAAAATCATCCGTTTCTTTCAGTGCAAGCTCCCTGCTCCTGGCAAAGGACACAATAGCTCTCCCAAGCGGGTGCTCGGAACGGCTTTCTGTTGAAGCGGCGATTAAAAGAAGCTCGTTTTCGTCTATGCCGAATGGAACTATATCCGATACTACCAGATTTCCGTGTGTAAGCGTTCCGGTTTTATCAAAAGCTATGGTATTAATATTTCCCATTCTTTCAAGAGCTTCGCCTGACTTAATTAAAACACCGAATTTCGTTGCCTGGCCTATTGCAGCAACAATTGAGGTAGGTGTGGCAAGTGACAGTGCACAAGGACAGAAAACTACAAGTACGGTTACCGCACGGACAATATCATGAGTTACCATATAGGCGATAATTGCTATCAAGCAGGCAATAGGAACGAGCCATGTTGCCCATTTATCTACAATTCTTTGCATTGGGGCTTTATTGTTTTCTGCTTCTTTCACCAACTGTATCATTTTTTGCAACGATGAATCCTTAAATGCCTTTGTTATTTCTATATCAACAGAACCAAAACGGTTAATTGTTCCGGTAAATACACCGTCGCCTGTTGTTTTATCAACCGGCAAAGATTCACCGGTCATAATAGACTGATCAATAGAAGTTTGCCCATAGGTGATTTTACCATCGGCAGCTATGGTTTCACCCGGTAAAACTCTAATAACGTCGCCCACTTTCAAGTCCTTCGCATCAACCATTTCTTCCTTGACTGAGCCATCAGGCAATGCTACTATGCGTCTACCCTTGTTCGGAACTAATTTCAAAAGAGCTTCTATACCTTTTTTGGTTCTCTCAACCGTTTTTTCCTCAAGCCAGGCTCCGATAGCCATAATAAAGGCAACTTCACCTGCGGCAAATATCTCATTAATATAAATGCAGGCAATCATAGCAATTGTAATAAGCAAGGCAGAGCTTATAAAGAATTGCTTTACCACTCTCTCAATTGCAAGATATGCCAGAGGAAAACCCGAAATAATAATAGAAACCCAGGCAAGGTCGACGGGAAAATGAAAACTTCCCAATAAGCCTAAACGTTCAATAAGGCTGATTGCTAAAAATATACCAGATGTTATTAACATCGGTACAGAATTAAGAAAATTATTGATTCTTTTCATAAAATACCCCACAAATTAGAATATATTATTAAATAAATTTATCGAGGGCTGATTTTAGCTTTTGTAAGGTTTCTTCTTCCTTACCTTCTTTTATTCCATCAATAACACAGCCTGCCAAATGGTCTTCCAGAATAATCTGGCCTACTTTGTGCGTCGCTGATTCTATTGCTGCAATCTGTACAAGTATATCTTCACAGGGCTTTCTTTCCTCAACCATTTTCTTAATTCCCCGGATATGTCCTTCAATTCTCGATAATCTGTCACAAACCGCTTTAACATCCTGACAGTGTGTCATTTTATATCCCTCCTAATCGATATATCCCCCCATCCCCCCATAGGGGATATATCGATTATACATCTATACTAATTCAACTGTCAATAAAAGTTACCTCAATAGCATTGTCCCTGAAATTGAAAAGAAACCTTCAGCGAATTTTTAGTAAACTGAAGCTCTATCTTTTTCTTTCTCTGATGATAAAATTTCTTAGAGTGAGAGGTTCTCCTTCATGGTTCACCATGAACCATTCCTGAGTTCACCAAATGGGTAGACTTTTCCCTTGGTGTGAAAATATATTTTTTCCCTATCAGCTAGTATCTGACTTTCTCAGATAGAACATGTTGCTGCTCTTTCCGCCGTTTTCCCGCCAACGCTGTTCTTTACGGAGATATCCGCTCTTTTCCAAGTCGTCAAGCGCGCGCTTGACGGTACTCCTGGACAGCTTCAACTCTCTGGCGATGGTACCAATCGCCGGATAGCATTTACCTTCCTTGTCGGAGCGGTCGGAAAGATACATATAGACAGCTCTTGCACGGTGTGGCAGTTCGGAGGAATAAAGCGAGGAAAAAAAACCCATAGCGTCACCCCCTTGTGGATTCCTGTTTTTGAATAAAAGGGTCAAGATTGATCGTTGGTCCCGGCGTGTGAAGCATTCCGCCTGATGCAGATTCAGGCACTTTAGGTTCCCTCTGGCACTTCCTCACAGGCGGCATGGCGCCGGATGATTTCTTCTTCCAGGGTGAATCGGTCAGCGTACTCCACTATTCTGGCGGACTGCTCTGCGATTTCGTATGGNTTCCCGAAGACAATGCCCCATTCCAGGAACAGNTTCAGTCTGGTNCGCATGGGATACGCTCCGGTCTTGGTCACAATAAAATGTCCCTTGGGCATGGATTTCAATTCGTCGGGGGTCATCAGCGGCCGCTCGATCATCTGCAGGGATTGGCTGGGATCGTTTTTGCCGCGGCTGACGGAGCCGCTCATGACAGTTTTGTTACCGAGGGCCTTCGACAATATCTGCGCGGATTCACTGTTGGGGGCGAACCCGCCAAACACTGTATCCTGACAGTTGTCGATGATGATGGCGGAACCTTCCCGTCCGTAGTTTTTCTCCAACTGAGCAAACGATTGTATGATCGCTACAATGGACACGCGGCGGGAACGACTGGCGCTGAACATCATCTCCGCTGACTCGATTTTTGGTATGGTGCCGATCTCATCAAGAAACATCATCACACGGTTCGGCAGCTTGCCGCCATGCTCGTCGGCCACCGAGAGGATTTCCCGGTAGAGCTGCTGAACGATCAGACTAATGATGAAATACTTCGTGTTATCTTCCTCCGGCATGACCAGAAAAATAGCGCTTTTCTCAGTGCAGAACTTTTCCGCGTCGATGGCCGTATCAAAGCACAGCACCTGCTCCAGCTCGGAATCCAGAAAGGCGTTGAGCCTTGAAAGGGCGGTGGAGAGGACACTCTGCATGGCCTGCTCCGCAGAGTTGAGGGCCGCGCCTGCAAACCATTTTGTCTTGTGCTCGTCCGGCAGGTGTGCCAGAAGGAGCTGGAACAGGGTGCGTCCCTTGACGCCGCTGGGCGCCAGCA
>Ga0067045_1030991_pt1 | contig 13490 bp, 12 predicted proteins | sample TerdegcTABiofilm_FD_59184 | JGI IMG/M metagenome (GOLD analysis project Ga0067045, IMG submission 59184) | Combined Assembly of (Gp0054472, Gp0054536) Wastewater bioreactor microbial communities from Singapore -Terephthalate degrading...
ACCCCCGCCCTGAGCCCTGATATCGGCGGGAACTCTCTCGAGTGCCATAACCGCCACTGCGCCTGCGTCTTCGGCTATTCTGGCCTGCTCCGGAGTAGTCACGTCCATAATGGCCCCTCCCTTGAGCATTTCGGCAAGGCCGGCCCGGACAGTAAAGGTGCCGTATTCTTCCATTTCATGCCTCCTTCATCTAGCAAAAACTGCATTATTGATGATGACCTTTTACTATAAATAAAAATTATATTTCATAACAAGTTTATTTTGTAAAGTATTTAAATCGAAAGGGCTGGCTGCAAACGGCATCGGGGTCAAATCCAACAAAATCCATTTACGTCCTGTGCTCCTATCTGGTATGGTTCACCCTTGTACAAAACTGTAGACAAGAGAGATAACAAGCGACATTTTTGTTTCTCCGGAAAGGAGGATGTTTCTCTTTTTTCATTTATTGAGTTGTATTTATTGAGGAATCAGTATTGGCCTGACATTTGCTACATAATATCGAAAATGAAGGAGGCAGCCATGATTTGCGAAACAGTCGAAGACGTAAGAAAGATTGTCAAGGATAGGAATGCAAGTTTCATTCAATTCTGGTTTGTCGATGTTCTTGGCATATTAAAGAGTTTTTCCGTTACTCCTTCGGAGCTTGAGGAAGGATTAACCGAAGGGATGGGTTTTGACGGCTCCTCAATCGAGGGATTTGCGAGGATTGAAGAGAGCGATATGATCGCGAAGCCCGATCCTACGACTTTCCAGTTTCTTCCCTGGAGGGGAACGGAAAGGCCGGTCGGGCGTATGTTTTGCGATATTCTGAATCCGGATGGTTCGCATTACGAGGGCGATCCCCGGTATGTCCTGAAAAGGATGCTGAAGCGTGCAGCGGACATGGGGTATACGTTTTATGCAGGTCCAGAGCCTGAGTATTTTTATTTTGAAAGCAATGAAGCGCCCAAAATCATCGATCAGGGAGGGTACTTCGATACCCGTCCTCTGGATAAAGGAAGCGACCTGAGGCGGGATACGATCTTTGCCCTTCAGGATATGGGTATTCAGATCGAGTATAGTCATCACGAGGTGGCTCCCAGCCAGCACGAGATAGATATGCGCTACGATGAAGGGCTCAAGATGGCTGACAAGCTGGTCACTCTCAGAATGGTTGTCAAGGAGATCGCGAGACAGCACGGGTATTACGCCACATTCATGCCCAAGCCGATATTCGGCGAGAATGGAAGCGGTCTGCATTGCCACCAGTCCCTTTTCAAAGGGGAAAGCAATGCATTCTATGATGCCGATGATAAATACCACCTGTCCAAGGTGGGTAAGAGCTATATAGCAGGCATTATGAAGCATGCGAGGGAAATCACCGCTGTGTTGAACCAGTGGGTCAACTCTTACAAGAGGCTTGTGCCTGGTTACGAGGCGCCGGTATATATATCCTGGGCGAGGAGAAACCGTTCCGCGCTGATCAGGGTTCCCATGTACAAGCCGGGCAAAGAAAAAGCAACCCGGATCGAGTTCCGGTCTCCGGATCCGGCGTGTAATCCTTACCTTGCTTTTGCCGTCATGCTTGCCGCAGGTCTCAAGGGGGTCGAAATGAATTATCCGCTGGCGGACCCGATCGAGGAAGATATCTATGAGTTCAGCCCGGAGAAACGCAGGGAGATGAAAATTCAGGAACTGCCGGGGAACCTCTATGAGGCGATCAGTCTGGTGGAGAAGTCCGAACTGGTTCGCGATGCCCTTGGAGATCACATTTACAACAAGTTCATTGAAAATAAAAAGATAGAATGGGACCGTTATCGTATCCACGTATCGGAATACGAAATCAAGAAGTATCTCCCGATTATGTGATAGGCCGTATTTCCAACAGGCAGGTGCGCCCCGCGGCGCCCTGCCTGATTTCTTCTCTTCCGTTGATGACAAGGTTCCACCGCTCCCGCAGCGCCTGAATGATCAGTACCCGATACCAGAAAGCAACGGGTCGCATTCTTCAAGGAAGTCCGGAATTTTTCTACACCCATAAAATTTCCGATGTCAACGAAAGGAAATTCTATATCTGAATTCAACAACATAAATGCAGGAATGCGGGTATGTCCAAACGATTTTTGGTCTTTCAACATATGCCGTGGGAAAAGCCCGGACAACACCTGATGAGGTGCGCGAAAGCCCGGCGGGTACGGCTCGAGATTCTGGAGGTCTGGCACCAGGCCATTCCGGATCTCCACGCCTATGACGGGCTGATTGTACTCGGCGGCTCTCCCAATGTGAATCAGGAGGACAGGTATCCTTTTCTCAGGGCGGAAAAAGAGGCTATCCGCTGGATAATAGAGCAGGATAAAGCCTACCTCGGATTTTGCCTGGGTCATCAACTGCTCGGAGACGTACTGGGCGCGAGGGTCGGACCCAATTTCTGCTGCAGTATAGGATTTATCCAGGGGCAGATCACGAAGAACGGCCGCTCTCATCCACTTTTTCAGGAAATGCCGCAATCCATTCCCCTCTTCAAGTGGCATGCCCAGGCGGTCCTGCCCCCGCTTCCAAAGGATGTGGAGATACTGGTGACCTCGGCGGATTGCCAGATTGAGGCTATATCCGTCAAAAACAGGCCCCATCTCGTCGGGCTTCAGTTCGATAATTACGCCGCCTCCGTAGCGGATGTAAGAGAGTGGGTGGAAGGGGACTGCGAGTGGCTCGCCCGGGCGAATATCAATCCTCTGCAGGTTATCAGGGAGGCCCGGGAAATGGAATACCTGATCGGCGTCCACTTTGAGCTCTTTTTTGAAAATTTCCTCAATCTTCTACTTTAGGCTCTGTCGCCCGAGTTCCTATTTCCTTTTTGCTGGAAAACCGGGTTGCCGCTTTTCGAGTTAGGATGTTCAGAGCGAGGGCATGACCGCTGTCAGCTCTCTTTTCATTGGCCTTACAAAAATGTTCGTTCCATTCTAAACAGCCTACATAAATGTAGTTATCTTCCCCTTCAAAAAGTCACATTTGTATTTAAGTTCTTGATATTTATATTGATATCAATTTGGCTTAAAATTTGCTAAGATATTATTCAAAAGACGATTTCAGGCCCCCAATGTGGGAATTGCTTCGGGGGCTTTTTTATCGAAAGGAAAGCGGACGTGCTTTATAGCGAAGCGAGCAAGAATTATAACGATTTTATTGTCGAGCGGGATGCCGGCAAGTGTATCGAATGCCAGGTGTGCGTCCGTCAGTGTTCATATGAGGCTCACCGTTATGATGAAATCCATGACGAGGTGACTACGGATGAAACGAAATGCGTGGGATGTCATCGCTGCGAGGCGTTCTGCCCGACGGGGGCTATTACGATCCGCAGGAATCCCTCGGAATTTCGCGAAAACGCCCTTTGGTCGCCCTGGCATATCAAGAATATTTACAAGCAGGCCGCTACGGGAGGCGTCCTGCTGACCGGCATGGGAAATTCCTATCCTTATCCCGTTTACTGGGACTGTATGGTGTTGGATGCCAGCCAGGTTACCAACCCATCCATAGATCCTCTGCGGGAGCCTATGGAGCTGCGGACATACCTGGGTGCCAGGCCGGATGCTGTTGAGATCGATTCACCCGGGAGGTCCCGTTTGAAAACGGAGTTCACTCCCCAGATACAAATCGAGTATCCGATTCTATTTTCCGCGATGTCTTACGGGTCCATAAATCTCAATGTTCATATCGGGCTGGCGCGGGCGGCTCAGGAAATGGGAATCCTGTATAATACGGGGGAAGGAGGGCTCCACCCCTCTCTTTACCAGTACGGGAAAAACACTATCGTCCAGTGCGCTTCGGGCCGGTTCGGGGTGCACAGCGATTATCTGAATGCCGGAACAGCTGTTGAAATCAAAATAGGCCAAGGTGCGAAACCCGGCATAGGCGGACATCTGCCCGGTGAAAAGATCGGGCCCGAGATATCGCTTACCCGCATGATCCCCGAGGGGACGGATGCGCTGTCGCCGGCGCCTCACCATGACATCTATTCGATCGAGGATCTCAGGCAGCTCATTTACGCCCTGAAGGAAGCCACTGATTACAAGAAACTCGTCTTTGTCAAGATCGCCGCAGTGCACAATTCCGCCGCCATCGCCAGCGGCATGGTGAGGGCGGGCGCCGACGTCATTACGCTCGACGGTTTCCGCGGAGGAACTGGCGCCGCCCCGACGATGATCCGCGATAATGTGGGCATACCGATCGAACTGGCGCTGGCGTCAGTTGACGAGAGGCTGCGACGGGAGGGCATCCGGAATCGGGCGTCCCTCGTCGTAGCGGGAGGGATCCGGTGCAGTGCCGACGTGGTCAAGGCAATCGCCCTCGGCGCGGACGCCGTTTATATCGGCACCGCCGCTCTGGTTTCCCTTGGCTGCACAATATGCCAGCGCTGCTACACGGGGAAATGCCCGTGGGGCATCGCTACCAATGATCCCTATCTCGCAAAACGCGTCAATCCGGAGATAGCGCACGAGAGGCTTTCGAATCTCGTCCGCGCATGGGGACACGAAATCCAGGAAATGCTAGGCGGGATGGGACTCAACGCCCTGGAGAGCCTCCGGGGCAATCGTGAAAAGTTGCGCGGAGTCGGCTTGAATCAGGTGGAGCTCGAGATTCTCGGCATCAAATACGCCGGTGCATGAGGAGAGAATCCTGAACCCAAAATAGGAACAAAACCCAATATACGAGCGGGAATCGAATATGAAGCGTGTTTATCAAAAGGAGGAAGTGTGCATCGGCTGCCATCTCTGTGAGATCGGCTGCATCGTTGAGCATTCCGCGTTGAAAGACCCGATCAGGGCTTTCAAGGAAGTAAAGCCGCGTCCCCAGCCGAGAAATATCGTGGAAGAGGCGGGACCCCTCACCATGTCCGTGAACTGCAGGCATTGTGATGAGCCGCCCTGCGTCCATGTATGCATATCCGGAGCTCTTTACAAGGATTACAGGGACGGTGTGGTCCGCCATCTGGAGGAGAAATGCGTGGGGTGCTGGTCATGCATTATGGCTTGCCCTTTCGGTGTCATCAGGAAAAACCCGGCAAAGGAGAAAGTCATGAAATGCGACCTCTGCCCCGACCGGAAAACGCCGGCGTGCGTGGAGGCGTGCCCGAACCGGGCGCTCGTGTTTGAAGAGAGGTAACTGCCATGAAATATGTCATAATCGGAAACGGAGTGGCCGCGATCGGGGCGATCGAGGGAATCCGGAAAGTGGATCAGGACCATCCCGTCACGGTTGTTTCAGCCGAACATTACAAGACTTACGGGCGGCCTCTCATCAGCCAACTTCTGAGTGGAAAGATCCGCCAGCGGGATATGTACTATCGCCCGGAAAGCTATTACGACGAGAACAAGATAAAACTCCTTCTTGAAAAGAGTGTGGTTAAAATCAACCCCGGCCGAAAGAATATTCTTCTGGAGGACGGCGCGAAGATCCCCTTCGACAGGCTCCTCATCGCAACAGGCGGCATCCCTTTTGTCCCGGAAATCAAAGGGGGAAAAGGTCCTGATATCTATTCCTTCACGACCCTCGATGATGCCGGCAGACTCGACTCGCTGGTTGGACGAGTCAAGGAGATGGTGGTCCTGGGAGGGGGGCTGATCGGCCTCAAGGTCGCGGAAAGCCTTCGCGATCGCGGCGTCCGAGTGACAATTGTGGAGCTCGCGGACAGGATACTGAGCGCGGCTTTCGACGGGGCTGCAGGCGGGATTATCGCCAGGCGGCTGAGCGAAGTCGGGATCGAGATTATACTGAATGACTCCATCCGGGAGATTGTCAGGAAAAAGGGACGTGTCACAGGTGTAATCCTGACGAGCGGGCAGAAGAGGAGGTGCGAGGGCGTCGTGATTGCGATCGGAGTCGTTCCTAACAAGACGATCATCGAAGGGACGAGGATCAAAGCGAACAGGGGTATCCTGACCGATGGGCATATGGAAACCAGCATCCCCGGAATCTACGCCGCAGGAGACGTTACAGAGCCGGTCGATATGGTCCTGGGTGAAAGGCGGGTTACGCCGATCTGGCCGAATGCATATCTTCAGGGATATTACGCGGGGCTGAACATGGCGGGCGCCGAAAGAATCTACAGCGGCGGATTTTCCATGAACTCCATTGAATTCTACGGCATCCCCACGGTATCTATGGGGCTTGCCAATCCGCCGGGTGACGGCTATGAGGTCATTTACAGGCTCGCCCCGGAAAAAAATATCTACCGGAAAATCGTCCTGCGGGACGGTATACTGGTCGGGGCGGTTCTTGTGGGACGGATCGACAGGGCCGGGATTCTGACGGGTTTCATCCGGAGCCGCATCCGGGTGCACGATTTCAAGGAGGAGCTCCTGAGAGAGGATTTCGGTTTCGTCCATGTCCCGGCCGCTGTGCGCAAGCAGGTGCTATCAGCCAATCCATAATTGCAGTGAAGGTGACTGTCAGTGAACTGGAATTATCAAAAAGACATCTCCGGATGCGGGCTTTCAGGCCTGATCAATAAAAACGGCGACCGGGTGAGCGGTGAGGTGATCGTACGCTCCATAGCGACGCAGCATGACCGGGGGAACGGTCTGGGAGGAGGTTTCGCCGCTTACGGCATCTATCCGGATTTCAAGGATCATTACGCGCTGCATATTATGTGCGAAAGCCGGCAGGCTCAGGCGGATGTCGAGGCCTTCCTGAAAAGCGCCGTCTACATCGTGCATCAAGAAAAGATACCGACCCGCCCGAATTCGAGGATTGTAAACGTGCCGCTTCTTAACCGCTATTTCGTCAAGCCGAGGCCGGACGGGGATGTTACCGTTTTTGACCAGGGCATCAGCGAAGATGACTTCATCGTTCGGCTGGTCATGAAAGTCAACTTGGATATCGGCGGAGCGTACGTTTTTTCGAGCGGCCGGAACATGGGAGCCTTCAAAGGCGTAGGCTATCCGGAAGACATCGCCGATTTTTACCGTCTTGAGGAATACGAAGGGTATATCTGGACGGCACACAACCGCTTTCCCACAAACACCCCCGGGTGGTGGGGAGGGGCTCACCCGTTTACAATACTGGACTGGTCCATCGTTCACAATGGAGAGATATCGTCGTACGGGATTAACAAAAGGTACCTGGAGATGTTCGGCTATCACTGCACTCTCCTCACGGACACGGAGGTGGTGGCCTACCTTCTGGATCTTCTGATCAGGAAACACCATCTGCCGATAGAACTCGCCTGTATGGCGCTCGCCCCGCCTTTCTGGCAGGAAATCGACCGGATGGACGATGATCAGAAGAAACTCTGCCGTGCCATCCGCATGGTATACGGCAGCGCCCTGCTGAACGGTCCTTTCGCCATTCTTTTCGCATTCAATGGGGGGCTTGTAGGTCTGAATGACAGAATAAAACTGCGTCCGCTAGTCGCGGCAACCAGGGGGGATACGGTCTACATGGCCAGCGAGGAGTCAGCGATCCGTGAAATATGTCCGGATCCGGAAAGGGTCTGGGCCCCCAAAGCGGGCGATCCCGTTATTGCGAAATTGAATCCCGCTGCGGTTGAAATGCAGCCTTTCAGCATGCCGCTCAAGACCGGCGGGAAAAGATAAGTCGCCGTTTCCCCGAAGAACGGCGCGGGGGAGGGAAATATGGAAATCGACGCCAGAGGCATTTATTACAGGGATTTGAACAGGAAGATACGTTCTGCCGTGGAGGCGGGGGAGCGCCGTTTCGTCCTCAGAAATGTGAACGGCCAGCGATACATTGCGGACGGGATCGATGAAAAAATCACGATGGAGATATACGGCACACCCGGTCAGGATATGGCCGCTTTTATGAAGGGGCCGGAAATCATTGTCCATGGCAATGCCCAAGACGGTGTCGGCAACACCATGGATGACGGCAAGATCGTCATCAACGGCATGGCGGGTGACATCGTCGGCTACGGTATGAGAGGCGGGCGGATCTATATCCGGGGAGATGTCGGCTACCGCGTCGGGATCCATATGAAGGCATATAAGGATAAGGTACCGGTCATCGTGATCGGCGGCAAGGCCGGTGATTTTTTGGGAGAGTATATGGCCGGAGGAATCATTGTCCTGCTGGGGATGTTCGGCGGGGACCGCAACGGGCGTCCACCCGCCGGGTATTTTCTGGGTACCGGCATGCATGGAGGCGTGATCTATATCCGGGGAACAGTGGAGACGCACAGGCTCGGAAAGGGATTGAAACCGGCTGAACTCAATGAAGAGGAGCGTAAAGAACTGAGAATCTTTCTGGAAGATTTCTGCAGCACTTTCGAGCTGAACATCAATGGAATCCTGAAGGAGGAATTTTACAGGATAGCCCCCAATACCCACCGGCCTTACGGCAATATGTACGCGTATTAAATCTTGAAAGTGGATGCCGAATAGTGGACGTCGGATGCAGGGTTGCTCCCCAAAGTTTACCGGACGTTCAGAGGAGAAAAGATTCATCTTCCTTTTGCCCTTTCGCCTCCGGCGAAGCTGTGCAGGGGGCTTTCCCTGTCAAAGAGCCCGGAACCGCCCGGGACAGTAGATCGTACATGCTCGCTTTCAAATATGTCTTGACCCGTTTCATTGTTTGCGTCATAAATATGGGTCCTCTGAAAGGGAAACACGAAACGCAGGATACATCGGCCGCCCGTCAGCGGAAGAAATCCGTAGACCCCGTCAGCAGGTACTGCAAGCCGTTTTATGATAGCGATTATTGATTACAAGGCCGGCAATCTCAAAAGCGTCGAACGGGCTCTGACGAAACTCGGATTTGCCTGCCGGATCACTCCGCGCAAGGAGGAGATCCTCTGCGCCGAGCGGGTGATATTTCCGGGAGTCGGCGCGGCAGGCAAGGCCATGGCCGATTTGAAGGTAACGGGACTTGACAGCGCGATCAGGGAGGCGGTTCTCGCCGGCAAACCGGTAATGGGCATATGTCTCGGTGCGCAAATCATACTGGAAAAGAGCGAAGAGAACGATGCCGATTGTCTGAGTATCATACCGGGAACAGTGAAGCGTTTCCCAGGCGATCTTTCGGGCAACGGCGGGCGTCTGAAAATCCCGCACATGGGATGGAACGGAGTGGATTTGAAGAAAAGGCATCCCGTTCTGGAGGGGATAAAACCGGCGGATGAATTCTATTTTGTCCATTCCTATTATCCTTCTCCCTCGGAGGAAGGCTTTGTACTGGGGACTACTGATTACGGGATTCGCTTCCCCTCCATTATTGGAAGGAACAGCCTGATAGCCGTGCAGTTCCACCCTGAAAAAAGCGGAGCTGCGGGACTGCGGATCCTGAAAAATTTCTGCACGTGGGACGGACATGCTGAGTAAGAGGATTATCCCCTGCCTTGACGTCAGGGACGGCAAGACGACCAAGGGGATCAAGTTCAAGGGTAATATTGATATCGGCGATCCTGTGGAGATGGCAAGATATTACTACCAGCAAGGCGCTGATGAAGTCGTTTTTTACGATATCACTGCCTCCAGTGACAAGCGTGACATCATGATCGACGTCGTGCATCGCGTGGCCGGGGAGATATTTATTCCCTTTTCCGTCGGTGGTGGAGTAAGGACCCTGGATGACATGCGGCGCGTTCTTCTGGCCGGCGCGGAAAAGGTCAGCATCAACAGCGCCGCCGTCCGGAATCCCCGGCTTATCTCCGAAGGTGCAGAGGCGTTCGGCAGTCAGTGCATCGTGCTGGGAATGGATGTCAAAAAAGTGGAGCCTTCCGCAAGGACGCCTTCCGGCTATGAAATCGTCATTGATGGAGGGCGCACATACACGGGAATTGACGCTCTTTGGTGGGCCGCAGAAGGTGAGCGGCTGGGCGCGGGCGAAATATGCCTGAACTCCATCGATGCGGACGGAACGCAGCAGGGTTACGAATTGAAGCTTACTCGACTTATCTCCGAAAATGCGGGCATTCCGGTGATCGCCTCCGGAGGCGCCGGCAATACGGATCACATCTACGAAGTCCTCACGCAGGGAAAGGCGGATGCAGCTCTGGTTGCCTCCATTACCCATTACGGGACCTTTACGATCCGGCAGATCAAGGAGGAGTTGAACAGGCGGGGCGTGAAGGTAAGGATGATTTGGTAGATAGGCAAAGGACGAACGCAGACACCTTACATCTGACGGTTCCATAAAAAGTCCGGATTAGCATAGATTGTCATGGGGAGCTTGGCCTGTCCTGAGCTTGCCGAAGGGAAGAATTCTTAATATAAGCAGGTTATATTCATCCCCCGGTTCTTCGGCAAGCTCAGGACAAACAGCTCATGGTGATAATTTTGAATTTTTCAAGACCGTCACATCTTACATCTTATTCATTGCGCGGCGGTTGGATAGCGGCCTGATAAACTTTAAGCTTTTTATCATATGAAAGCCTTATTAGCACTAGAGGATGGGACCATTTTTTCGGGCCGCGCATTTGCCGGCAGAGGGGAGGTCGCGGGCGAGGTAGTTTTCAATACGAGCATGACCGGCTATCAGGAGATCCTTACAGACCCCTCATACAGGGGACAGATCGTGACGATGACCTATCCTCTTATTGGAAATTACGGCGTTAACGAAGAGGATGTCGAATCACGCAGAATTCAGGCAGAGGCGTTTATTATCAGGGAATACGAGGCCCTGCCGAGCAACTGGAGATCGCGAAAATCGCTTGGAGATTACCTCGGGGGACAGGGAATCATAGGTATAGAAGGTGTGGACACCCGCGCCCTTACCCGGCATATCCGCCTGGCAGGCGCCATGAAAGGGATTGTTTCAACTGAAGACGATGATCCCACTTCGCTGGTACAGAAGGCGAAATCCTCTCCCGGCCTGGTAGGCAGGGACCTGGTCAGGGAAGTTACGTGTTCGGAGCCGTATTCCTGGAAAGGCGGAGCGACGAGAGGCGATCGGGTGGTCGTCTTCGACTTCGGTGTTAAATTCAATATTCTCGATAGCCTTTACAGGCGCGGCTGCGATGTCACAGTGGTGCCGGCGACTGCGTCCGCGGAAGAGGTCCGGCGGTTGCGTCCGGACGGCATCGTCCTGTCAAACGGTCCTGGCGATCCGGAGCCGATTACTTATGCGGTCAGCACGATTCGGGAATTGCTGAACGAGTATCCAATATTCGGCATCTGCCTGGGCCAGCAGTTATTGGGGCTGGCATTCGGCGGTAAGACATACAAGCTGAAATTCGGCCACCGCGGGGCGAACCATCCCGTAAAAAATCTCCTGACAGGAAAAGTCGAGATTACGTCGCAGAATCACGGCTTCTGTGTCGACTTTGATTCCATCAAGGATCACGACGTTGAGATCACTCATGTGAATCTGAATGACGGGACGCTGGAAGGGATGCGGCACAGGCGGCTTCCGGTCTTCTCCGTTCAGTACCACCCCGAAGCATCTCCCGGTCCTCATGATGCGGGATACCTTTTTGATTTATTTGTGGCCGACATGCAGCAGGCGAGAGGCTCAGGGCTTCTGGAAAAAATGCATGAGTAGCGCCGATGAGCGGCCGAAAGCTGATTGGGGAAAACGGAGAACAGAACTTTTAAAAAATAAACCCGGCGCCGGATACCTGGCGCCTGAATGCCCTTTTAATTATGCCCAAGCGCACGGATATAAGGAAAATCATGATCATCGGTTCCGGGCCGATCATTATCAGTCAGGCCTGCGAGTTCGACTATTCAGGTACGCAGGCGTGCAAGGCCCTGAAAGAGGAGGGATACGAAGTCGTTCTGGTGAACAGCAATCCCGCGACTATCATGACCGATCCTGAAATGGCCGATCGCACCTATATCGAGCCGATTATGCCGCAGGTGGTCGCAAGAATCATTGAGCGGGAAAGGCCACATGCCCTACTTCCGACGCTCGGCGGGCAGACCGGGCTCAACACGGCCGTGCAAGTGTCGGATATGGGGGTCCTGGACCGGTTCGGAGTCGAGATGATCGGTGCATCAGCCGCCGTGATCAAAAAGGCGGAGGACCGTGATCTCTTCCGGGAGGCCATGAAGAAGATCGGCCTGCGCGTTCCGAAAAGCGGCATTGCCCGGGACATGGAAAGCGCCAGGCGCGTTGCCGGGGAAATCGGGTATCCCGTTATTGTGCGACCGAGCTTCACCCTCGGCGGTACCGGAGGAGGAGTGGCTTACAACCGGGAGGATCTCGAGATGCTGGCCGCCTGGGGACTCGACGCGAGCCTCATCCACGAAATCATGCTGGAAGAGTCCGTGATCGGCTGGAAGGAATTCGAACTGGAAGTGATGCGCGACGGCAGGGACAACGTTGTGATTATCTGTTCCATCGAGAACCTGGATCCCATGGGCATTCACACGGGCGACAGCATTACAGTCGCGCCGGCACAGACTCTCAGTGATAAAGAATATCAAATCATGCGCGATGCCTCCATCGGTATTATTCGGGAAATCGGTGTGGACACAGGAGGGTCGAACATACAGTTCGCGGTAAATCCCGAAAACGGAGAGATGGTGGTCATAGAGATGAACCCGAGGGTGTCGCGAAGTTCCGCGCTTGCTTCCAAGGCCACCGGGTTTCCGATTGCGAAGATCGCCGCAAAGCTGGCGGTAGGATATACGCTGGACGAACTTCCCAACGATATTACGAAAGAGACCGTTGCCTCTTTCGAGCCGACCATCGATTACTGTGTGGTCAAGATACCCCGCTGGACGTTCGAGAAATTCCCCGACACTGAGGATTATCTGACCACATCGATGAAGTCGGTGGGAGAGACCATGGCCATCGGACGCACATTCAAAGAAGCGCTCCAGAAAGGGATGCGCTCACTCGAGATCGGTCGTCACGGTCTCGGCGGTGACGGCAAAGGGTTTTTCGAGCAGACCGGAAGTCAGCCGAGTATGGAAGAGATCCGGCGGAAACTGATTCACCCCAATTCACAGCGGCTGTTCTACATTCGGTACGCTCTGATGGCCGGCATGGGTATAGAGGCCATCAACAGATTAACGGGGATCGATCCCTGGTTCCTGCACCAGATCGCGCAGATCGTCTCAGAAGAGAAGAAGATCACGGCCGCCGCGGGGGATTTCCTTTCTCCGGAGGTTTTACGTAATGCCAAAGTCGCCGGCTTCTCGGATATGCAGCTTGCCCATCTGCTGAGAAGGAATGACGACGAGATCCGCTCCGAGAGAAAGCGCCTTAACATCCATCCGGTTTACAAACTGGTGGATACGTGCGCGGCGGAATTCGAGGCCCGCACGCCCTATTATTATTCGACGTATGAGCATGAAAATGAAGTCCGCGTCTCGTCGAGGAAGAAGGTCATGATTCTGGGTGGGGGACCCAACCGGATCGGGCAGGGGATCGAATTTGATTATTGCTGCGTCCAGGCTTCGTTCGCTTTGCGTGAGGAAGGAATCGAGAGCATTATGGTCAACAGCAATCCGGAGACTGTCAGCACGGATTATGATACGTCCGACAAGCTGTATTTCGAGCCTCTGACCAAAGAAGACGTGTTGAATATCATCGAAGCCGAGGGCCCGGCG
>Ga0067045_1030994_pt1 | contig 13486 bp, 9 predicted proteins | sample TerdegcTABiofilm_FD_59184 | JGI IMG/M metagenome (GOLD analysis project Ga0067045, IMG submission 59184) | Combined Assembly of (Gp0054472, Gp0054536) Wastewater bioreactor microbial communities from Singapore -Terephthalate degrading...
GATCTGACATGGAAAATTGTCGAAAGATCGAGGGCGTCAAAGACCTTAATCGGAAATGAATACAAAATTGAAGCCAGGCGACTTGCTCTGCAGCCGGATCCGTTCAAAAGGGGCAAGAGAATTATCAGGCTAATGAGGCATAAAGGCGCCTTTGTAAAGCCTTGCCCAGGAACCAAAGAATACATTTGCTGCAACTTGGAAATAATCCATATAGGGCAGGGATGTCCAATGGATTGCCGATACTGCGCCCTGCAATTCTATTTCAATAGACCGGTTATCGAAATATTTGTGAATCAGGATGAGCTTTTTAAAGAATTGAATCAATATGTTGACGATTCATCTCAACCATTTCACCGATTTTGCACAGGGGAATTCACTGATTCACTTGCGCTGGATTATCTCACGGGCCTATCTTCACGACTCGTGGATTTTTTTAAAAACACAAACAAGGCCTCCCTGGAGATCAAAACGAAGACGAATTCCGTTGAACCACTCAAAAGACTGAAGCCCAGAGGAAACGTAGTGGTCAGTTTTTCGTTGAATTCCAACGAGGTATCCATCAAGGATGAAATAAGAGCAGCTACCCTGAATGAACGCCTTGTTGCGGCGTCAGTAATGGAAAATTCCGGATACAGGCTTGGTTTTCACTTCGACCCGATTATACCGCTCGGAGATTGGAAGCATGCCTACACAAAAACAATATCAGGCATCTTTGACAATGTTTCCGCCGAATCGATCGCCTGGATATCTCTGGGGGTTATCAGGTTTCAGCCTGTTCTGAAGGACATAGTGACATCAAGATTTGGTCCGGTAGCATATTTTCATGAAGCCTTTACCACTGGTCTTGACGGTAAAAGCCGGCTTTTTATTGACAGAAGGGTCGATGTGTACCGGTTCATGGCCGAAACCATTCGAAAAAGGTCTCCTGACGCGAAGATATATTTGTGTATGGAGTCAACTGAAGTGTGGGAGAAGTCTCTCGGGATAACCATGAATTCCAATGAACAACTCTCACGTTATCTTGATCAGGCTTTCACAAATCGTCCATAGGACGGCCAGTCGCGCTGAATGTTTCACAAATGGAATCAAATATACTTTCAAAATCAGCCATGTCCTGGAATACCCACTCGATCATCTCGAGGATCGCTACTCTAAACTCCATTGACGATAAAGAAAAACTTACAGTCACCCCCATAGATACTCTCATCAAGGTTTCTGGCGAAGCTCTGTCACAAGCAGCGCATCGGTTTCGAAGCCAACTTTACCGGGAGCTTGGCCTGCCATTAAACCTTGGCAATGACTGCCAACAAATCATTACGCCATTGGACTTTCTACGATGCTTCCGATTGAACCCAATTACTAAGTTTAGATATGTGCGAGTGATGGAGGTCGAAGAAACTCTTCCTGACATGATTCATGACCCGAGTCGCGACGGTCCTCCTGGCCATTCATACATTGATACGCAATTGGAAACTCACATATCTCCAGACGCCGTATTCTTGACATATTCGGATGAACCGGATTGGGGGATGGACCAGGAGCTGTTTTCCATTCCGGCATACTCAATGGGCTCTCCCCCTTTCGGTCCCGCCACCGGATCTAGCTCCCAGGCCCCCTTTCATATGGCTTTCTTTCACGAAAAAAGAATCACCTACTGGATCATGCCGAGTCTTGGCAAAAGATTGCTCATTATTCGCTCCAGGATGTGTTTCAATCTGGCTGAAATAGCCTTCAACTGCAACCAGAGCTATTGGGGGTGGCGTTTCTTGGGTTGGGCGGCCCATTATTTGCAAGATGTTACGTGTCCTTACCATTGCTGCCCCTTTCCTCCGAAGAAAGAAAAAATGTTGAAAAGATTTCTAATGAACCCATTTCCCAAACAATTTGTAAAAAACAACATGAATTTCTTGCGCAATCGACACGCCCTGTTTGAAGCTACCGTTTCCTATGTGATGAATGAACATTTCAAAAAACAATTAGCGCATCCCTTCATTGAAGCTCTGAAAGCCAACTCAAAAGAACTACCTGCCGACATTGATCTGGCTGCCAGGGAAATATCCAAATTGCCCTATTTACTTGCTCCCAAAATCAATAATCTAATGGTCCAATTATTTTCTTGGCCATTGATTGATAAAGCGGATTATTACCTCGGTGATGACCCGGATTTTGCGGTGAATGGCATTCTAGAGCAGGCCATTGAAGCCAGGGCCTCTTATTACGGCGAGTTTGTCGAGCTTGTATCCCAATGTCTTCACGAGGCGGGGCGTATAACACGTTTTGTCATTGAATCATCGCGGGGGTTCATATGAATGTTCCCATGATCCCAATTTTAATATATATTTAATTTGTATAGGGACATCGACCTGGATTAATTTTTTGGATCGTAATTGATTGATTTCGGCCGATTACGCAATTTTTTCAGGAGGAGGTATTGTCGGATGAAAAGCCTGCTCATGGCGCTTGTAACATTTTTGTCGTGGGTTGTTATGATTCCCGTCTGCTCGGCTGATCTCGATCAGATCATGGCCAAGAGAGAATTGAGCCACCTCGGAGTTCCTTATGCCAATTTTGTTACAGGCGATGGTGAAGGACTTGATGCCGCAATAATCAAACTGTACTGCAAAAAGATTGGCGTAAATTATGTTTATGTGAAAACGGACTGGGATACTGTCATAAGTGATTTGTCGGGCAAAAAATTCAAGATGCAGGGCGGAAAGGTGGAAATCACCGGGGAGGCTCCCATAAAAGGCGACATTATCGGTAATGGCCTGACCGTAATACCCTGGAGACAGCAGATCATCAATTATTCCACTCCTTATTTCCCTTCGGCAATCTGGGTAATCGCCAAGGCTGATTCTCCAATAAAACCCATCCAACCGACTTCTGATCCGAAAAAAGACGTTGAAGCCACCAGGGATCTGCTCAAGGGTAAGGAAGTCCTGGGCATAAAAAATACGTGTGTAGACTTGGATTTGTACAATCTTTCAGACTCAAAACCAATTTACAAAGAAGGAATAACTCTCAATGACCTGGCTGCAGCCCTTATCAAGGGCGCCGCAGAGATTTCGATTTTGGATGTTCCTGATTCGTTGGTTGCTCTTTCGAAATTCCCCGGCAAGATAAAAATCCTCGGATCCATAACAGGCAAACAGGATATGGGATTCGGATTTTCAAAAGAGTCTCCGCAATTGCTCGCGTCATTCAATGATTTTCTGGCGGAACTCAGGGCTAGTGGTGAACTCAGTCAACTGATTCTGAAATATTATCCGGGAATCGACAACTACTTTCCAGAAGTCTTAAATAAATAGATAAGTAGGCACCAATGGCAGCGTCTGGCAACTTTGCAAAAAAAATCAGTCTGACTCACAAGATAATTTTGTTCTGTATTGTCCTGGTTCTTTTCTGTACTGCCAGTATTTATATGCTTTTCAGCCTGTTTTCGACGTCCGAATTGTTGGCGCAAGCCCGAATGGACACTTTTGTAAACGAATTTGATGGTAGAGCCAACAGCATTAAAGAGGACCTCAACTACAGGCTCATTGATTTCCAATCCCTTCTCACCAGCCAACCTATATCAACTTATTACCATAGCGCCGCCTTGGGAATGTCAAAACAGTACGGATTACTGATTGCCCTGGAGGACATTAGTGAAGAATTCACCAGGACTCAGAACAACACCCGGGATTCCGGACATTCGGCATATTCGTCAATAGCCTTTTACGATATCCACGAGAAAAGGGTAATCGCCCAAAGTTCCAATCAAGGAATGGAGGACGGTGATTCAGATGGTCTGATCAAATGGATAGAAAGCGAATCATGGCCCAAATCTGAAACCGAGCGTTTCTATGTGAGTTCAGAAAACGGCGTCATAATAATGGGGCCGTATCGCTATAGGGAGAAGGTCGTAGGCTACCTTTTCATGAAGCTTAACCTTAAACCGTTCACAAGAAAGCTGGGTTTGAAACACGGTCAGAACATTGACGATTTCAGCGCACTCATAAATTCTGATTGGACAGTTATAGCAGGCCCTTCATTCATCGAAGGAAAACAGGTCAATGAACATATCGGTTTTAACTTTCCCAACCCTCAAGACGGTGTCTACAAGTCCTTAACAGTGCTGGACAATTCATCAGGACCGCTGATTGGCGCCATCAAGGGGCTGGGTTCGAGCGGTCTTTACATTCTCTCCGTGGCGCCTCAATCCAGATACCTCGCCGGACACTCATCTTTTTCCTGGATGCTCGTTATAGGAACTCTGGTTCTGGGCATCACCTTTCTAGTCGCGATAATTATGAAGGGCGCCAGAGAAAGACAGTTCATCTTTGAACAACTCAATCAAGCTCATGCAAGTCTTGAATCACGTGTTCTCGAAAGAACTAAAGAACTTGCAAAGACTAACGACGAATTGAGAGCGGAAATTCAGGAAAAACAGCGCGTCGAAGCGGCCTTAAGGCAGACCGAAGAACGCTATCGTCAATTTGTAGAGAACGCCTCTGACATCATCTACCAAACAAACGCAAACGGGAAATTCATCTACGTCAACTCAGTCGCGGTTCGTATTACGGGGTTCTCAGAGGATGATCTTTTAGAAAAGAGATACCTGGATCTTCTACCGCCTGATTTCAGACAAACGGCAAAGGACTTTTATGAAAAACAGGCCTTTAACGGAGTGAAAAACACATATTTCGAGATCCCTGTCATCCGAGCCGACGATAAAAAAATATGGATAGGACAAAATGTCCAGCTCATTACTGATAACAAGGGATATATAACCTTCCAGGCCATAGCCAGAGATATAACGGATCTCAAGAATGCTATGGAAGACCTTCAGCGAGCTAACGAGATTCAGAAAAAAATTCTCGACACTGCCGCTACTGCGATTTTTACTGTTGATGTCAACAGACGAATTTCCAGCTTCAACGAGGAATTTGGACGTATCACCGGATATACCGCTGATGAACTTGTGGGAGAGGAATGCACAAGGTTTTGCGAAGAACCATGCGTTCATAGCTGTGGCCTTTTCAACGGCCTAAATGAAGGGCCTATCCTGAGGTTGCATACAAAATTGATTCACAAGGATGGCTCCATTTTAAACGTTCTCAAAAACTCCGACCTGATCAGAGACGAATCAGGGCAAATTGTCGGAGGAATTGAGTCGTTTATCGATGTAACGGAATTGATAGAAGCCCGGGAGCAGGCAATTGGGGCTAGCGTGGCCAAGAGCGAATTCCTTGCAAATATGAGCCATGAAATAAGAACTCCCATGAATGGCATCATAGGCATGACCGAGCTCGCCCTCAACACCAACCTGACTGATGAACAACGGGATTATCTTGAGGCTGTCCTTGGAGCCGCCGACTCCATGATGATGATCGTAAATGACATCCTCGATTTCTCTAAAATCGAAGCAGGAAAATTTGAACTCAGTTTTTCTGATTTCAACATTCGTGAGTGCCTGGAAGAAGCTGTCGGTGTTCTAGCTTTGGGGCCGCAAAGGGAAAAAGATATAGAAATATCATGTTATATACACCCTGAGGTTCCTGAAACTCTCAACGGAGATCACGGCCGTTTACGACAGATTCTGCTGAACTTGTTGGGTAATGCGATCAAGTTCACTTCCAAAGGTTTTGTCACTCTAAAATTGCAGCTAGTTTCAGAAGGCCCAGGAAGCGTTCTTTTACAGTTTTCAGTAGCGGACACGGGAATCGGGATTCCTCCACAAAAACTGGAACATATATTCAAGCCTTTTGAACAGGTGGATTCTTCAACATCTCGGCGTTATGGAGGAACCGGACTGGGACTGACCATAGTGTCACGCCTGGTGGAATTGATGAAAGGAAAAATATGGGTTGAAAGTGAAATCGCTAAAGGAAGCACATTCTATTTTCAGATTCCTTTCGCCAGACCATCCAAAACCGATCCCGACATCGTCAAAGGTCCAGAGGAAGTAACCGCCCTCGAGGGACTAAAGGCTTTGATAGTCGATGACAATCCCACGAACAGGATTATCCTCGTCGAAACCCTGAGTCTTTGGAAAATTGAGCCCCACGAGGCTTCAAACAGCGCGGAAGCTATAACATTAATAGAAAATGCCTCCAAGAATAACAAACATTTCGACATCATTCTTCTAGATGTTCACATGCCGGATATGAATGGTTTTGAGCTTGTCGAAAATCTGCGGAAAACACCGGAAACCATTTATGGCGCAATATTGATGATGACCTCAGACCCAAAAATTTTCGATGCGGACAAATGCAAAGAATTGGGGGTGAATGGATATGTTACCAAACCTTTAAAGAAATCTCAGTTACTCAAGGAAATGGTTTCGGCTCTGTCTTCATCTAGGTCTGAAATCTGCGAACGTCCCAAAAGGCAGACAATTATGACGGCCACTAGCGCTAGGAGCCTGAAGATCTTGCTCGCCGAAGATAACCCCACAAATCAAAAGTTTATGAAGACCATGCTGAACAAGATCGGTCACGAAGTTACTGCCGTGATAAACGGCAAAATCGCCCTGCAAACTGCCCAAGACCAGCAATTCGATCTAATCCTTATGGATGTGCAAATGCCGGAGATGGATGGATTCGAAGCTACCGACCTTATAAGACGCTATGAAGATCAAATTGGCCGCAGAACCCCAATAGTGGCAATGACAGCTCATGCTATGAAAGGGGATAGAGAAATATGCCTTCGAGCCGGTATGGATGACTATGTTTCCAAACCGGTCCAAATGAAGGAATTGAAAAGAGTTATTGATAACGTCATCAACAGCGCCGATCGCGCGTCAGATTCCCAGGAAACTTCTCCGAGTCTCTGAACCCAACCTGAATCTTGTCAAAACGAAGTAGCGTTTTTCGCCATCACTTCAGCCAAATCGTCAAGCAATGTGGGCGCCCCAAGGCCTGGAATCAGCTTCGCACGATGAGGCTATGATTTTCGTCGGCTCTTGTGCAAATAAGCACATAATTTAACACTCCCACGCTGGAACGTCATTTGGCAAAATCTATGAGCGGCTATAATGTAACAAGTTGTTTTAATTGAATAAATATTTATAATTGGCGTAAAGTTTTTTTTGCAAAGCTATAAAAGTTTGAATAGTATCAGCTCAGATCTTTTTGAAAATATCGTGTGTCTTTTAGCATGTGTGCACGTCATCCTGATTGCATACTGGACTCTTGACTCCGCTGAGCCCGATTTGCCTTTCGTCAGGGCTCACATATTTCGCATTCTCTCTGACGCATCTTAAGATATGAAAATGTTTAAACAAAAATCTTTTACATAGCCCGCAGATCCTATCTTCCCGATGGCCCTTCCGATTCATGCTATCGGGCTCGAAAAAGGACTGTTGTACCTGAAGTTTTGTCATGAATTCGGTGTAGTGTCTTATGGTTCGAGAATTTCTTGAAATGGGTTGTTGAACAAGACTACTGGTCAGATGAAAAATGTCAGTAAGTTTTAAGTCTTGTGGTCTTAAACTCAAATGCGAGGAGGGTTAGGTATGTGGCTCGGTATGGGCAGTAATGAGATGGCGGTGGTGTACGTGCTGTGCATTCTGGCAGCTTTGTGGTGCACTCTGTATGGGGTCTTCTTCTGGAGATCGGAGGGCAAACCTATTAACACGGCGGACGCAATTGATTGGGATCGCGAAGAACGGGAACTGGATAAGGGCAGGTAGGGTGAACTTCTTGCAGCAGTATACAGAACTGTCGCTTTGTTTTCCCATGTTGTGACATCTACCCGGGCTGTTAGCGCAAGACAGAGCTAGGCTCCCTGTACAAGTTACCCAATAGGAAGTTTCGGTACAGACGCCCAGGATTTCTGCGCTATTGCCCCTTTGGTTCGCCTTTGGCGACGTAGCATTGATCAAAAATCATCAAATGACGATTAAACTTCTGGAGGAGTTGTCATGGTCGTTAAGATAGGTTTAACTCTGATTTATGTGGTAATAACGCTTTATCTCGGTTATCGGGGGTGGAAAGAGACCACCGTCGCCAAGGACTATCTGATAGCGGGCCGTAGTATGGGTGGATTTGTAATGGCCCTGTCCTACGGCGCCACATTCATTAGCACATCGGCCATAATCGGATTCGGAGGAGCCGCGGCTCTTTTTGGATTCTCATTGCTCTGGCTAACCTTCCTAAACATATTTGTGGGGATTTTTCTCGCTTTTGTTTTTTTCGGAAGTCGTGTTCGCCGAATGGGCCTAGCCCTTGACGCTCACACTTTTCCCGAACTTCTCGGGCGACGATATCAATCCCGGTTTCTGCAGGGTTTTTCGGGTCTGGTAATATTCTTTTTTCTTCCAATCTACGCCGGGGCGGTGCTGATAGCCTTAGCAAGACTGGTTGAAGTTTATCTTGGTATAAATTATCACGTAGCCCTTCTTGGATGCTCGTTTCTGGTTGCAGCCTACGTCTTGACCGGTGGGATCAAGGCGGTCATGTATACGGACGCTTTTCAGGGATGCGTCATGTTTGTAGTCATGGCGGTATTTCTGGTGTCCACATACTACATGTGTGGAGGATTCATAGACGCTCACCAAACATTAACGGACATGGTTCAATATTATCCCGAAGCCCTCAAGAAGGGCGGGATGATAGGCTGGACACAGGGCGCTACTTTCGGGACTCCGCTATGGTTAACCATTTACACCACAATAGTCCTTGGCGTCGGTATAGGTGTGCTGGCGCAGCCTCAGCTTGCTGTTCGTTTCATGACAGTCAAATCTGAAGCTCAACTCAATCGCGGAGTCATTTACGGAGGGATTTTCATTCTCTGCATGACTGGAGTGGCTTTTGTGGTTGGGGCCCTCAGCAATGTGGTTTTCTTCAAGGAATATGGCTTTGTCGAGAAAGTAGTCGACGGAGTCACAAAGAAGATTCCTCAGATATCCGTTGTAGTGGCGGGCGGAAATATTGACAAGATTATCCCAATGTACATTGAAAAGATGTTTCCGGACTGGTTCAGTACGCTTTTCCTACTGGCAATGTTTGCAGCCGCGATGTCCACATTGAGCGCCCAGTATCATGCTGGCGGCACCTCCTTTGGCCGTGACATTTACGAAAAGTTTCTCAGGGGCAAGGGCGACACTCTCTTGATAACTCGTATTGGCGTAGCGGCCACAATCATTCTAACAGCCATCTGGGGGCTTGCGCTTCCTGAAAGCATAGTCGCCCTGGCTACAGCTTTCTTCTTTGGCTTATGCTCGTCGTCATTCTTACCTGTTTTCGTGTTGGGGATTTACTGGCGTGGAGTAACTTGGGCAGGCGCATGCGCCAGCATGGTCGGTGGCTTTACCATAAGCACGCTTTATGCCCTCTTCATTCACCAAAAGGAAGCCGTAGCTGTCGGCTTATGCAAGAATATGTTCGGAGTTGATACTCTGGTAGCGGCTTATCCCCCAATGAGCACAATGTGGAAACTACAGTTCGTTGATCAGAACGTGGTGGCGCTCCCTATCAGTTTTCTCATTGCCATAGTCGTCAGCTTGATGACCAAGAAGATTGATGAACGTCACCTTGATAGATGCTGGAGGAATTTTTAAAACCTCATGATGTCATGAGATGTAAAGCCTTTATTCCTCAATTATCTCTGATCATAATGATCCAATTCCGTGCGAATGGATGGTCCTGGACTACTAGGATCCATTCCATTCGCTCGGTCCTCATCCTGGTTCATCTCACACCTCCCAATTTGTAGAAATCTTTAAGACTCCTATAACCAAGGCATTTTAGGCGGTGAACGAGATATAAAAAGAGGCATGCCGTCTGAAGGGCATCACCTAACGCATTATGGCTTGGAAAAAGTGGTATGCCTAGCGATCTGGATACTTCCAGCAAATTGAATGAGTCTATTTTGGGCAGAGCGATATTCTTGTTTCTTTCGGATTTTTTCCACAAGGCCTTGGCCAAAGCCATTGAATCCAGGCAAGGGTTGTGGATGACTCCTCCCATTATTTTCGAACACTGTCTGTCAAGAAACGAAAAGTCGAGGTTTGGCAAGTGCCCTACCAGGACAGAGTTTCCGCAATATTCAAAGAAATGATGCAAAACATTTTTCGGGTCAGGAGCATTTCTGATCAACTCGGGGGTAATCTTATGAACAAAGGTGCCTTCACCCATGATTTTTTTTTGACGCCCATGAGCGAATGAAAGCTTCGGTCCAGAGCTATGCGCATTGATTCAATCTTTACGGCGGCTATTGAAACGATTTCATCTCTGGACGGGTCAAGACCGGTGAATTCGGTGTCAAAAACAACAAAATCGTATGAGTCAATGTCAAAGTTGTAGTTAAAGTTTCTGAATATCTCGTGGTTATGTTTTACCAGAGGATCAGGGTCCCGTCCAAATAACTCTTCTAGAATATTCCACCAGTACACTCAGGGTACCCTCAGATTTCGACCCTTATCCTGGCCATGTAGGACTGCATTCGGTTGATTACCCCAAAGGCCCCCTTCAGCGTCTGTTTCTCAAGATCAGACAGCTCTGAGGGATTCACGAAATTGTTCGGTTCCATGCCATGCTGGACCATTCTCAACTGGTGAACAAGACGAAGGTGCATCAGGAATTCATAAGCCGATATGACATCATTACAAATTTCTTTGTCTATACCTTCCGTCGAGGAAAGAGCTAAAAGCCGTGAAGTTGTGTTTGTCTCCCTGATTTGATGTTTGAGCGCCATAGCCCTTGCAAAATCAACTATCGGAACAAGCCCCCTCATTTTCAGATCAAGATGGTTCCCATGTTCCTCATCACGTTCCACAATAAAGTTTCGCAGAAACGACAATGGGGGTTTGATAACCAGAGAATCTTTAGCAAGGTGATTAAGGAAGAAATTGTTTGTCCGGATATTCTCCATCACATGATCTCTGAGTCTCTCCACCAGCTCTTCAGAACCAAAACCGCACCTAAAATCTAGAAATATCTTTGCGTTAAGCATTACATACTGATCGGCGGTAGACATCCACTCATCAAAATACCCAGTCCAGACGGAATAGGGCTTGCGCCAGGTAGTTTTTGACGCCATATATCCACCCTTACACAAAGGGAACCCACACTCGACCAGATGAGGTGTTATCTGATTACCCATTGATCTAAAATAAAGCTTTGCTGCCTTGGTGGACTCCCACGAAGGTCCAGGGTCCTCATAAACAATCGCGTTGTCCTGATCGGTGCGAAGCGTTTGTTCCATGCGACCTTCGCTACCCATCACCATCCAGGCAAACCGAACCGGTGGAGGCCCGAGTTTGTCCTGAAGTATGACCAGCAATTTACCAACCAGATGATCATTAATTAGAGCTACGATTTTTGTTATGTCATTGGCCTTGGCTCCCCTCTCAACGAACTTACGTATCAAACGAGGAGTCTTTTTGGCCAACTCATAGATTGAATGCGCCTCTGTCTGACGATCAATTTCTTCCAGCAGGAGTACCGGGGAAATCTCCTGCGAGGCCAGGATGTCGTGAGCCGTTATGACCCCCAATGTCTCAGAGCCACGTCGGACAACAAGATGATGTATGTCAGCCTTCAGCATTCTTATGACAGCGTCCAGACAAGTGGCGCTGGATTCTATTGAGGAAGCAATGTCTGTCATGATAGATCCGACAGGCTCATCGTAATCAGCCCGCCTGGCCACTACTTTTGAGCGGAGATCTCTGTCGGACAATATTCCCACAATCCCTCTGTCCGGATCATTGACCAGAACTACACTGGCTTCAGTTTCAGCCATACGAAGAGCAGCCCTGTGAATACTCTCCGAGATGTCAATAACTTCCGTTTTTCTTTTTAACAGTTCGCCTACTGGCACACATGCCAACTGAAAATCTTCAGAAAGAGAATTATTAATAACTTCAGCGCGCAATTCCGAATAGGTTTGGCCAACCAGGTTCGTGGAAAGTTTCCGATAATAGTTTTCCGCAAAAATGGGATTGTTTCGGGCAAATTCCAGGAATTGCTCTTTATTTATTAAGAAACAGAACGTGTCCTCAACCGTTTCCACGGAATGTGAAGCTTTAGACTTGCTCAGGATGGATGCAACCCCTATTAGTCCGCCCTCTCCGCGATAATCTACAAGGGTGGATTCATCTTCAGATTCCCTCCTATATAATCTTACCGCTCCACGCTCTATGAGCATTAGGTGATCCACCTCACTGACATCCTGCTGCAAAATCACGGTTCCCTTTGGATAAAAGCCAAGTAATGCTCCAGCGCTCAATTTTTGCAGATGGGCTTCATCAAAACCTGAAAAAAACCAGAGCTTGCCAAGGAAATCTGCTAGAGCCCTGGAATCCATGTTGTAATCACTGGTCAGGTGGGACACTTAAGTCGTTTGACCTCTCATAAAAAATTAGGGTTGCAATTAAGCGAACTTTACAAATCTACTGTTCTATTATTGTGGAATTTTTTATCCCGACCGTTTCGTCAAAATTTTCCCAGAATTCTTTTTCTGACAGTCTCCAATCGGGACCGAAAGAACTCCCGAAGTGACTGGCCAGTCTCTCAAAAACCCTCGCCCATCCTGACTGATAACTTAATTCCAGTACATCTTCCAGGAACGGAGCAAGCATTCCCAATTGATCTTTAGGCAGATAAGCGCGAGCGCCGAGTTCGATGGATTTCTTGAGCGATTGTGCGCTCATGGCATGAGCGGTGAGCATCACCACAGGAATTTTTTTCTCCACCGCTATCTCTAATAGCTCAAAGCCCCTAACTCCCATAATGTCCAAAATGGCCAAGTCATATGAGGACGTGTTCAGCTTCTCTACGGCAGTCTCATAGGCGCTCGCCGTATCCAACCTCACTCCATATTCCTCGAGCTCTTCGTCGATAAGTTCCAATATATCGGATTCATCATCAACGGCTAATACATCCTTGTCTTTTAAAATGCTCTTTTTCATCTACGGCCAGCCGGTTGCTTCTTACATTCTGCAAATTCTTTATTTAGTATAGCACGACGACTATCAGGACAGAATGCTTTAAGTGTATTAACAACTTAGTGGATCCAACATGAATTGATCTTTTTTGAAATCACTTGAGCCAGAAGCTTCTGGACGCTTCGGTATTGTTGAGCTACAATTAACCACTTTAAACCTAAAGGAGAATGTTATGTCCATGGTTAGACCTTCGATCTTTTCCCAAAACAATGGGGCCTTATTTAAAGACATTTTTAGGGTCGCCGTCTTTGCTTGCGCTGTATTATTAATTTTCGGGTCGTCAACAATATTTGCCCAACAATCATCGGCTCCAGCAGAAGGTTCTCTGGAATATTATAAAGCATTGGCCGAAAAGGGTAACGCAGAGGCCCAACTTAAATTGGCTGAGTTATACCAACAGGGTAAGGATGTGGCTCAGAACTTTACTGAAGCCGCCAAATGGTACAAGAAAGCCGCTGAGCAGGGGTTGCAGGAAGCGCAGTACAAGCTCGGAGAGATGTATTATGAAGGCAAAGGCATGGTTCAGGACGCCAAGGAAGCCGCCAACTGGCTGGA
>Ga0067045_1030989_pt1 | contig 13484 bp, 6 predicted proteins | sample TerdegcTABiofilm_FD_59184 | JGI IMG/M metagenome (GOLD analysis project Ga0067045, IMG submission 59184) | Combined Assembly of (Gp0054472, Gp0054536) Wastewater bioreactor microbial communities from Singapore -Terephthalate degrading...
GTCCCCACGTAGCCGATCACGCGCCCCGACGTCACCCGGAGCCGGCCCGTCGAGCCGTAGCCGCAAAACGTCACGGCCTCGCCCGCCGCCGGCACGTCCTCGCGGATCGGCAGCGGATCGGCCGACGGCGCTGCGATTTCCAGCACCGCCAAGTCGCCCGCGCGATCCCAATCCAAGACCCGCGCGGCATACGTGCCTTCCGCCAAGCTCACCGTCACGCGGCCGACGCCGTCCCGAAACAAATGGGCACAGGTCAGAATCCAGCCCCGGCGGTCGTCTTTGGCGATCAAGGTACCCGTCCCGTAGGCCGTGCTTCCGCTCCGCAGCTCATTGGCGATGCGTGCCACGCCGGCCCAAGGCGTCTTCCGCGACGAGCCGATTCCGGCATTCCAAGCCGGTTCGGGCGTGATCGGTCCGGCTGCTTGCGGCGCCGCGTCGATGGGGATGCCGCACCGCCCGGCGGAGCAATCCTGCGCCCGAGCCGCCCGCGGCGCTGCAACCACGCTCGCGATCACGAGCGAGAGGAAGATCACGGCGGCGGGTACGATCCGCTCGCCCCAATGCCGCGGACGCGGGGACGGTGCACCGTCGGAATCCGGCAGCAAGGTACAGCGGTAGCGGAGGAAGGCGCTGCGGGCCAAATCGGCCGGCTCCGTCATGCGGTCGGCCAGATTGGGGACCGGGTCCACGCCGCCGCCCGTCCGCAGGGCCTCGGCACAAGCCTGACTGCAAAACGGGGCCGACGCCTCCGCGTCTCGGTCGTTCGTGACCGGAGGCAGGATCAACCGCAGCAGCGGCAGGCGGCGCAATGCCAGGGCGAACAGGGCGCCGTACCCGTAGGGCCGGCCCATCCAGCGGCGCATGCGGCGAACCGCCCCGCGGCGATCGAAGTCCGGCCGCAGACCGTCGGGATCGGCGGCGTACACGTCGATGCGGCCGGGATAGCGAGCCGTTTGGCTTTCCAGCGTCACGGCGCGACCCCCGTATCCGCCCCGCACTTCCAAACAGAACAGCTCGTCGTCCCACCACGCGGCCAACGCGGCGTGATTGTGCATTCCGCGTCCCACGGCCGAGATCACATCCCGCCGCCGGAACAACAGTACGTCGGCGTCGGCGATCATGCTCCGCGCCTCGCTCAGCGCGGCATACCGCAGCACGGTTTGGTGTTGCTCCATCGTCGTCGCCCCCCTTCGCACAGGCCCCATGCCGCCGGATCCGATCACGCCGCCCAAAGCCGGGTCTCGTCGCACCATGCGTCGTGGTCCTCGCAGGGCCGCCGGAAATCCGGCTCCGCGTCCCAGGGCGGTTCCCAGTCCTCGCCGCGGTCGCCGTCGGGTTCCGCATCGTCGGGCGGAGGCTCGCCGGTCGCTTCGCCCCGTTCCATGGCCGCCGCTCGCACCGCCACGTAGCGCTCGTAGTGGGGGCTTCGCAACTCGAGGCGGAGGGGACCGGCCGATTCGTCGGAGGTGGGCGGTAAACGCCCTTCCTCCCGCAGCCGCAGCACCATGCAGGCGCGACACGGCATTTCCACCAGGGCGCCGCAATTCGGGCACCGCGCCACCGGCGGCGACTCGCCGCACGCTTCCGCGGAGTGGGATTCGCCTTCCGATCGCTCCCGCATCCGCGCGGCGATCTTGGCCACGCTCCCGCGACTGACTCCCAGCTTGGCGGCGATCGCGCGGCGGCTCAGCTTGCCCGCGCGAAGCAACCGTTCCACGGCACGGACGCGATGGATGTCCAGCATGATGGCACGACCCCTTGGGCATCGGCTCGCCGCGGGGCGGTCCGCCGAATATATACGTTTGTACACTTTCCAAGTGCGAAAAAAAGCGACGGAAGAACCCGCCGCAAAGCCGCGGAGAGGCACGCCTCGGCCTGCCCGGCCGCCTGCGTGCCGCCCACGATGAACCGATCTTACTACGAGGCGCGGCCCGGTTTCAAGCCTCGCGGCCGGTCCCTGCGTGCTCCCCGGGTCGATTCGTGTCCAACCCCGCCGGGTCGCGGGCGGCCCCTGCTCGCAGGTGCGTCCGGGCGGACGCTCGCGGGTTCCCCTTGGTGGTGCACGAACGCCACCAGCTCACGCCGGCGGCGCGCGGCCGTCAGCGGGCCAGCAGGCGTTCCAACGCATCCGCCACGGCACGGCGGGCACGGGGAACGGCGTCCGGATCGGGGAGAATCTTCGTGGAGTACCGCCCGCCCGCGTTGGGAATGCTCACAAGCTCTTCCGCCGCCCGCAGCGCCGCCTCGGCCTGGGATACATCCCGACCGGAGGCCTTGCCCCGCTCAATCGCCGCGCGGAGCAGCACCAGATACTCGTAGTCCTCCACGCCCTCGCGGGCTTGCGCCAGGCGGATCGTCGGTACCGGTTCCTCCAGGCCGATCGGTTTGCCGGGATAAATCAGGAAACCGTCTCCGTTGGGATAGCGGATCCAATAGCGGTTGCCCGGCTTGTCCGACTGGCTGATGTACGCGTGCCAACCGAAGCGGTAGGGGTCGTAGGTCGTCCAGGCCGCGCCCCAGAACTCGTAGGCCTCCGCGCCGTAGCGGAAACAATAGTAGGGCAACAATCGCTCCACGGCGCAGTACGGCGTATCCAGGCACATTTGGCCGTCGGTCGTGAACCACACGCGTTTGCCGGAGGCGCGGATGCCGGCGATTTCCTCCGCCGAGACCACGCCGTAATGGCCGATGCCCCAGATATCCAGCGACCGGTCCCAATCGGGCACGTGATGCCAAGTGCTGGAATAGATGGGGATGGCGGGATCGACCTCGTGGATCATCTCGCAGAGGGCCTGCATCTGCTGGATGATGGGCTCCTCGCGGAAGAACGGTTCGTCGGAGATGTACAGCACGAAGCGGTCGGCCCAGCCCTTTTCCTTGACGTGCTCCCAGAACAACCGCAGGGCCTGCTGATACGTCCGTTTGAATTCCGGGCGGAGCCGGGCGCGGTCCGCGCCTTCGTAGGGATGATCGCCGGGATAGGGCGGTTCTCCCCACGCCGCCTTGGGCGGATGCCCCCAGCCGAACAGATACAGGTCCCACGGCGTGTAGCTATGGGGGAAGTGCATTTCGTCGAAGTACCAGCGGGCGGCCTCATCGAAGGCTGCGAAGTCCGCCGTCACGCGACCGTCCTCCAGGCGGAACCGCGGCATCGGCCGAACGGCGTCCGGGCAAAGGCGGTAGCGGGCCATGAGGGACGCCAGCGGGCGATACCAGGCGTCCACATTGCCGCCCCACACCGCCGATCCCGGCCCGAGACGGACGTCGTAGATCGCCTTGAACCGGCTCGTGGACGGCAGGCTGAAGCCGCGGACGCGGAGCGTGTAGGGGATCTCGGCCGCCGCCGCACTCGAGGTCGAACCGGATTCCAAAAAGCGGACCGTGCCGCGATATTCGCCGGGCGCCGCACCCGACGGCACGAAAAAGGTCACCCAAACCGCGTGCGTCTCGCCGGCGGGCAGGTCCAACTCCGCCCGCGGCAACAGCGGATCGGGCCACATGCCCGGGAAACCGTCGCACGCCGGAGACGTGTGCGGAATCTTGCGATACCATTCCGGCTCCTCGTCGCGATAGTAGTTGGTGGGATAGTCCACCGGGACGTAGCCGACGACGTGGATTTCCGGCTCGGGCAGCACGGCGCCGCCGGGGCCTTGGGGCGGGTCGGCCGCAATCCGCAACCGCCGCGCCCTGCCGCTGCGGAGCGCCAATTGCAGCGGTTCATACTCGTTGCCGGCCGCCTCGAGCACGGCAGGCGACGCACCGCCGGCCGGCTCGTCGGGAAAGACCTTGATCAGCGGGTTCACGGGGCGGACGGCCAGGGGGGCGTCTTGCGGGACGGGTCGAGCCTCCCACGCCGTCGGGACGGCGGGGAGCACCTCCAACACCAACGCCCCATCGTGCCACAGCGTGCCCCGCCCGTCGGTAGTCAGGTGCAGCGACATTCGGGCGGCATCGGCCGGCATGGTGAACATGCCGGAAAGCAGCGTCCAATCGGCGGTGTCCTTGATGCCCTCCCCCGTCCCGCGCATGGGACTATCCGCCGACAAGCCGCCGTCCGCCCGATGGATGTGCAGATGCAGCCGGAGGTCGCCGTCGCGGAGGTCTTGGCACCGTCCCCACGCGGCCAAGACGTAGGTCGCGCCCGGCCGGACGGGGACCGCCTGTTGCCGCCCCCGCCAGCCCTTGGGGGCATCCGGCGCGACGGTCATCTTGGCGGAGTGCGGCCCCAAGCCGGGAGCGGCGATGCGGTCGCGATCGAGCGTCACGCCCGCCGCATTCGGCGTCCGCGTCCAGGCCGCCGGATCGTCGGCCTCGAAGTCCGCGTCCTTCAGCAGGTTATCCGGCGAGCGGACCAGCGCGGCGTAGTCGGCGGGATCGGTGCCGCCTGCGTGTACGGTCGGGGCGGCCGTGTAGTAGATCCCATACTCGGCGACGGACCGGGCAGGCAAGCTCGCGCGGATCAAGGCCCAACCCTCCACGATTCGCGGACGTTGGGGCCGCCCTTGGTCCAGGATGACGATGCGAGCGGGGTCCAGACGCCCGCCCAGCCGATCTCGCAAGTTGCCCAGCGGAATGCCGACCCAACCGGCAAGGTCGCGGTCGCCGAGGTTCCACGCTCGGGCCAGGACGCGGCGATCGCACGCGGCGGCGGGTCCGTCGGTCGGCCAATCCGCCGGCGTGTTCGCCGCGCGGAGTTCCAGGCGTTCCGGGTCTCCGGCCTCGGCCCGCCACGGTTGCCGGTCCAGGCATTCCAGCCGCACGTCGTCGAACCAGGCGGTGCCGGTACCGCGAAGGACGGTCCCGAGGTCGGCTCGATCGGCGTCCGCCGGTGCGACGAACTCGGCGCGGACCTGCTTCCAATCGTAGGTCCCTTCGCCGCCGGTCAACATGGGCGAGGCCGACATGGGGTTGTCGCGATTGCCCAGGTGGATGTACCAACCCGCGAAGCCCCGCACGTCCTTCGCGCGGACCCAGGCCGTCATGACGTACCGCGCCCCGCCCAGAATGCGGATATTGTGCTGCCGCGTGGCGATCCAGGTGGGTTCCGCGCCCGGCTCCACGACCGTCTTCAGGCAGCGTCGGCCGGACCGGGGCGACTCGTCGGTCCATTGGGCTCGGTGTTGGGGGTCGGGCGGGTCGTGGCTCCAGCCGGCGGGCGCGGCGTCGGGATCCGTCCCCCAATCGCCCCATTCCACGTCGCCGTTGACCAGCCCCGGACGCGCCTCGAAATAGTCGGGAAGGCGACCGGCCGCGGGGTTGTCGTAATAGATGTAGTAGCGGCGAGCGCTCTCGGGCGGGCAGTCGGCCGGCACGATCAGGCGACCGGCTGCGGGGATCGGCCCCTCGCGGACCGCGGCGCCGTCCGGCCCGACGATATCGAACAACAGCTCGCGGCCCTGCTCGTCGCACAGCCGCAGGCTTGCGGCTTCGGCGTGGACCAAGGCGGCCTGCCCCGGTTCCGAGCCGACCGGGACCTCGATCGGAACGCCCTCCAACGTCTGCCGCGAGTCGTTGACGACGCGAACGGGAATCCGGCATCGCCAATAGTCCCCGCCGCTCAAGTACAGCGGATGGTGCCAGTCGGCGGCCGCGCCGGGCACGCCCGCCATCAGGAACAGCACGGTCGTCCAGGCCGAACGACGCCGAAAACTCCGCAAGATCGGGTGGTTCATGACAGCCTCGCTGGGTCAAGTCCGTCGAGCCTTAGGCGATATACGCGGAGCCGTCCGCGCCGGCGGGAGGCGCGGCTTCTCCCGACGGACAACGGGCGGCGCCGCAGCACCGGCAGTGCCGCCTTGCGCCGGCCGCTCCCGTTGCAGCAGCGGAGGCCGCGTCGCAGGCGGCGGCAGCCGTTACGTCTCCGCCGGCGGTTGGGGAGGCGTCGGCAATTCGGAAGCCGCGGCGGGCAAGCCGTTGCCCTTGAACAGCTTCCGATTGAGTTGGCTGTGGAACGCCGTCCACGTGCTGCCCACGTTGGGATCCTCCTTGATGCACTGCTGAAACGCCGCCATCCAGGCGTCCAAATGATCCAGGCAGTGCAGGGCCAGGGCCTCCAGCGTCATGGGCGGTTTGGGGCTGCCGAAGTCCAATTGGCCGTGGTGGCTGACGATCATGTGTTTCAGCCGCAGGGCAAGCTCGGGGGGAAACGGCTCGCCGGCCAACTTCTCGGCCTCGCGGATCTTGTCTTCCAGCATCTGCGCGCCGATGACCAGGTGACCCAACAGTTGTCCGGCGTCGCTGTAGCCGTATTCGCGTTGGTACGTCAGTTCCCGCACCTTGCCGATGTCGTGCAAGAAGGCGCCCATCAGCAGGAGTTCGGCGTCCAATTCGGGATAGCGTGGGGCGACGAGCCGGGCCAGTTCCATCAGGTTGACCACGTGGTCGACCAGCCCGCCCTCGTAGGCGTGGTGGAACTTCATCCCGGCCGGGGCCTTGGCCAAATCGCCCAGGAACGCTTCGTCCAAAAGAAAGCACTCGGCCAGATTGCGCAGGGCGGGATTCCGCAAGCCGCGGAGCAGTTCCGCCATGCGATTCATCAGGCGATCCACCTGGCAGGGCGCCACGGGGATGAAGTCGGCGGGGTCCACCTCGGCCGGGTCCACGCGCTGAATCCGCGACGCGATCAACTGCAAGGCGCCTTGATAGACCTGCGTCGTCCCCTCCACGCGGACGTAATCCCCGTTCTCGAACGAGCGGTACAACTGCTCGGTGGCGTTCCAAATGCGGGCGCTGATGGAGCCGGTGCGGTCCGTCAGATCGACTTGCAGGTAGAGGGCGCCGTGGCGATTGGGGCGGAGTTGCTTTCCCCCCGCTCGATAAACCTCGTGCACCTGCTCCTGCGGCCCCAACTGCTGAATGAAACGGCGTTCCATGGGCGATCGTCCAACTCCGGAAACGCCGAGGACGGCGCCTATCGGGGGAAGGGGTGGGTTGACGCGGAGCGGCCGGGGCGGCACATCACGGCCGTGCCGCCGTGCTCGGAGCCGGCTCCACAACGAATCCGGATTTTAGGTCGGCTTCGGCCCAGGGACAAGACGCCCCCGCAGGGGATTGCGGGAGCGGTTGCCTGCGCCGCGGCGTCCGCCCTTGGGCGCATGCGCTGCGCTCCCGCGGCGTGGCTTCCGGCCGTGACGAAGCGCGGCCCGTGCCTGCGTCCGCCCGGCCCCGTCGTTGCCCCAACCTCCCGGCGGCGAGTAAAATACATGTTTGATTCGCATCCGCAGTCCGCCGCGTGATCCGCCCGATCGCCAGGCCAAGACGACAAGGACCGATATATGGGTGAAACCGCGAAGCTGATTTTGGAAGGCAAAGAGTACGAATTTCCGATCCGTGTCGGGACGGAGGGAAATCGCGTCATCGACATCTCGAAGCTCTACGCCTTGACGGGCCATATCACGCTCGACGACGGCTTTGCCAACACCGGCGGCGCGGCCAGCAGCATCACCTACATCGACGGCGAGCAGGGCATCCTTCGCTATCGCGGCTACCGCATCGAGGAATTGGCCGAACGCTGCGACTTCCTGGAAGTGGCCTTTCTCTTGATCTACGGCGAGCTTCCCACCAGCGACCAGTTGGAGGAGTTTCGCGCGGGCATCCGCAAACGGACGCTGCTGCACGAGGGGATGAAGAACATTTTCGCGGGCTTCCCGCCCGACGCCCATCCCATGGCGATCCTCAGCTCCGTGGTCAACGCCCTCTCGATCTACTGCAAGGACTCGCTCGATCCGCTGGACGAGAATGAGCGGCAGTTAGCGATGTATCGCTTGATGGCCAAGATGCCGACGATCGCGGCCTTCGGCTACAAGCAATCCATCGGCCAGCCCTTCATGTACCCGCAAAACCATCTCAATTACTGCCAGAACTTTCTCTACATGATGTTCGCCGTTCCGAGCGAGCGGTATCACCTCGTGCCGGAGCATGTGGAGGCCCTCAACCTGCTGCTCATCCTGCACGCCGATCACGGCCAGAATTGCAGCACCTCCACGGTCCGCATGGTCGGTTCCAGCAACGTGAACCTGTTCTCGGCGGTGGCGGCGGGGATCAACGCCTTGTGGGGACAATTGCACGGCGGGGCCAACGAGGCCTGCATCAATATGCTCGAGCAGATCGTCGCCGAGGGCGGCAACATCGGCAAGTTCGTCGATCGCGCCAAGGACCCCAACGACCCGTTCCGCCTGATGGGTTTCGGCCACCGCATCTACAAGAATTACGACCCCCGCGCGAAGATCATCAAGGCCATGGCCGACCGCTTGCTGAGCAAACAAACCGACAAGAATCCGCTCTTCCAAGTCGCGCAGGAGCTGGAAGAGGTCGCCCTCAAGGATCCCTACTTCGTGGAACGCAAGCTGTATCCCAACGTGGACTTCTACTCGGGGATCATCTATCGGGCGCTGGGCATTCCCAAGAACATGTTCACCGTGCTGTTCGCCTTGGGGCGTCTGCCGGGCTGGATCGCCCACTGGCGGGAAATGCACATGTCCTCGAGCAAGCGGATCCATCGACCGCGACAGCTCTACACCGGCTATCCCGAGCGTCCCTACGTTCCCATCATCAAACGCTCCACGGAGCCGCCTAAGGAGGTCCCGATCGAGCGTCCGGCTACCGGACTCTTCCCGGGCGGCGAGTTCGAGCTGTAATCCGCCGTCTCGCAGACCTCGGCTTGAAATCGGAATCTCGGGCGTCCGCGCGCGGCGGGATGCGGCACAGCCGCCTCGCGGGAGCCGCCTACCGCAGCGCAATCGCGCGCCCCAGGATCCATTCGCCCGGGATGCCGAAGTCGGGCCGCCAATACCGGCCGTCCACGGAGCTGTGGGAATCGTCCCCCAAGAGCAGATACTTTCCCGGCGGCAATCGCACCGCAAAGGGGGCGGCCGGTTCCACGTCGCCCTCCCGGCACAGAAAGCGCAGCGACTCGCCGGGGGCGTTCGGCACCCGGGACCCATCGGCCGAATCCCCTTCCGGAAGCGGTTGCGGCGTCGGTTCCACCGCCTGGTACGGGGCAAGGTAATACACGTCTCGCATCACGCGAACGTCGTCGATGCGGCCGGTCGCCCCTTCCGCTTCCACGCGGAACGGCCGCACCAGGGCGCGAGTGATCGGCGGCGGGTCGTAGGCCGCCTCCAGCACCGTCTCGTCTTGCACCAGCACCAGCAGCCGGCGATCCGCCAGGGAGACTGCGAAAGGAATCGGCGGTTTTGTGCCCGAACGCCGCACCCAGCGCTGCAAAGCCGGTGGAAGCGGGGCCGTCCGGCCGGCGCTGCGCTCGCCTGTTGCGCCGTCGCCGGGCGTCGCGCTCGCCCCCTCGTGCGGCAGCGGGCCTTGCTCCGCCGTCACCTGCTCGACCGCGAAATCGAACGTCACGACCCAACCGCGGTCGCCGTCGTCCGCCGCGATCCGCAGCTTCGCCGGGCGGCCGTTCTCCATCGAAAACTCGCGAAGTGCGAAGAACAGGACCAAGTCGCGGGTAGGAAACTCCCGTTGATCCCAACCGGGGTGAAAATAGCAGTAATTGGTGGCGGGCGAGGCGAGACGGACCTCGTGAGGCAGCGGGCACGCCCCGCGCGAGGCCTCCGCCGGCGGCAAGGGAGCCAGCATCGACCGTAGGACGGGCCAGGGCTTGCGGCAGACGCTTCCGTTGACGAAGAGATCGCCCTCCCGGATCGTGACGGTCTCGCCCGGCAGGCCCACGATCCGCTTGACCAGGATTCGCGAAGCTGCCGCGGGATCGCGCACGCCCACCACTTCCCAGCGATCGGGCCGGCGGAAGAGGAACGGGCTGCGGAGAATCCAAACCTGGTCCCCGACACCTTCCTCCCCGCCGTCCGCGGGAATGGCGACCCGCCGCCCGCAGCCGGGACACACGCCGAACGGCGGCCGCACTCCGCCCGGCATGGGCAGCACGGGAAAGACGCGCCCGCAACCGTCGCACGGCACCCGATAGTGCCCGCCGATCAACGACGGGGTCATGGAGCCGCCCTGCACGCGATGCGGCCGGAGCGACGTCACGAAGACCTGATCGACGGTCATCACCGCCGTGATAAGGAGCACCGCGGCGCGAAAGAGGCCCACGGTTCCCCTAACCGCCCAACTACGTTGGGGCACGGGCGGCCGACGCGCGACCTCGGCCCCCGAAGCGGTCGTCGCCGAAGCAACCGCCGCCGGTTCGCTGGATGAAGGGCCTTCGCTTGGGACCATGGCGTCGCGCGGCAAGCCGAAAAGACGCTGAAACGGACAGTTACTCGAGCAACCGGGCGTCAAATGCGCCGCAGGTAATCGATGGCCCGGCGGACCTCCGCGAGGGGCTGTTCGTCGCCGAGGGCGCGGACAAAGAAACACCCCTGATACCCCACCTTTTCCAAGCCGCTCAAAATATCCGCATAATCGACGTCGCCGGTACCCAAGGGGGCGATGCGCCGTTGCCCCGGCCCGCCGCCCAAGACGGCGTCCGTCGCATGGACGACCAGCACGGACTTGCCTACCGCCTGGACCGCCTGTTGGGGCGAGTGCCCGAACGCGGCCAGCAGCCCGGGATCGAGATCCAATCCAACCCCTTGATCGGGGAGGAGGCGTAACAGTCGGGCCAGATCCTCGCCGGAATCCTCGCCCAACTCCCCTGCGAGAAGGACGCCTTCCCGCTCGCTATGGCGTATCAAATCGCCGAGTACCTCCACGATCAACGGACTACGCCCGGTATTTTCGGGGGACGGACCGTCCGTTTCCTCGGGCAAGCGTCCCAACCGATTGGTGAGAAAGTCGGCACCCAATGCGGCGGCTATGCGCATGGCGGTCTTCGTTCCCTCCACGCGCCGATCCAGGTCTTGCGCCTCGTCATAACCCTTTTTGGTACGGAATCTTACGACGGAGAGGCGGAGATTCCTCTCGCTCAATTGCTTGCGGATTTCGCGGATGGCGGTTTGCCCCAGCTCGCGCCACGGCAATTGCCGCCGCAGGTCGATTTCGATAGTCTCCACGCCCAGACGGCGGGCGGTTTCCAGGCTCGGCAACCAGTCCAATCCCAGCGAGGCCAAATCCAAGGCGGGACGAATTCTGAGCACGGATCAATCCTTTTTAACTTGCCACGGCAATCGAGGCCGAAACCCAAGTAGGTGCGGAAGTTCGCTCGGCCCTTGGCATCGGCCTTGCTCCGGCGCGGAAAACCGGTTGCGGCCTTCGGAATCGCGTGGGCCGGCCACCTCCACCCGACGGTGGGTATGCTGTAATCCCAATGTCTAAGTTGCGAACTTGCATCATCTCGGCCCGCGGTGTGCCCTGCCTGTCCGCCCGAAGACGCGGCGGAGCGGCGGAGGCTCCTTGCAACGCCCCCCGGCGAGGACCAGGGCGGTTCCTCCCCGCGCTTTCGGCGGCCGGGCTGGCGCTCTTTGGGATCATTGTAGGGGCGGACGCGGAGAACCCCAAGTCCGCCGATACCGGACCGGCGACCGCTGCGGCGGTTTCCCCCCACACTCCGGACGGCCCCGTCGTCGGGGTAACGACCGCGGACACCCTCGAACGACAACCCCTGCCCGGTACCCAGCCCGTCTACAGTATCGACTTCGCCGAATCGACGGACGTCAATTACGACAATTGGCCGGACCACTGGACGCGTCGGGTGGGAAGCGGTTTTCCCGCCTATTCGAAGATGGAAATCGTCGCCGAGTCCTCGCCCCACTCGCCTCGCTCGCTTCTTGCCGAAATCGACGGCGGCGGGGTGGCGGCCTTCAGCCCTCCCATCCCCATCTCCACGCTCTTCGGACACGTACTCGAGGTTTGGGTCCGAGCCGCGGGCATCGAGCACGATCGGGTGTTCACGACGCTCAGTCTTTTCGATTCGCGGAACAAGCTCCTCCATATCGAGCGATCGGCCGAAATCGTACCCGGCTCCGATTGGCGCCTTTTGCGGCTGGGACCGCTGGACCTGGACCTACCGCAGGCCGAGTCCGCCGTGGTGGGCTTGCACGTGGAGCCGCGAGAGAAATCCGATCTGAACGCGAAGGTCTGGTTCGGCAAGATCCATCTGGGCCGGCTGCCGCGATTGAGCGTGCGGCTCAATCGCCCGCATGGACTGTACGCCCGAGGCGAGGCGGTCCGGGCCGAGTACACGGCGGCGGGCATCCGTCCCCAAACGCCCCCGCTCGAATTGGAGATTCTGGATGCGGAGGGCGAGCCGCTGGAGCGCGTGCTCGCCCCCTTGGAGGTTCGACCCGCCTTCGGTCCGGACGAAATCCCCGCGGAGGAAACGCTGCGGGAGAATCCGCCGCACATGGGTTCGCGGGCTTGGGACGTGCCGCTGTCGGATCCGGGCCACTATGTGTTGCGAGCGACGCTCTCCACGCCCGAGGGCGCCCGCCGCCGCGTCGAGGTCCCCGTCGCCGTGCTGGCCCCGGTCGACCAAATCGCGGCCGCCCCCTTCGGATGGTCGCTGCCGCAGGGTGCCAAGCCCTTCGATGTCCGTGACCTCCTGGAGGTGATCCGCCTCTCCGGTGTGAAATGGGTCAAGTTCCCCGTCTGGAGCGACGATACCGCGACGCCGGAGGCCTTGGAAGAGCTGGGCTTCTTCCTCGAGCGACTCCGGGGGCAAGGCGTGCAAACCGTGGGGCTGCTCTGCGAGCCGCCGGCGGGTCTCCGCGGCCAATGGAACGGGCGGACCACCGCCGCCGAGTTCTTCGCCGCGGACACCGCGGTGTGGCAGCCCTCGCTGGAATTGACGCTGGCGCGGTTCGGCCTGCTGGTCGGCCGGTGGCAATTGGGACGCGACGACGACCTCGGTTTCACGGCCGTGTCGCGCCCCGAGGAGATCGTCCGCCGCGTCTCGGCCGAGGTCTCCAAAGTGCTCTACAACGGCCAAGTGGGGACGGCTTGGGACTGGCTGGAACCCCCGCCCTTGGACCGCAATTCGCCCTGGCGATCCCTCCAGTTCACCACGGATCCGCCCATGACGGCGGAGGAGCTGCGGCGTTACCTCGCGAGCTATGCGGGGGCCGAAGACCGCGTCGCCCTGTGGGTCGATCTTCGCCCGTTGAACCGGGGTGAATACCCCCTCCCGGTCCGCATCACCGATTTGGTGCTGCGCATGGCGGCGGTCAAGGCGGGCGGGGCCGAGGCCGGCTTCCATCCCGATCCCTTCCATCCCGAGTGCGGCCTGTTCCGTCCCGACGGCTTCCCCACCGAACTGCTCATCCCGTGGCGGACGGCCGTCCACGCCCTCCGCGATCGCACGCCGCGGGGATCGATCCGCTTGCCCAACGAGTCGCGGAATCTCCTTTTCGGCGACGGGGAGACGGGCATGATGATCGTATGGAACCCGCAACCCGGCGAGGAAGTGCTGTACTTGGGCGATGCGGTCGCGACCACGGACGTGTGGGGGCGAACCTCGTCCCTGCCCGCCCTAGGCGAACAACAGCGCCTCCGCGTCGGTCCCCTGCCGCAATTCGTGGAGGGCGTCCATTTGCCGATCGCGTTTTGGCGGCAGGCCTGCCAACTCGGGG
>Ga0067045_1030995_pt1 | contig 13484 bp, 11 predicted proteins | sample TerdegcTABiofilm_FD_59184 | JGI IMG/M metagenome (GOLD analysis project Ga0067045, IMG submission 59184) | Combined Assembly of (Gp0054472, Gp0054536) Wastewater bioreactor microbial communities from Singapore -Terephthalate degrading...
ACTGAATTATGATTCTTTTTTAAGACAATTGTACTGAGAAAATAAGAAGTGTTGATAATAATTGTTAGCACTCTTTTTGGTGAGTGCTAACAATTATTAATATAGCAAAAAAAATTTTTATAACAATTTTAATTATAAGGAATTATTATGGATTATTGATTTTTATAAACTTTTATTCAAAAATATGATACTAAACCATCAGAAACAAAAAAATATTAGTTTAAATAAAAAAATTTTATAATAAATAATAAAGTATACACCCCGTCGCCTGAGGCGACGGGGTGTATACTATTTTATATTTTGTCCAAATTTCCGCATTTTAGCAATAATTAATGCATTAGTAACTATTTCTGAAAACGGACTATTTATTTGCCTCCATAATCGCTTTTACCGCCATGCTTTTCAACAAGCCGTATATCGCCAATAACCATCTGTTTATCCACAGCTTTGCACATGTCATAGATAGTGAGGCACGCAACACTGACTGCAGTTAAGGCTTCCATCTCCACACCGGTTTTGCCATCACATCGTACCGTTGCTTCTATACTGACCCGTGAATTACTGTTATCACATACTATGGCAATATCCACATGGGTTATCATAAGCGGATGACACATGGGGATAAGTTCATGGGTCTTTTTTGCGGCCAGTATACCTGCTACTCTGGCCACATCAAAAGGATTGCCTTTGGGAATAAGGTTTTTCTGGATTTTTTCAATGGTTTCTTTTTGCATGTACACGCAACCGACTGCGCGGGCAACACGAGTCGTAACCTCCTTGCCCCCAACATCAACCATTACCGGTTTTCCATCTGTATAGTGGGAAAATTCAGACACGGTGTATTTAATACCTGTAATCCTGAATTACCTGTATAATAAAACTCAATATCCCCGAAAGTATGTACAGGGCAATAATTGCCAGTATAACCCATTGTTTAAATAGTACTATGAGGGCAATAAAAACAATAATGAATAGAAATAACTTAATGCCAGTAATTTTTTCAAGAAGGTATGACTGTGGTTTGGAATACCTCACTGTTGAAACCATAAGTAGCGCAACAACTACAAAGCTAATAATAAATACTATTTTGGGAATATGTATATTCAAAAAGCATAACGGAACCAGTGCAACAATAATACCCGCAATTGGCGACGGTAAACCATCAAATGCATTAGGAACATGCGTAACATTAAACCGTGCCAGGCGATATGCAGCACATACAGGGAATATTGCTGCAATAAAAACGCCAACATCAATTGATTGCCCAAAAGCCTGTACCCATGTACCCTGTAAATAACCCTTATATGCTAAAAAGCCAGGCGCTACACCAAAGGTTACACAATCTGCCAGTGAATCCAGTTCCTTACCCAGCTCACTTGCCACTCCCAGCATACGCGCAACCTGACCATCCAGGCCATCCAGAAGCGCAGCAGCTAAAATCAAAATGCCAGCTATTGTCAGATGATGCGGAATATTCATACTTGCAAAAATTATTGAAATAAAACCCAAAGTAAGATTACCTAATGTTAATGTGTTTGGAATCCATGCAACACTCATATCACACCTGTGCATTATAGTAGTTTTCAAAACCAGACAATGTTGCTATTATATGGTTATTTGCCTGCCTGTCAATGAAAAAACAGCTTTCATGACAGACAATGCTTGAAGTATGCAGCTAATTCATTATGATCCTGCATTATGACATCAGCTTCTGTAAGAAATCCCGCGTCCAGTGTGGTACGTATAGCAATACAGAACAAGCCCGCAGCTTTTGCAGCTTTTATGCCCATAGGTGCATTTTCCACCACAATGACATGTTCGGGATTTACCTGTAACTTTTTAACTGCCTCTATATATGGGTCAGGGTTGGGTTTTCCTTTTTTGACATCATCAACACTGATGACCACATCAACATAGTGCATTAGTTCCTGAGGAATAAGCTCAAAAACAAGATAGCGGAATGACCCGGTCACTATCCCAATCTTTTTCCCTTTTGACTTTACCAGGGGAAAAATAGAAAACATTTGCGGATACACATCAATCTGATAGTTTGAAAACAATTGTAATTTTTTCTTTTGTAAATCTTTCAGTATATGTTCAGGTGGCATGACAAACCCTTTATCAAGGAAAATATCAGCTATTGACTCCAACCCGGTCATGCCTTCACGCTTAAAAATATCGGTTTTATCCAGATGAACACCATGTTCTTTAAATACATCAATCCAGCACTGTGCATGTGCATGCATGGAATCAGCAACTACACCATCCATATCAAAAAGAATTGCCTCACAGCTTTTTACTGTTGTATTTTCCTGGCGATAGTTCATGGTATTAAATCACAGGCAATTATTTCTTCAATGCAAGGAAGGCCTTCACCATCTTCTTCTTTTCACGATGGCGCCTGAGTGCATACGAAATGAGTGTATCTATAAGTTTGGGGTATGATACTCCAGAATATTCCCATAGCTTTGGATACATGCTTATGCTGGTAAACCCGGGCAATGTATTGACTTCATTAAAGTAGATTGTCCCATCATGCTTATCTACAAAAAAATCCACGCGCGCCATTCCCTGGCATTCAAGCATTGTATACACAGAACATGCTGCCTGTCGCAACTTCAGTGCCAGTGCATCAGGAATGTTTGCTGGTATGGCAAGCTTTGCACCATCTTTGTCAACATATTTGGCCTCATACGAATAGTACTCATGCTGCGGGATAACCTCACCCACTGCTGAAGCAAGCGGTTTTTCATTACCCATAACTGCAACCTCAAATTCACGGCAGTCAACAGCTTTTTCCACTATTACCTTTGAGTCAAAGGCAAAAGCTTTCTGTAAGGCTTTTTGCAGGCCAGGTACTGTTGTCACCTTAGATATACCAACAGATGAACCAGCATTGGCAGGTTTCACAAACACAGGTACCATGGCAGCAATCTTTTGCAGCAGTGTATCAGATGATTTTATATCATCAGTTCTAACTGTTTCAAAAGGAACTATCGCCACCAAACCTGAATTTTGTACCACCCGCTTGGCAATATCCTTATCCATACCCACAGCTGAGCCCAACACACCCGGGCCAACATATGGCACATCAACCATGTCAAGCAACCCCTGCAAGGTGCCATCCTCGCCGTACGTGCCATGTACCAGTGGGAAGACAACATCTATGTTTACAGTTTTTCCGGTTTTTTTATTATAGAGTTGTAACGTATCAGTGGCACTGTACATATTAATAAGCCACGTGCCTGTTTCTTTGAGCGATAGTACCTGACCAAATGCTGGATGTGTTTGAATATTAATGCCATCCTGAACATACCACTGGCCCTGGCGCGTAATACCAATGCATACCACAGTGTATTTTTTTGATGCAACCAGTGCCACCGAAGCTGCTGAACAGCGCGAAACGTCATGCTCGCCGCTTTTGCCACCATAGATAATGCCTAAGCAAAGTTTTCTGCGTGCGGCTTTTTTTACGGAACTATCGCCACCACTCTTTTTATTCATTGCTTTCAATAAATTCCTTGTGAATGGCCTTAACTGCTAATTCGGTGTACATTGCATCAATAACACATGAGATGCCTATTTCAGATGTTGAAATCATCTCAATGTTTATGTTATGCTTAGACAGTACGTCAAACATGCGGCCTGCAACACCCCATGAAGATAGCATACCAACGCCAACTGCCGAAACTATGGCAATATTTTCTTTATAATCAATGCCTGATGCACCTAACGTTTCTTTCAGTGATTCGCAAATTTTTAATGCTTTGTCCAGATCATTCTTTAACACCGTAAAGGATATGGATGCTTTACCATCCTTCCCTGTTGACTGAACAATCATATTAACATAGACTTTCTGCTTCCCTAACTCACCAAACAGCAGCGAAGCAACACCCGGCCTGTCGGGTATATCACGTATGGTTATCTTAGCTTCATCATCTTTTGATGTTACGCCGCTTATTACAAATTTTTCCATCATCTCCTCCCGTGGCATTACTATTGTTCCTTCATTATCGTTAAAACTTGACCTAACATGCAATCTGATAGTATACTTTTTAGCAAACTCAACCGACCGTGAGTGCAATACACCCGCACCTAACCGTGCAAGCTCTAACATTTCTTCATAGCTAATTTCTTTGAGCTTTTTGGTATCAGGTACAATACGCGGATCCGCAGTAAAAACACCATCAACATCAGTATAGATTTCACAATCCCGGGTACCTAACACCGTTGCAAGTGCAACTGCGGAAGTATCCGAACCACCTCTTCCCAAGGTGGTAATATTCTCATCCTCATCAATACCCTGAAATCCAGCAACAATTACCACTTTGTTTTCTTCTAAGGACTTCTGTATCCTGTCAGTAGCTATGCTCTGAATACGGGCATTTGAAAAGTTGCCATCAGTAATTACTTTGACCTGTGAACCTGTGTATGAAATGGCATTGATACCAATTTCATGCAGTGCCATGGCAAGCAGGGCAATGGAAACCTGTTCACCGGTGGAAAGGAGCATATCCATTTCACGCTTGTCGGGATTTTTGGTAATCTGTTTAGCCAGATCAATAAGCTGGTCAGTGGTTTTTCCCATAGCCGAAACAACCACAACAACCGAATAACCATTTTCAACATACCGTTTTATACGTGCAGCTACGGCCTTAATACGTTCAACAGTACCAACCGATGTTCCGCCATATTTCTGAACAATGAGTTTCATGGGCATTTAACCTTTCTATCAAGGATTTACATACTCAGTGCGCTATATAAAGAGTGCCAGTACAATTGCAACTAAAATTATATCAATTATTTAAAAATAATGTAAAATTTTTATGGGCGATAGTTACCAGGAAAAAATTAAATTGTACCCTTATTACTAAAAACAAGGGAACTTCTTAAAAACTACCTTTCCCAACCTTCCTTTGTAGGCACCCTATAGTAGGATAAACTGTTTTCTTTATTGCATTTATAATGATGAAAGCCCTTTTAGAGGTGCCCCTAATGATGAGGAATATTCTTCAATATTAAATTGCAATAAATATTTCTAAAAAAAGCTGGCACCGATGCCCGCCCTCGATTGTGGCTGTTACACATAACGTTCCCGGGGTAGGCAACGTTTTTGCCATAGCTGTTCCTTGAGCTTGTCGAAAGGCAGCGGATGTGAAAATGTGGCGTAGCCCGAAGCGACCATCGGGAGCGGAGTATATATGCGCTGTTGTACGAAGTTTTCGATCTTTAAAAATTAAATTTTATATCCAATTCCTTTAAAAAAAGTATAACAAAAAACGCCATCTGCTTTTTACATCTCTATCGGGCATTTTTCAAAAACATCCTTCATCATTTGAATTTCTCCTAACGTTTTGCTCACACAACGTCGCGCGGCCTTTTGCGCGATGTGGCGCAAACCCAAGCGAGCGCAGGGAGCGCCGCGCATTACTCCGTGTTAGGTAAAGCGGCCATCGGCAAAAAGTTTATTCCAGCCGTAGCCAGGACGGCGAAGTCGGAAGTTATTCGATCGATATACTTTTAATTTTACTAATAATAATTTGTTTTCTTTCAATAATAAAATTATCAAAATTATCAAAAGAATAGTCGCTTATTTTTGGAATAGAGTGCCTTTCCTTGAATTTATCATCTCTTGAATTAATCCATTCATCAAATGGAGTAGAACTTTTTGTTAAATTTTCAGAATTTGTTAAAAGTTGTAAATTCAGTATAGTATTAAACTTATCAAGATATGCATTGATTTTATCATCTGAATAACCACGATTTCTCAATTTAGCTCTAGTAAATTCAGATTTCGGATAAATATGATCCTCATGGTAAATATTATCTTTCCAATCTCTATCAGGGTAAAGCAGTGATAATACAAGATATGAATATTTAGTTTTATAATTGATTTGTAAAATATTCTCTAATTCGGTATCTGAAAATGATGGCTCTTGGATTAGTGCTTTATTTAATTCAATGTATGGAAATGATTGCATATCTTTATTTTGAAGAATTGCATCTCTGACTTTTCGTAAAATTGAATCTGAAGAGCTTCCAAAACTTCCCTTGACCAAACTGAGGATTAACCATTTTTGAATGATATCATGATTTTTTGCATCATTTAATTCTGTTGATAAATGATAATTCGATTTTTTATTTTTATTGATAAACAATGCAATAGGCAACAAGGCTCCTGAAGAGGTTATATTATTTCGTGAAAATCCATATTTTGAAACAAGATTTACAGTTTGTGTTATTGAATTTTTAATATTGTCCCAATTGTTTTCAATTTTTTCTAAATTACTTTTAGTGAAATTTTTAACCTTATATTGAATGGGTAATTCTTCAGTCAAAAACAATGAACCCTTTAAAACGAAATCCTTATCAAAATTATAACCACCGCCAATAGTGTTGATTTCATCAGTGAAATTATATAACTCATCACGTGCGTTAAGTTTGTTCCATTTAGCAGTTGCTGTCGACAATAGAATGTCTGAATAGTCTAACTTTTTTCCGCCGGTATTAGCGCGTATAAAAACCTCAACAACCTTATCATAGTCTTGCGATTTTTCTTCATAAAAATTAATCAACCTATAAGTATGAATTCTTGAATGAAGCTGACCTATCAATCTTTTTGCAATTGATTTTTTATTGTCATCAAATGGCTCTAATAAATGATCAATATCATTTTTGGCATCCTCAGCATCTAAAAAATCTAAAATTCTGCCGACTCGATACCAGAGTTGGCCATTATCACTATTGCCATTCTCTCTAAATTGAAACTGATAAGTCAGCTCGTCTGGATTTTCTTCGTTTTTGACTGGTTCCTTGAGAATATTAAGATATAAGAATGTTTTTCTCTTCCTATAATGAAAGTAGGTATATGAACCTTTTAAACCTATATATAATGATGTTAATCTTTGCTGACCATCAAGAACGAGAAATATATCTTTGTTTATTCCAGATAAATCTGCTTCTTGATTATGTGGATTTTCTGAATCAAAATCAGTAATAAATTTGTAAGTAATCCAGTCCTTTTTATTTTCTTCCTTAATTCTCCAGAAAAGAAACGAACTAATTGGGTAGTCACCCATAATTGAATCAAAAAGCTTCTCTACCATATTGGTATCCCAAACGTACTCTCGTTGAATTGCAGGTAAATATAAATCACGATTTATATTATCCAGAATAATGTCCCTTATACATCTTGATTCGTAGCTCATATTCTATACTCCCAAAAATATTTTATTCAAAAGCCCATCACGGACGCAGGGCGTCCAGTCAAGTTGGGCTGGCTATGGCATACAACGTTACCGGGGCAGGCGACGTCGCGCCCGCCTTTGGGGGGCGATGTGGCGTAGCCCAAGGAGCATAGCAACGATCGCTTCCCCCGTGTTATCGGCTGTTGCAGGCGGTCTCAGTCAAAGGTGATTAAACCATAATTTTTTCTTTTCAACCGCTCATTTATTAGCTCTATGTCAAAGTGTTCAGGATCAAAATCGTTACCAAGCCATTCCATCATTTCATCATATTCGTCATTATTTGGATTAGAAATAATTTTAAGTAAATCTTGGTAGCCATACGGACCACCACAATCTTCAGGTGGACAACTCCTTTGACCATCTATGCATAATGGGTGCTTATAAATGTTACCCTTAATAATTTTTTCTAAAACAATTTTATGTTCCCAACCATCTCCAAAATCATATTCATATATAAATGATTGTTTTTCTTTTTGTAGTATTTGATTTAATTTTATTTTTCTATAATCAATATATTCAACGAATGATTCTTCGTCGGGTTCAGAATAAAATTTACCATCTTTAATAAATTGATGTAAATGAGAATTCGTCCAACCCATTACAGTTTGAATCACTTTATGTAAATCAGGAAGTTTAATTTGTGAATCAACAATGAATCTCCTCCATATTAAAGGTTTAATATCATTAAGACTAATTTTTAGTTGATACCACTCATTGTTTTTAAGCTTTGTTATTTTTGTTGTCATAATGGATGTTCCTTATATCAATTTAGCCGGCATTTGCCGATAACGTGTTCATAGACGACATTACTGTCATATATCCTACCATTTTGTCATTATATCTGACATTTACGTCGTCTATACCTTCTTTTGCCTGAACCTCATTTATCTTTTACGTCTGGATTTAATATCATATCCAACGGATTTTTTATTTTACCTAACTCCCTATTGCTAACATGAGTATATATCTCTGTTGTCTTACTACTTTTATGTCCCAACAACTCTTGGATGTATCTCAGATCTATTCCACTTTATACATGTGTTGAATTATAATGAAAAGAAACACTAGACTCGTTCAAATTGGCCTTTGTAATACTGATTTGGTACATTAATTCTTACTTAATAAAATTGCGTTAAATTTATAAATAATAAATTCAAAGTGTCAATAACTTTTGGGTAATTATTCAGCAATCAAAAAAAAACAAAAAAAAACTATTAGTTTTACAGGCATGGTATATAGTATGCCCATAAAACGCAGTGGATTACGAAAACTCCACTAACAGATTTCTGGTGCAGTATTGGATTTACTGTAAGCACTATTTGCCTGCATTGAGGAACGGGAGCAACGGTTATACAAAAAATTTCGGTTGCTTCAGGAGTATGGATGGCAGCATGTTCCATACCTCCCTGATGTCATTGCGAACGAAGTGCTTGCACTGAGTGCTTCGACGAGCTCAGCAACCACTTGTCGAAGTGAAGCAATCCCAAATAATGAAAGACGCGATTGCTTCGTAGCCAAAGAGGCTCCTCGCAATGACAGGAGGGAAAAAATCATTGCAAAGAGATACCTTTTAAGACACCTCACACAAGGGAGAATGAATATGAAAATTGATTCATCGTTTGTGGGAACACCGCTTAAGGATTACACTACAACCGTTACCTGGCGTGCAGCAATGAATTATGCTGCAGCAGTCAATGATGCCAATCCTGTATATTTTGATGATGATGGGGGGAAAACTGTTATTGCGCCGCCCATGTTTGCAGTAGCGCTAACATGGCCAATCTCGGAGCGTATGTGGGAGTACATTGAAAACAAAAACTTTCCTGTTGATATCATTAAGACCCAGGTTCATTATACCGAGCACCTTATCTTCCACAGGCCAATACGTGCCGGTGATAGACTTACCATAAAGGGGCGCATTGCAGCCATAATGCCGCATCGAGCGGGTACTGTAGTGGTTATCCGCTTTGATGCCATAGATCAGGATGGTAAGGCTGTCTTCACCGAGCATATTGGTGGCATGATGCGCGGTGTGGAGTGTATAGGCAATTCCCGTGGAAAAGAAGATTTACCCCTGGTGCCACCATTTAGTGGTGTAGCAAGTGCACAATGGGAGAAAGTTATACACATTGACCGTATGCAATCATTCATCTATGATGGGTGCACCAACATCCACTTCCCAATCCACACGTCTGTTGGCTTTGCTCGAATGGTTGGGCTGCCAGATATCATCCTCCAGGGCACAGCTACGCTTGCATTTGCTGCACGTGAACTTACCAATAATGAAGCTGCGGGCAATCCACAACGCTTGAAGGAACTTTCCTGTAGATTTACTGGCATGGTGATTCCACCTGCAGACATCCGTGTACTGCTTTTACACCGGGAAGATTATGAAAGTGGTGCTACCCTCTTTTTTGAAGTCCATGGCAACCAGGGGCGCGTTTTATCAAACGGCTATGCAAGGATAAGCAATTGAATTCTGAAAAAAATCTGACTATGAATGAAAAAATATTGAGATTTTTTAGGACCAAAAAATGAGCACATGTGAAAAGAGTTTTAAAAAATTATTTAATTGACTTTTACACAGGTTTTGGTCATTCACTTCCTTTCATAGAAAGAAGTTTGATTTTGGTAACTATCGCACATACTGTAAGGTTTTGCAATGAAACAATGGCTTTATAAACATAGCATGTATTGTATGCTGGCAATAATTATCTTTCCGGTAACTATCGCACAATCATATCCCAAAATTAGTGCATATATGCCGTATTATGCTCTCTATACTGAATTGCAAAACAAAACTACCCGTTATATAATTATACGAAGATTTAAATATAATTCCATACAGGCTTACCTGTATATACATCCATATACATTGCTCACGGGCATACTTAAAAACCCTAAAGGCATCATACAGCAAAATTCTTTTCACACTATTATTCAACAATGTGCTGATACACCATATGCACAATTGTATCAAAAAGCATTGCAAAAATCTAAACGTATGTTTAACGCAGGCATAACCCATGTTGATACACAGGGGATGATTTTAAGCTTTGACCTGTGTCCATCAAAACGCTCCATTGATGCTGAGTTCATTGAACAGCTGATTGCTCTGAACAAAATTTCCCCTTTACCCGTTACAATATGTATCAGCGGAAAATGGATACTCACCCATCCAGAAGATCTTAGGTGGTTACAAAGTTTAGCTTCAGATCATAAGCTTGACATCACCTGGGCAAATCACAGCTTTACTCATTTTTATTCGCGCAAACTTCCGGTGCGGAAAAACTTTATGCTGAAAGAAGATACCAGTGTGGCACGCGAAGTTTTCCAGAACGAGATCTGCATGCTGGAACACGATATTATCCCTTCTGTATTTTTTAGATTTCCGGGACTTATCTCCAATCAAACAATATATGAAAAGGTAATGGGATACGGGCTTATTCCGTTAGGTTCAGATGCATGGCTTGCAAAGGGCAAAAAGCCTGTGGCTGGCAGTATTATGTTAGTACATCCCAATGGCAATGAAAAGAAAGGCACTCAAATTTTATTACAACTTGCCCGAAGAGGGGCAATCAATATAACGAATATTGTATCATTGACGGCAGCATATACAAATAGCTTGCAAACAGCTTCGGTACACAAAAAACAGGTTAAGCTTTAACACTACAAAACTTTGTGGTAAGAAACACTTGCCACCACTACTGTATGTTTCTGTTGTTTATTACCCCTTCAATCTTTTTTTCAAATGAGTTCAGTATATCCTTAATGGGATATATATCAGACAGCATTATATGAAACAAAGAGATGCCTTCAAGAAAAGCTATGGTTGCAACTGAGAGCGTTGTTGCATTTTTTTTAGTTGTTTCTTTCCCTATGATAGCAACAAGTTGCTCAATCCACTCTTTATATACATACTGTAGTTTAATACGCACTTTTTTATGATACAGGGCTATTTCCCACACTTCAATGAATATTTTTGCCAATTCTTCATTCAATGTAATTTTATTCTTTGCATAATCAAGCGCCAGCGACAGCGCCTCATTGAAATTTCGTGCTCCAAGTTTTTGCTTTTGTGCCCATTTTTTGAAATCATCTAAATGCAATGCAACAATCCAGTCTAAAAAATACAGCAATATCTCTTCTTTATTTTTAAAATAGTAATGCAGCATCCCGTGGTTAAGTTTGGCTTCGTGTGCTATATCTTTTATTGTTGTTCGTGCAAACGGCTTTTTAAGCAGGCAGCGATATAACGCCTGTGCTATCTCTTCTCTGCGTGTGTCTTTTAAAATGCGTCTGCCCATTATACCATGATTCCCATGTCATATTTTTTAGTTACTATCATAGAGTGTACACGTTTTTATCAATATACTATTGTTTTAGAAATTTTCAGTGAGTCAATATTAATTTATTGACAAAATAAATATTTTATGTTAGTCAACCAACTAATATATATTACAAGGAGGTTCGTATGGCTTTATGGAAAGATACACTCACCAATAATGATAAAAAACTCATCTTTTCCCTATTTTCACGGCACATTTCTAAAGGGCAAACCAAAACAATGCGTGCGGCACATTTAGATTTTATTGAAACGCGCCGTAAAGGTATTGGTTTTACTGACGGACTATTTGGGCGAAAGATCATTGACTGTTTCACATCAGCCGGCTGCTTCAATGTGGGAAGAGGAAATCCTGAGATTATCAAAGCATTACGGGAAGCACTCCAAATATATGATATTGGCACAAACCTTTTACCATCAAACGTTAAAAAAGAATTTATAAAAAAATTAGCTTCAATTGCTCCAGGCGATTGCAATCAGGTTATTTTTGCTTCTGGTGGAGGTGATGCAATCGATTGTGCAATAAAGTTAGCTCGTGGTGCAACGGGAAGAAAGAAAATCATTGCAATGAAAAAAGCATATCATGGCCATACCGGGTATTCACTCTCAGCCAATGGTAAAGATTACTATCGCCACCTTTTTGAACCATTAGAGCCCAATTTTGTCTTTGTACAGTTTGGCGACTTAGAGCAGGTCAAACAGGTTGCTGGTATTGATACTGCTGCTATTATCCTTGAACCCGTTCAGGGTGAAGGTGGTATCTTTGTGGGTGATGATTATTATTTGAAAGGCTTACGAACTATATGCAACCAGTTTGGCATCATGCTCATCTTTGATGAAATTCAAACAGGCTTTGGGCGTACCGGCAGGATGTTTGCAAGCCAGCATAGTGGCGTGGTACCCGATATCATGACGCTTGCCAAATCAATTAGCGGCGGGCTTTTTCCCAATGCTGTGGTGATGTATCGCAACATTCCGATTCTTACACAGTATGTCAAAAGCAATCCGGAATTTCACCAGTCAATAACCGGCGGAAGTGATATTGGGTGTGCTGTTGGTATTGCAGTGATTGACTATGTTGTTAAAAACCGCCTGTGGGAAAACGCAGCATCAATGGGTAAAATTATTATGGAAGGACTGCTTTCCATTCAGCATGAAAATCCTGACATCATAAAAGAAATCCGCGGCAGGGGCCTCATGATTGGCGTTGAATATACTCATGAATACATGGGAGCACTTATGGCCGATTCACTGGCACGGCATGGCATCTTTGCCGTATACTCAGGCAATCAGCCACAGGTAATGCGCTTCATGGTTCCCATCACCATAAATGAAGAGGAAGTAAAAAAGATGTTACATATTATACGCAAAGCGATAGTTACCATGAGAATGTACATGCCGCTTACCAAACCATTATCAAAGATTCCTTTGCTTAAAAAACTGTTAGATGATATCCATGTGCAGATAGCTGTGTTTGATAGTATACGCTACTTTGAGGATATCTTAGGTATAACAAAAAGAAATTACAGTAAGGAGGCATAACATGGATTTGCAATCATTATATACAATTGTTGAAGGAAAACGCAATAATGACTTTTTCTATGATATAAAAGGCAAGCGTTATATTGACTGCTACTGTGGTGCGGGTATATTCAACCTGGGTCGACATGTTCGGGAACTATCGAACACATTACAGGAGCAGGCAGATAAAAGCGATCAGGGCAATTTTGTGTTAATATCACAGGAAAAGGCGCTTTTAGCTGCAAAGCTTATTTCATTTATCCCAGCCAAACTCAACGGTGTATTCTTTTCAGTAGGCCGTGGTGAGGCCATGGATTTTGCCTGTAAACTGGCTCGTGGGTTTACCGGACGTACACAGCTTGTAACTGTGG
>Ga0067045_1030996_pt1 | contig 13483 bp, 11 predicted proteins | sample TerdegcTABiofilm_FD_59184 | JGI IMG/M metagenome (GOLD analysis project Ga0067045, IMG submission 59184) | Combined Assembly of (Gp0054472, Gp0054536) Wastewater bioreactor microbial communities from Singapore -Terephthalate degrading...
GGAATGACGAACAATTGGCCGTTCCACTTCTAACTTAACGCCTATGCGCTTCGGGGGAGAGGGTCAGGGTGAGGGGGTGTGCCACGATTATCACGGACTGCAGGCTTTTGAAACACTTTCAGACGCCCGTCCCACCGGTCTGCAAGTCTCCTACAAATGCTCTCGACACACGGCGGGCGGACAGAGTTCTTGGCAGTCGCCACAGCTACGGAGGATGTGGTGGGTTCGAAAAGGGTCTGAAGGCATTGGCCTCTGCCCGAAGACTGCCGGGCTCACGGTTCACAGTTCGCGGCGGAAGCCGTGAGGGGCGTGCCATGGAAGGAGATGCAAGATCACGGAACTATTTCCCGATGCGTTGCGCACGATACTTCTGAACACGTACGCCTACCGCGCCGACAATCCAGACAATGAGAGCGACCCAGCAGGCCACCGAAAGCTCAAAAGGCGCAAAATATCTCTTATGCATGATGCCGTAGAAGATTGCCACGATACAGATGGAAATGGTGAGGATTTTGCCTACCTGCCTCAAATGCTCCATGACGTTCCCCTCCTCTGCGTGAGCCTTAGATAGCCTTCCTGAGGAATTCCCTGAACCTACAAGCTCCAAACCACCGTCTGCATCCTCTCTTCAGGTATGTGCTCATACGCGTTTTTCCACGATCGTGCGCGCAGAACTCCCTGGCATGAAAGGGAGGAACCATTGGTAGGTTGCAGCAGACCGGATTTTGCCCCCCGCTTTGCACAATACCCTACGTCGGGAATCAGGGTCAACGACGGTGGTCAGAGTTGCTTCCATGTTCTCGCCAAAAGCTCTCTTCACCTCTCCCGCATCGAGTACATTCATGGGAGGATCGCATACCGGCGGGGCGGGTGTCTCGCCAGGTACTTTCAAACAGAAAAAACGGACATTATTATGGGCAACCGCTGCAGAAGACGTGCATGCTTCTCAAAAAAACATCGCAGTGAAGGGAAGGACACGCGAATCGATGTGCTGTTCACGAAGAATTCGCACAAGGTCAGATCCGAGTCATCATGTTTGATACCTCATGAATATCGTTCAGATTCGCTTAGCTTGAAACCTGATGACATAGTAAGAAGGGAGCGGGCAACGCCTTGATCTGATCTGTCTGTCTTGCGCCAAGTGAATGCACGTTGTGCATTTCTCTGTCGCAACACCCCATACGCAGGGAGTCGATCGTGAGATTCGTAAGCCCCCGAGCTCCCTCATTTGTCTGGATTGTAAGTAGGCGCGGCCTTGGGCGATTTCCCTTTCAGGTGAGTGTGGTAATACGCGTACGTAAGAGGCTCACCGTTGCGCAAGACCTCTGCTGCAACCACATCCCCCATGAAGAGCGTGTGGGTGCCGACGTCGACTTCGTCGATGACTCTGGCCTCCAGCACACTGAGACTATGCTCGGTAACCAAAGGTACCCCAGTGATGCCCGGTATGAATTGGACCTTGGAGAGCTTATCCTCATTTCTTCCCGACTTGAATCCGAAAAGGCCAATGAAGGTCATGGGGGTCGAAGTGTCGAGGACCGACGCCCCAAATACCTTGCTTTGGGAGATGAGCTCATGAGTGAGATTGTCCTTGTTGATGATTACGGCCACGCGTGGAGGTTCCGATGTCACCTGCAGGATCGTGTTGACGATTTGACCGTTTTGCTTGCCTTCGACGCGGGATGTTACGATGTACAGGCCATAGCTGATCTGCGTGAAAACCTGTCGATCCAGACGCGATACCATATAGTCCCCCTTAATTGCTCAGGCAAGTTTGGGGCAAGTCATCGAATCCAGAGGTCTGCCACCCGTTAACCTTTCCGATGACTCGCCATACTTTTGAGAGCGTCGCTTTACTCCTGTGGAGTGAACCTCCACTTTTCCGTGCCACAGCTTGGACAAACCCAGTCATCCGGCAAGTCTCGGAATTTTGTTCCTGGCTCTATTTCCCGAGAAGGATCCCCCTCCGCCGGATCATACACGAACCCGCAGGTGGGACAAACGTATTTTGCCATGCTTCCTCCACGAATTCTTCTGGATTACGAGAGAGCAGAAATCTGCCCCTCTGAAAACGCGTTCGCGCTCGGCACTGCTCACCGAATGAGGGGCGATATTTGAAACAGCCCCTCTACCTGTTACAAATCCTCACGAGGGCCCAGCTCCTGCGGGCCTCCTCAGTGCACTGAGCTTGCTGATTTGTTTGTGGGTTTCCCCCACACCGCGTAAATCGGATCGCTGGGGATTCCGAGATCATAGTATTTGTCGTCCTTGGGACGCGGTTTGCCGGTACTTTCGTAATAGCCTTGAATAGCAAATCGGCCACATAGGGAAAAGAATCTGCGGACAAGCTCCACCCTCTGCTTCTCACTACTCCGTTTCCAGATATTTACTGCCTTGGGGGGAAACATCCGGTTTGAAAACACCACTATGAAAAGCCCCTCAGGCTTTAGCACGCGCGACACTTCCTTGAAGACTTCCAGAGGTCTGGTCAGATAGTCCACAGATACCGTGTTGACCACAACGTCAAAGGTGTTATCCGTGAACGGGAGCGACGGATTAGTGTTGAGATCGTGGATCACGTGCTCTGACAGGATGGGATTGCCTTCCAATTCCGCTTTGTTGAGGCCCAATCCGACAACCTTCAGTGGATTCTTGACTCTACCGAGATGGGATTCCGGTCCGGCCATGAGATCCAGTATTGTTGAGCCAGGTGGAGTCAAACGAGCATAGAGCTGTTCGACCGTCTCAAGGGCATGCGAGTCCAAATGCTCAACGAAGCGGGGCTTGCCATAGAACTCGCCATCAGGAGTCTCGTCGTCCCGAGCAAGGTCTTGGGAATCAAACCAGGAAAGGCTGTCCGTCTCGTCAGTTTCTTCATCTACGACAAGGTCCTTCAAGGCATCAGCCGACCAAACCGGCGCGGGTCCGCAGGCGCCGCGTGGATCCATCCGGCATCGGTAGCCCGTCTTCTCAATCCCCTGGTTTTCCAGAGCCTCCCAACTCTTCACAAAATAACAGCAGCCGTCATTGAAACAGACGTAGTGGAGCTCTCCACCCCACGTCGAGTCTATTGGGGTACGAATTGGATCCATTTCAGATCCACAATGGGGACAAACGTGTCCTCTAGCCATTACGATCTCCCTTCTGTCGTTGAGGCGCATTTATCTAAACAAGACTTACCGGACCAGCATTTCCACGACAGAGCGTATCAGCAAAAATCACCACGTGAACGTCATTCTGATATCGGCTCGCACGTTCCACGTGAAAGGTAGTGAAGACCATCTTCTGTTATTATCCAGTACCATCCTCGCCCAAATAATTCTGACAAACTCCTTAATTGCTCGATGCATGATCCTTGTCTATAATTTCCAGGTGGGTGCGCACCGGTCGTCTGTCAAGTGCACCTCTCTGAAAAACACCGGTCCTTGAGCGTTAAAGAATGCCGACCGCTATGGCATGGGTCTGATAGTGACCATGCAAAGATGCCCGCGCCTGGCGGCGGAATGATCTCAAGCATGATTTCGGAGCTGCAACTCGATCGGATGCGGCTTGAGATAATACTGGTCGCTCAGATACGGTGGATCGTATTTCCGGACATAGTGGTTGAGCAGGGTAATGGGAACAATCAGAGGAAGATGGCCCTCACGATACTGCTCGATGATTTCCAGCAACTCCCTCTTTTCATCGGATGATAGGACTTTCTTGAAAAATCCCATGCAGTGCATGAGGACGTCGGTATGTTTACGCCGCGTCGTTTTGAGCCTCAGAGACTCCATCAGCAACTTTTGATATTGGGACCGGAAATCGTCAATGCTGTAGTTCTTGACTTCTGCGACCAGCTTGCCCATTAGCCTCATGTGGTTCGGGCTATGGGACATCACCAACAGCTTGTGTTTCGTATGGAATTCCACGAACCTTCGGCGCGCCGGTTTGGGAGAAAGGCTCTCTCTCCATCTCTTTAAGACGAAAATCGCCTCGATAAAATTTTCCCTCAGTTTCGGGTCATGAAGCCTCCCATCTTCTTCAACCGGCAGTAGAGGAAAGTGTTCCATGAAAGCGCGGGCGAACATACCGATTCCATGGTTGGATGGCATACCTTTGGTATTGTAAACTTTGACGCGCTCCATGCCGCTACTGGGGGACCCCTTCTTGAAGATGAACCCGTACAAATCGAGCCCCTCCAATTCTCGGACCTTCCTCGAGCACCATCCAAGCATTCTTTCGGTCAGATCCTGGTTCGTGTTGCTCGTCACCAGACGAGGTGCCTCAGGGTCGCCCACGAGGCGCATAGCCTCTCGGGGGATTGGCAAGCCGCACTCGACCTCTGGACAAACCGGGAAGAATTCAACGTATTGGGAAAGAGTATCCGTGATGAATGGGTCCCGACTGTGGCCGCCATTGTAACGGACGTTCTGACCCAGAAGGCACGCGCTTACCCCGAGCTTGATCTGCTCTTCCATTGGTATTATCATCCGTTTTCAAGAAATTAACTGAGCACTTCTTCGGACCGGGAGCTATCTTCCAAGATTACTGCATATCTCAGCCTGCGGGTCAAGAAGTGATGCGACAACCAGTCAATTTTCGCAAAGATGAAAGCTGCTGCGGGGCAGGAAAGTGACACAGGTGCCCGATTTTCGAATTCAGAAGTGCAATGACCACGGGGAGAACCCATGTGGTGACTATGTCTTGTACTGGATGATTGCGAACCGCCGAGCTCATTGGAACTTCAGTCTGCAACGGGCTGTCGAGTGGTCAAACCGATTGGAGAAGCCCCTCTTGGTTTTCGAGGCTCTGAGATGCGGGTATCAATGGGCATCGGACCGAATCCACCGATTCGTTATGGAAGGAATGCAAGACAACGCAGCTCGACTCAAAAGTACAGGGGTATTGTACTATCCATATCTGGAGCTCGCTCAGAACAAAGGCAAAGGGCTTTTGCATGAGCTGGGCAAGCGCGCCTGTGTCGTGGTCACCGACGATTTCCCGGCCTTCTTCTTGCCCAGAATGGTGGCTGCAGCGGCCCGACAGTTGAGCGTGCTTATGGAAAAAGTGGACTCGAACGGCCTCCTGCCTATACGGTGGACAGATCGGGTTTTCTTGACTGCCTTCTCATTCAGACGCTTCCTGCAGAATAATATCGAGCCCCATTTACACTCTTTTCCAAAGCCTGATCCCCTCGCCGTAGGAGTCAGATCATTCGATGCCCAAATGCCGGCACACGTCCTCGAGCGATGGCCGCCGGCACATGAAATGCTCAAATCCCAGAATGGGGAGGTGTTGGCCTCCTTTCCCATCGACCACTCCGTTACTCCGTCTGAGATCCGAGGAGGAGAGCAGGCAGCAAACCGAGCCCTGAAGAACTTTCTCGAGGATGTCCTTGATCGGTATGCTGATTGCAGGAACCACCCAGACGAGGCTGCTACGAGTGGTCTGTCGTCCTACCTTCATTTCGGTCATATCTCAGTCCACCAGATACTTCAGGAGCTGATACGCCGCGAAAAATGGTCAGGATCACGGACGTTCGAAGTGGGGAGGGGACAGCGTGAAGGTTGGTGGGGAATGAGTCGGAATGCTGAAGCCTTTCTGGATCAACTGATCACGTGGCGGGAGGTTGGGTACAACATGTGTGCTCATATGCTTCTGCACGATCGTTACGACTCCCTGCCGTCATGGGCGAAGGAAACCTTGGACAGGCACAGAAAAGATCCTCGACCCTACCTATATGGGCTCGATCAGCTCGAGGGCGCGGAAACTCATGATTCGCTCTGGAATGCAGCGCAAAGGCAACTTCGGCGAGAAGGACGACTTCATAACTACCTTCGCATGTTGTGGGGAAAGAAGATCTTCGAGTGGAGCCGGTCACCGGAAGAGGCGCTGGACATCATGATCCACCTAAACAACAAATATGCCCTTGACGGTCGGAACCCCAATTCTTACACCGGAATTTTCTGGACATTGGGACGGTACGACAGACCGTGGGCACCAGAGAGGCCAGTTTTTGGGAAAATCAGATACATGTCCTCCCAGAACACTGCCAGGAAGCTTAAACTAAAACAGTACCTCCGAAAGTATTCGGAATGAACATTTTTCGGAATCGACTTTGTCAAAGGGGTCCCGATAGCGTCAGCGTGTTTGCGCAATCGTCTACAGTTTGCGTTGTTTCAGGTTTCGTGGCCCACGATCCGGGCAACTCGCAGTCGGATGCTTGAGCTTCCATCTGCTGTCCCTCTGTAGTATTGTTGCTATTTTGGCGGAGGCATTATTTAAGTCTGAAGGAGACGGAGTGCGGCCTAGAGTATAACAGAAGGAGGCAGAAGAAATGGCAATGCTGAAAAGAGGAGACAACGCTCCTGCATTCAACCTGATGGATCAGGATGGCAAACCTGTTAGCCTCTCAGATTTCAAGGGGAAGAAAATTCTTCTGTACTTCTATCCCAAGGCCAACACCTCAGGATGCACGAAGCAAGCATGCAGCGTGCGGGACGCGCAAAGCGACCTCCAGGATCTTGGGGTCGTATCACTAGGAATAAGCCCCGATACCCCGGACGCGCAGCGCAAGTTCGACCAGAAGCACTCCCTGGCTTTCCCTCTCCTGTCAGACCCCGACCACAAGGTTGCCGAGCTGTATGGGGCCTGGGGTGAAAAGAAGATGTATGGAAAGTCGTTCATGGGCATAGTTCGCTCATCTTTTCTCATCGATGAGGCTGGTAAAATCATGGGTGCTTGGTATAAAATCAAGCCGGAAAGCACGGTGCCGGAGGCGAAGAAGGTCTTGGAATCTCTCTAGCCGGCCCCCAGCAAGCTGCGAGTGATGTTTGCGTTTTCGATTCGATTCGTCGCTAAGGGGATTCACGTGTCGTGTGCGGGTTCATGGCCCATATGGAGCACCTTGGCCACAGTGAGATAAATGGTCGCTGTGTGATGGGCAAACACCCGAACGTTTTTCGGCTTACCGCTCCTACGGTTCCACAAGGAGGTACTCAAGGCTGTGAAGGATGAAGCCGCAATCCAAACAGAGATAAGGAAACTCTTCGCCTCACAGAAATTTGCCGTGCTCTCTACTCAGGAGCAGGAGCATCCGTATCTCAGCCTGGTTGCGTTCGCTGAAACCGCGGACCTCAAGCTGATCTTGTTTGCCACGCCGCGGACCACAAGAAAGTATGGCAATATCATTGCCAAGTCCGGGGTTGCACTTCTTGTTGACAACCGATCTAACGAGGCGGCTGACACGAGCCATGCCATCGCTGTCACGATCATAGGGAGAGCCCGCGAAGTCGCTGACTCAGAGCGACAAGCGCTAAGCAAAGTCTATCTGGAAAAACACCCGCACATGAAAGCATTCTTGGACTCCCCATCGACAGCTCTTATCGTGGCTCATGTAGACTCCTACATCCTGGTCAGCCGTTTTCAAGAGATATACACACTCAACATCAAATCCTGAGTCAGGGTCGACGATTTCAATTCTGATTCACGGTAGCACCTGTCCTGCACCGAGTCGTCGTGGACGAACCGTTAACGGATTTCCTTGAGCGCCAACTTTGCCGCAAGATGTCCGCACATTCCGTGCACTCCTCCGCCGGGTGGCATTGAGGAAGAACAGATGTACAGGCCCCTTACGGGCGTGGAATATGCTGCCCACCGGCCCAAAGGCCTGACGAACAGTCGCCAGAAACTCTGGATGCCGCCTGCGATATCTCCACCCACGTAGTTCGCGTTGTATGCCTCCATCTCGAATGGCGACATGGTATGCCTGGCCAGTATGAGATTCCGGAATCCGGGAGCGAATCGCTCCACTTGAGCTTCAATTCGTTGGGTCATGTCAACTTGGCAGCCGTTGGGCACATGACAATACCCCCATGCCGTGTGCAGTCCTTCGGGCGCGCGACTTGAATCGAAGAGGCTAGGTTGTGAAAGGAAGACGAACGGCTTTTCGGGAAGCACACCACGCCACACGTCCAGCTCTGCGGCCGCGATTTGCTCGAGAGTGCCGCCAAGGTGGAGTGTCCCTGCCACCGAGCACCGGGGATCTCTCCATGGAATGGGACCTTTGAGCGCCCAATCCACCTTGAAGACCCCGCAACCGTACCGATGTCTTCGGAGTCGCGCCAAGTACTTTGGTGGAAGTATTTGGCTGGCGATCTTGGCCAGTTGCCTTGGCGTGACGTCGAAAAGAACTACCTTTGACTTGGGCAAATCGCTCATGGCGTGAACCGGCTCTCCCACTTTGATTATTCCGCCCAGTGACGCGAAATGTGCGGCAAGGGCTGAAGCCATTGCCTGGGAACCACCCCGAGCAATAGGCCATCCAACGGCATGTGCGGACATGCAGAGCATGAGTCCGAATCCCGCGCTTGACAGATGTTGCAGGGGAAAGATCGCGTGACAGGAATTCCCGGCGAAAAGGGCCTGTGCCCTGATGCCCCGGAACCAAGCCCTCGCGAGGCCGACGGCAGACCGCATGGCTACAGAGCCGAACCGAAGGAGCGGAAGTGGGCTCTGGGGAATCCCGAGCGGTTTGAGTAGGTCCGGTACTATCTTGCGCCAATCCACAACACCAGGACCTATCAGTCGACGATAGCGGTCTGCGTCCTGACCGAGTCCTTCCGCCGTTGCTTTCAATGACCTCTCAAGGAGAACGGCAGGTTCGTCGTCCAAAGGGTGCGCCAGAGGCACAGGGGGATGGATCCACTCGAGCCCATAGACGCCAAGGTCGAGTGAGCGAAGGAAGGGTGAAGCCAGGGCGAGAGGATGCACGGCCGCACACACATCGTGGCGAAAACCGGGGAGGGTCAGCTCTTCCGTGCGAGTGCCCCCGCCGAGCTTCTCTTTGGCCTCGACGAGGAGGGTCGATCGTCCTTCTTGGGCAATGGTTATTGCCGCGGCCAAGCCATTGGGTCCGGACCCGACCACTACGGCATCGAATTCCGATTGAGAAGGCATGCGGCTTGCCTCAGGAGAGATCTTTTCCCTCTAGCGAAACCATCGTTTAGGCTCGTGAATTAGAGTCCTGATTTGAGCATTGTAGTACAGATTCCCAAGTTGTGACCACCTCAGTCTCGAGTCCACACACTCTTGATCGAAGGTAATGTCCGCTGGGACTCCCAAATGCACTGCAAGCGACGTAAGCACGTGGGTCCAAATTCTCGTCTGGATTTTGGAGCCAACCAATCGAAACGCTGCCTCGTACATGGGATCGCCGGCCCGAGCCAGTCCCAGTATCTGAACGATCGGCCCCGCGCCGCCCTCGTGACCGCTAAAACTCACGAAACCACATTCCGGATGCCCTTGCGGGGTATTGAACGTGAAGGAACGTTCGTCGGCATAGAGGACCATGACCCCGGTGGATACGGGGCCGCCAGGGGTGGAAGAATCGATGAGGACGATCTCACCTGGCTGGATGCCTTCCTCAGAAGGGTAGAAGCGATTGAAAGATGGCTGGAAGCTGGCGAAGTTTTCTTTGAGAGCCGCAATGGCCTGTTCGGGCGTTATAGCGGGGTCGTTGATGCGAAGACGGAACGTCTTCTGACACAATGGGCCGAAACCATTGACAGGACCCACGGGACGAAGGCCGTTAACGTTGAGGTTTCTCGCTTCCTGGGGCATTGCGGGCACAAACAGCTCGGAAACGGGTTTGGCCCAGTTTCTAAAATTGGTCAAAGGGCTAGGCCCCTCTCGTTCCTGGAAATACGATTGCACTGCGGGCCCCTCTTGAGCAGCGAGGCAGTCACTTTCGCTCGCGTGGACACGGATCGCCTGATCGAGCTCAGTAACCCTGAAGACTTGAAGAAGGTCTTCCCCCACTGCGAACGCTGAAAGTTGTTGTCCCTTCTCCTTGGCACGGGCCGAGAGCTTGACAAGCATGCTTGCGCCAAGGCCATTTATCCGGCGAACGCCGGCACAGTTGAGAATAATGCTCTTGGGATCGTTGCCCCAATTCCAGGCATATGCAGCCATCATGGGTCGTTCATCACAGTGCATGATGTTCTCAGGAAGATCGATAACGCAAGCCCGGTCACTGAGGTAAATTGCCCTCATCAGAATCTGTTCGGGAGGCTTGGATTCGGCCTCTATGACCACGTCTATCGTTGCCTGCCTGTTTTCTGAATGTGCACGTTTTGATTCGGCCAGACGCTCCCGCGCGAGATGCAGCTTGTTCGACAGTCCAGGCAAGACCCTGAGCGCTGTCTTGACAAATGGGTTGCTGCCCATCTTGTCGAGGAAAGCTAACTGACACGATCGGCCGACAAGCGCCTGCGCGTAAGTCGGGTACGCATGTGTCACGAGATGGAGCTTATGCAGGGGTTTTTTTAAGGCCTTGATTACCTGAGCTTCGTGAATGACTTCGGAGGCCGCCTCTCCCAGAACGTGGGCTCCGATGAGCCGCCCGCGGCCATCGCAGAGAAATTTTGCCATACCTGTGGTCGTTCCATCTATGAGCGCGCGACGCATGTCTGCATAATCAAAACGGTAAACCTTTAACTTGTGGCTGTATTTTGCGTGAGCCTGTGCTTCAGTCAGTCCGATGAAGGACAGACAAGGCTCGGTGAATATCACATACACGCTGTTTCGGTAATCGATCTTCTGTTTCATCGGGAGAATGGCATTCGTTGCTGCCACAATCCCCTGGTACTCGGCCATAGAAGCCAACTGGTCCGGGCCGACAATATCCCCGCACGCGTAGATGTTGGGCGCGGATGTCCTCAGGGTCTTGTCGGTGATGACGCCCTTGGGTGTGCAGAGGACGCCTGCCTTGTCAAGGGCAAGCCCATCCAGGTCCGGCTTCCTCCCCAAAGCTACGAGAACCCGATCCGCCTCGATTTCACCAAGATTTCCGGGTGCCTGCTCAAAGGACAGCACAACCTTCCCGTCGCGATTTCGCAAGCTTGTGGCCTTTGCCCCCGGAATCAAACGAATTCCATCGGCTTTCAGTGCCAGCAGCAATCGATTGACCAGCTCACGGTCCGCTCCCGGGAGGATTCGCGATCCCATTTCTACGATGGTGGTTTCCACTCCGAGTCGTCCGAATGCCGATCCATACTCCAGACCGTCTACGCCTCCGCCCAATATAATGAGCGATCTGGGAAGCTCGTCGAGCTCGTAGACTGTCTCGTTTGTCAGGTAATCGACATCCCCCATGCCCGAAATGGGCGGAACGAAGGGGCGTGTTCCCGCGGCTACGATGAAATTCGCAGCGGAAACAGTACGGTTGTTGACATCAATGTGGTGGCGATCGACGAACGCTGCAGCCCCGGAAAGGATAGATATCCCAATGCGCTCGAACGTCTCAGGAATATCCTTTTCATAGGCTTTTTGCACAATCGACCTTATATGAGCCATGATATTTCGGCCTTCCAGGGCTGTCGAGTCCCCATTAATCATGCCAAGGGAGGCCAGTCGGGCAATCTCCCGATTTGCATGACTCAAGCGAATGAGAGTCTTGCTGGGAATACACGTGGAGTTGGTGCAGTTCCCACCAATTTTCCCCTTCTCGACAACCGCAACCCGCTTTCCCAGACCGTTGGCCGTTACCGCAGAAACCATTCCCGCGATACCGGCACCGATCACGACAACATCGAAGTCATAGGTTTGTGCCATGCCTCATCCCAGCCCTTCATCACTTTAAACCCTTCGACCACCCACTACCTTGCCTTGCCGCTGCTCGACCGCGCCAAAAAAATCAAGTCAAAAATCCGCTCGTGCAGCCCTAGCGGTCAACTGCCGCTTCCGATCAAGGGCAAGACCTTGTTTATGGTGAAGAACACAACGTGCCGCGTAAGCTCGTCCGTGAACATAGAATAATCGCACCGTCTGCAAATGCTGGCGACCAGCTCGTCACTGGTTTCTTCACGAAGCTTCGTGAGGTACAGTCTCTTGCCTGCATATCCTGGCCCGGATTGGATGAAGAGATAGGTAGCATTGGGATTAGTCTGGAGGTTCGCGTGCGTAAGCCGTTCCCGCATGATGAACGCGATCGTTCCATCGTCAAGAAAGTGGGGTCGTGCATACACAGCCGCATTGACTTCGCCGGAAGCACTCGCAGTAGCGAGCACGCCGCAACCCGTGGTGTTGTCGAAATAGTCGCTGAGATTCATGTTTCCCCCTTGTCATAATTCTTCTGCGGGCCTCTCGGGAGGCCCTCTCCTCGATACGGTTCCGTCGTACAATAGTCATCTCCCCACGGTCGGGTAAAGGAGAATCACAGAACAAAAATCGCAGTGCTCTCGGTGAGCGATCATGGGCCTGGTTTGGAATTGTGGTAGCCGTCACGCGCCAATCGGACAAAGCGCTTGAAAAACGCCATAAAATCATGCTATCAGAACCCCCATTTCTCGCATCGACCCATCTTTGGGAATCACTAAAACCGGATAGCTCAGGAGGAGGAGTATGCCCAAACAGCCTCGCAGGATTGTCACAACCCCTTCAGCGTATACATATCCGCTGCTGATCAAGCAGTTGCTTCATACACCACTACTGTACGCCGCAGACAAGGAGATTGTATACCGGGACAAATTGCGATTCACGTATAAGGAGCTCTATAAGCGAATCAACCGCCTCGCGTCAGCTCTCACCTCTCTGGGGGTCGGCGCAGGGGATACCGTCGCTGTGATGGACTGGGATTCCCACCGTTACCTGGAGTGCTTCTTTGCCATCCCGGGTCTGGGCGCGATCATGCACACCGTGAATATCCGTCTGTCGCCGGATCAGATCCTGTACACCATGAACCACGCGGAAGACGACGTGGTTCTCGTGCATGAGGAATTTCTCCCTGTGCTGGAAAGCATTGCGCCTCGACTGGAGACTGCCAAAACATTTATCCTGCTCAAGGACGGTGACGAGACTCCGACCACGTCACTCCCCTTGGCTGGCGAATACGAAGACCTGTTATCTACGGCGTCAGACTCGTTCGATTTCCCCGAGCTAGACGAAGACACTCAGGCTACCACATTCTACACGACTGGGACCACGGGAGATCCCAAGGGAGTCTACTACAGTCACCGGCAGCTCGTCCTGCACACTCTGGGCGCGGCCGTGGGAACATCGGGCTTTACTTCACCGGCCCGATTTCAGTCAGCCGATGTATACATGCCTATTACGCCCATGTTCCATGTGCATGCCTGGGGGATACCGTATCTCGCGACGATGCTTGGGACCAAGCAGGTGTATCCGGGACGGTACGAGCCGGCCATGCTGCTACAGCTCCTCATCAAGGAAAAGGTGACATTTTCCCACTGCGTTCCCACGATCCTCCACATGTTGCTGACGAGCCCAGCGGTTAAGGATGTCGACCTCAGCGGGTGGAAGATCGTCATTGGGGGTGCCGCTCTGTCGAAAGGCCTGGCGAAGCTGGCTTCCGATCGAGGGATAGAGATCTTTGCGGGATACGGCATGTCAGAGACCTGCCCCATCCTAACGCTGGCTAACCTGAAGTCGGACATGATGAACTGGGACGCGGAGAAGCTGCTCGATTACAAGGTGCTCACCG
>Ga0067045_1030998_pt1 | contig 13480 bp, 14 predicted proteins | sample TerdegcTABiofilm_FD_59184 | JGI IMG/M metagenome (GOLD analysis project Ga0067045, IMG submission 59184) | Combined Assembly of (Gp0054472, Gp0054536) Wastewater bioreactor microbial communities from Singapore -Terephthalate degrading...
CGGCCAGCGGGGGCGCCCCCTCTGGTTTTGGCGCGCAAGGCGGCGTGACCAGAAACTGAGTCCACCTTATATTCGCCGAAAACTGGTCCGATGGACCGGGGCCACTTCTACCTGACGCGGCTCGGATGCAACCCGTATGGCGTTTTGTTCACAATCAAAAAAACGCCTCAAACAAGGCAACCGATCGCTTCCGCGAGAATCATAAGATGGCATGACATGATGAGTTGTTATAGAACAAAAAATAAATACAGCTCGTTAGGTTATAAACTTTGGAGAGAAAATGGATCCGGACAACACAAGCGGGACAAACAACTCTGAGAGGGTATCCCGGAAGCCTCTCATTGGTGCCGCCATCGCCCTTCTGCTGTTTTTCTGTTGTGCACAACCTCTTTTTGCTCAAGCCGGACCGGAGGACACAACATGCAAAGACGTTGTAAATGCAAGAAATAAGTTCAAGCATGTTGTTTTTCTCTTTGGTGATAGTATTTTTAGAGGCTGGGCTTTAAAAAAATTTTCTGATCAATTTACAGACGAGGAAAAAAATCAGGAGATCCTTTATGAACTGCGGTCTCCGGCAACAATGCTACGTTTCATTCTTCCTGAAGACTATACCGTTGTCTATGCCGGGGGAAGCGGACAGCCAAATACGGTAAGCGCAAGCATTGCAGCGATGGTAAATAAGGGTGCTTTTCGAAAGGGTGACTTCGTTTTTTTTGAAGATGCCGGAGATCACCTTGGGGATCCTGATGTTTTCATCGATAATTATGTCGCTATCCGAAAGTTATTATGCCCAACCGGCGCAAAGGTCTTTTTTTTGAACACATATGATGCAATCCCGCCTGGCCGGCTTGCCGTCACGAACGAGGATATTTATCGGTGGGACATCCCTTTTCATGGCATGACCATGAATGAAGCGGTTGCCCGGGCAGCAACGCGGCATATTCCAGAGTGCCCTGAGGCCACGCTTGTCGATGTGAAATCGAAAATGCAGGAGTATGTCAAAAAAGGCCATTCGGTCACGCATTCCGACGGCATCCACCCCAACATAACCGGACAGTGGATCATTTCCTCTTTGATCTCTCACGCCATCATGGATGCCAAACAATAATTCCGGTCGTGCACTTTTCATGCTCTCAGCATGCTACGCACCGTGCCGGCCGACGACATCGAGCACGATCTCTTCGTAAGCCTCGGCGAAGCGGCGCATGCGCTCGGGCATTTCGGCTGCCGCGCGCTCGGCCTCGACGCGTTCTTGCCGGGGGTCATGGGTGCTAAGAACCTCGGCCATGGCCGCCGCCAGCCACGCCGGGTCCGTGGGATCGAAAAACACCCCCCGGGCCGGGTTCTGTTCCCGGTGCACGGCGATGTCCGACAAGAGAATCCGCTTGCCCAGGCTCTTGGCCTCCTCCACGGTGGTGCTCCACCCTTCGAAAAAGGAGGGGTTGATGAGGGCCAGCGAGGCACGCATGAGCACCGCCGCCTCGGCATAGGGGATCAGGCCCAGGAACCGGAACCGGTCGGCCAGCCCGGCCTGGCGCAGCCGCTCCACCAGGGAGTCGAAATGCTCCGGCCGCCGGTAATCGCTCCTCCGGCCGGTACTCACCACCAGGGGAGGGCGGCCCTTCCCGGCGAGAAGCCCGAGGGCCTCGATCACCACCGCGTGGTTCTTGTGCGCCCAGACCTGGTTGGGAATATGGAAAAAGGGCTCATCGATGCCGTGCCGGGCCAAGACCTCGTCGGCGGGCGGCAGCGCGGCCGGATCCGGGGCGTGGGCCACGAAGTGCAGGACGTGGACGGGGCACCGGGCCTTCGGGTACAGGCGCTCGAAATCGCGCCGGGCGGCCTCGCTGCTCAGGACAACGGCCTGGGCGTGACGCGCCGCGGCCGCCTGGGTGACGTCCCGGTCCCGGCATTCCGCCTCGTCGAAGCACTGCGGCAGATGCCGGTGCTGAAAGTCGGGAATCCAGCACAGGGCCGGGACCGGGGAGCGCCTTCCCAGCCAGACGGAGTGCGAGAGCAGCCCTATATTCCGCCGCCGGAGCTCCCGGGCGAACAGTCCCCCATTGTCCAGAAAACGCCTGCCGACATTGTCCCGGACCTTGTCCACAAAAGGCCTTGTCCCGCACGGAGCGGGGATGGTCGGGCAGCGGTCGAACGGGGCGGGCAGCGCGGCGGCCGAACCCACGATCACGGGCTCGACGCGCCTGTTTTCAAGGCTGAAAAGCGCGTCCAGAAGATTGCGGAAATACTGGAGTCCGCCTATCCATTCCCGCGTGTTGGGCACCGCCCAGGCCACGCGGATCATGCAGGAAACTCCGACCGGAACCAGCGCAGGTAGCCGGCAAGCCCCGTGTCGATATCGACACGGGGCGCGAAACCCCAGGCCGCGGCCCGGCGCACGTCGGCCACGAGGTGGCAAGGGTCCCCGGCCTTGGCCGCCCCGGAAAAGCCGGGGGTCACCACAGGACGCCACTGTCCGCCGAGCCGGACCAGGACCTCGCGGACGCTGACGCCGGTTCCCGTTCCCCCGTTGACCACGGGACAGGCCGGGTCGGCCCGCTCCATAGCCAGATGCAGAAGGCGCGCGGCGTCGGCCACATGGAGCCAATCCCGGCACTCCTCGCCCGAACCGAAAAAACGGTACGCCCCGTCCCGGGCCTTGCGGCAGGCATCCCACAAAAGCTGCTTGCGCAGCCCCTCCCCGTACAGGGAAAAAAACCGGACCACGGCCACGGGCACGCCCCAGCGGCCGGCAAAGCACCGGCACGCGTCCTCGGCCATGCGCTTGTGCAGGCCGTAAGGGGAGATGGGAGCCAGGGGGGCGTCCTCGGCCAGGGGCTGCCCGCCCGCCGCGCCGTAGACCGCCGCGCTGGACGGGTACACGACGCGCACGGCCGGGGCGCGACGGCGGGCGAATTCAAGGACGTCGACGGTGGTGCCGACCGTGCGCCGGAAATCCCCGCGCGGATTTTCCAGGGAGAAGCCCACCGTGCCGCTGCCCGCGCAATGCACGATCGCGGCAACCTCTCCGCGGGCGGCGGACAGTTCCTCGAGGGTCTCCAGCCGGACGTCGGCCGATTCCCAGGCCTCCATGCCCCAGTCGCGAAACGACCCGCCCGCGAAATCGCCATGGCCGATGCCGGCGACCCGGAAGCCCGAGGCGGCGAGATGCCGCGCGGCATGGCGGCCGAGGAATCCGGCGGCGCCGGTGACGACGACCAGTTTGTTCACGATCTGTTCCCCTGAAAGGGGGCTCGTTCTCCGGAATTTTCCGTGGGAAGCCGCCTTTGTCGAATGGATCACGAGACGGAACGAAACGTCACGTCGCAGCGCATGCCGTCCTTGATAAGCAGGTCGGGGTTGTCCAGGGATATCTCCACCTCGTAAAAGGAAGGCTGCTGCAGGTGGGCCGGAAGGCTCACGAAGGAAATGGCGGAAATCGCGCTGTGGAAGGTCTGGTCCGGAAAGGCCTTGAAGACGATGTCCACAGGATCCCCGGTCTTGAGTTTCAGGGCCTGGATCTCGTGCACGGCGCACCGCACCACAAGCTTTTCCAGGGTCCCGATTTCATACAGGATATCCTTGTCGGCCGGCGTGAACTCGGCGCCCGGGACCAGCTTGGGACTGATGGAAAGGATGTGGCCGTCGATCCCGGCCTCCTCGTAAAAATTTTTGGGAAAGGATCCGTTGCCGACCTCGACCCCGTATTTCGTGGCGGTGTTTTCCCGTTTTTGCTCCATCTGGGTCTTTTCGTTCTTGATCTTCTCCCGCAAAAGCTCGATGTGCATCTCCTTGAGCTTGACCCGCTCCTCGGTCAGACGCACATCCTGCGGCGAGACCGCGCCGTGCTCCTGCATCAACTTGGCTTCCGTGCTGGCGTCCTTGATCTTCTTCAGTTCCACCAGAGCCTTTTGCAATGCGGACTCGCTTCCGGTCACCCTGTGGCCGGAAAGGTTGTTCTTTTCCTGGATGACCTGCTCAAGGGGCGCCTCGTAGCCGATGAGCCGGGTCCCGGCCGTCACCCTGTCCCCGATGCGCATATCCACGGAGGTGATCTTCAGATTGCCCCCCCCGATAAGCACATCCGCCACGCGGACAGTGGCCCTCTGGGCGCAATAGGCCTTGCCCACCACGACCAGGGGGGCATTCTGGGCCGAAAGCCCTGTTGCGGAAAACAAAACGAAAAAGGCGAAAACCACGCTGCAAATACGATTCATCATCCATCCTTGTCCAAAAAAAGGCGCACGGAGCCCGAAAAATACGCGGAAGCCCCCTGCTTTTTCATAAAACCCGGGCCGTGGCAAGCCGGCTCCTTCCGATGTTGCCCTGATGTTGTCTTCCTGTTGCGTTCCCTGTTGCCATTCATGTCGGACCCGGTTGCCCCGATGTCGCTTCAGGGTCTTTCCGGCGACACCGGACAAACCTTCCCCGGGTCAGGACAGACCGTCTGTGCGTCCGGCCAGGGGCAGCCGCCAGTCCTTTCCGAAGGCCCGGGGAGTGATCTTTACCCCGGGCGGGCTCTGCCGCCGCTTGTATTCGCTGCGGCCGACCATCCGAAGCACCCGGCGCACCTTCTCCGGATCCCGGCCCCGGGCCGTCATGTCCTCCAGGCCCAGGCCGCGCTCCACGTGATCGGCCAAAATGGCGTCCAGCTCGTCGTAGGGCGGCAGGGAGTCGGCGTCGAGCTGCCCGGGCCGCAGTTCGGCCGAGGGCGGCTTGGTCAGGACCCGCCCGGGAATCACCGCCCCGGCCGGTCCCGAAAACCCCAGCGCCGCGAGGTCTTGGGCCCCGGCCGCGTTGCGCCACCGGGAAAGCTCGTAGACCATGGTCTTGGGCACGTCCTTGATCACCGCGAAGCCCCCGGCCGTGTCCCCGTACAGGGTGGAATAGCCCACGGCGGTCTCGCTCTTGTTCCCCGTGGTGATCACCAGGCTTGAAAACTTGTTGGCCAGGGCCATGAGCACCGTGCCCCGGGCCCGGGACTGGAGATTCTCCTCGGTCACGTCCGGCTCACATCCGGCGAAGGGTTCGGCCAGGGCGTCCAGAAAGGCCGTAAACACGCCGTCCACGGACACCACCCGAAACGAAATCCCCAGGTTCGCGGCCAGCTCCCGGGCGTCCTCCAGGCTGTGGTCCGAGGAATACCGCGTGGGCATGGCCACCCCCAGGACCTGCCCGGGCCCCAGGGCGTCGGCGGCCAGGGCCGCGGTCAGGCTGGAATCGATGCCCCCGGACAGGCCGATCACCACCCGGAAAAAGCCGCTCTTGCGCACGTAGTCCCCAAGCCCCAGGACCAGGGCCGCGTAGACCTCTGCCGGCGGGGACACGACCTCGGCGATCGCGGTCCGGATCATGGCCGCGGGCGGTTCGGGACCTTCCGGAAAAACCGGAATCTCCCGGACGACGTCCGGGGTCCCCTCCCCGTGCGCATCTCCCGGGACCAGGGCCTCCATATCCACCCGGTCCGTGTCCTCGAACGCCGTCCTCGATACGGACAGCCGGTCCCGGGGATCGGCCAGCCTGGCCCGCCTGACCTCGGCCGGGTCCAGGTCGGCCAGGACCAGTTCCTCGCGAAACGCCGCCCCCCGGGCCACGGTTTCGCCCGACGGGGAAAAGACCAGGGACCGGCCGTCGAAGACCAGCTCGTCCTGGCCGCCGACCAGGTTGCAATAGGCCACGTAGGCCCGGGCGTCGGCGGCGCGCACGGCGAGCATGCGCTCCCGGGCCGCCCCTTTGCCCAGGTGATAGGGCGAGGCCGAGAGGTTGACCAACAGTGTGGCCCCGGCCGCGGCCTCCATGGCCGCCGGACCGTCGGGATACCAGATGTCCTCGCAGATGCTGACGCCGATGTGAAATCCGGCCCGGGACAGGATCAGGTTGCGGTCGCCGGCCCTGAAATAGCGGTGCTCGTCGAAAACCCCGTAATTGGGCAGAAGCCGCTTGTGGTACGCGGCCGCGATGCGGCCGCCGTGGGCCACCAGGGCGGCGTTCGCCACGTCGTGGGAACAGATCGGGGCCCCGAAGATCACGGTCATGTCCGGCTCGATCCGGGCCAGGCTCAGGGAGGCGTCCCGGACCGCGTCCAGAAAGCGCGGGGACAAAAGCAGGTCCTCGGGCGGATAGCCGGACACGGCCATCTCCGGAAAGACCGCCGCGTGGGCCCCGGCCCGGCGCGCCGCGCGGACAAGCGCGGCCATGCGGGCCGCGTTCCCGGAAACGTCCCCCACGGTGGGGTTTACCTGGCACAGGGCCAGACGCAGGCACCGCATGCCCCCCTCCTCTCTTTCACGCCGCGGCGAGGCTTGCCCCCGCCGCACACGCCCCTTTCCGAATCCCGCGCGGCAAACCGGGCCTAGGGCTCGTCGTTGCTCTCGGTCTTGGCCCAATAATCGTCGGGATAGGTGCCGGTCTCGTTCTTGTCCAGAAATCCGTCCCCGCTTTTGTCCAGGCGCTGGAAACGGGTTTCGGTCGCGCCCGACTGCTTGTAGCGGGCGATGAACTCCGCGCGGCTGATCTTGCCGTCCTTGTTCGCGTCCAGGGCCGCCGCGCCCTTGGAAAGCCCGCTCGTGCCGGCGCATCCGGCCCCGCACAGACAAAGCGCGCAGACAGCGGCCGCCGCCAATGCCTTGCTCGTGTTCATCGCGTCTCCTTGCGACCCGGCCCCAGGGCCGGAATGAGGGTTTCGAGCCCGAACGGGCGGGACTTACGCCCCGGCGTCCTTGGCCGGACGCACATGGGTGCGCCAGTGGTTCTTGAGCCAGACATCCTTGGGCCCGCCGGGACAGCCGCGCAACAGGTCCTCGAGCGCGGCCGGATCCAGGGCCTCGCGCCAGGAGGCGAACAGGGCCTCCTCGACCAGTTTCGCGGCCTTGCGGCGGCGCTCGATCTCTTTGGCCGCGGCCTCGGCCTCGACCTCCTCCCGGGACACGTAGTCCGGATGCGGCCGCAACGCCCCCCACCTGGCCAGGGCCGTGAACAGGTAGGCCTGGGGATTTTTGACCTTCTCCCCGGTGGCGAGCTCCGTCAGCCTGCCGAAGCGCTCGAGCTCCCAGTCGGCCCGGTCCAGGCTGACGGCGAGCATGTCCCGATCCAGGGTTTTGCCGATTTTGGCCCTGGCGGCAAGGACGCGGCGCAGATGTTCGAGCCGGAAACCGGCCTCGAAGACCTTGGGCCACATGGTGGCCAGAAGGTCGTCGGTCCAGCCGTCAAGGCACGGGTCATCGCCTTGGTCCTCCCCGCCCGGATAGAAAGAATCTTTTCTATCTTTCCTAGAGGGGGTCTGGGGGTCCGGCCTGATGTCCGGCCTTGAGTCCGGCGTGGTGAGTGGCCGGCCGAAAGAGTGGTTTAGTAATTGGTTTTGAGAGTGGTTTAAAGATTGGCCTAAAGTGTTATTTAAAGATATGCCTACTGAGTGGTCTTGAGTCTGGTTGAGAACGTCCGCCGCTTCGAAGGGGGCGCAGCGGGGATGGTTGAAGGCGATGCGCACCCCCTGGATGTTGCCGTCCCGGGCCTTCTTGAAGGTCAGGAAATCCAGGGCCGCCAGCCGGCGCATGATGGTTCGGGTGGTGTTCTCCCCCAGGTTCACGGCCCTGGCGATGTGGGCCATCTTGATGATCTCGGGCTTGACCCGCAGCAGGTGGCAGAGCACCCGGCGCTGGTTGGCGTTCAAGCGGTCCAGGGGGGTGTAGCCGGTCTCCAGGGTCACTGGCCGGTCTGGTGTGCGGTCTTGTGTCCGGCTTTGTGATGGGTTTTGAGTGTGGTCTAGAGAGAGGTTTTGAGCGATGTGTTGTGAGTGGTCCAGTGTGTGGTTTATGGTCTGGTTTGTTGACAGGTTTTGTTTCTGGTCCGCCGAGTGGTCTTTCTTCCGGTTCGGCGTCTGGCTGTCCGTTCCTTCGACCGGCGTGGCGAGTGGCTTTGCGACCGGCCTTGTGTTCGGCCTTGTGTCCGGCCTTGGACGAACCGATCCGGGTCCGTCCCGGCGCGGGGCCAAGACCTCGGACACGGAAACCCCCCTGGGCGGTTTCGTGGGCCCGGTCGGCGCGTTTCCGGTCAGAAAGGCGATGGCCTCCCGGGGAAAGGCGTCCAGGGCGGGAAAGGCGTGGAACTGTTCCTGGGGAGGGATGCTGCGGAACAGGTCGTCCGGCTCGGTGCTAGGCTTTTTGCTGGACACGGTCGACAACCTCTTTCGCCAGGGCCAGGTAGTCCTGGGCCCCGGATTTTCCGGCATCGAACTCGAAAATGGTCTTGCGGTGGGAGTGGGCCCGGTCAATGTCGATGTTGACCCGGATCTCCGTCCCGAAAACCGGGATGCCCTTGGCGTCGAAAAAGGCCCGGATGCGGTTCTTGTTTTTCTTGTGCGTCACGGCCCGGCCGTCGAGCTTGGTCAGGACCACGCCGAGCAGAAGCAGGGTCTTGTTCTGCTGTTTGGCCTGGGACAGGACGTGGACGAAGGTGGAGAAGCCGTCCAGGGCGTACTGGTCCCCCACGGGGCAGGGCACCAGCACGAAGTCCGAGATCAGAAGGGCGTTGCGCAGCATGGGGCCGATGTTCGGCGGGGTGTCGATGATCACGAAATCGTATTTGGCGATGTCCTTGTCGTTCTGCAAAAGACGGGAAAAACCCAGCACGCTGTCGATGCTCGAATAGGACCGGACCTCCCATTCCATGCACCGGATGGAGTTGGGCACGATCTCCAGATGCTCGGTCCGGGTGGCGCAGGCGTTGGGGCTGAAGGCCCCCTCGGGGTCCTCCAGGGCCTTGACCAGACTGTAATTTTCCCTCAACCCAAAATCTGGCAAAAGCGTGGACGTGGTATTGGATTGCGGATCCCCGTCAATGACCAGCACCTGGTAGCCAAGAGCCGATATCCCTGCGGAAAGATTGACGCATGTCGTCGATTTTCCCACTCCGCCCTTGTTGTTGCCGATGGTGATGATCAGGGGTTTGGCCATTAAGGGTCTCCTGGAAATTTCACTTTTCCAGGTGATTTCATCTTCCTGGAATTTTGTCAAATCGTGGAGCCGAATGGGGTTGAAAAAAAGATTGGCGGTCTTTCCGGCCACCGGATATGTAACGGAATCCCGAGCGGACCGCCGCCGGCTTGCGGCGACCGGAGGAAGCCATGTCCCATGCCCGTGCCCTCGCGGGGTTCCTCTTGTTTTTGCTCATCCCGTTTTTCACGCTTCGTCCCGGTCCCGCGGCGGCCCAGGAAGCCGGGGACGAGCCCCGTCCGGTTTCCCTCGGGACGGCACTGTCCGGCGTGATCCAGGAGGAATACGGCGAAGGCCTGTTCCTGGTCGCCGACGACGGCGCGCTCTACCTCATCATCACCCCCGAGGAGGTCTCCCTGGAGGAGGAGGAGGCTTTTCACGCCAAGAACAAGGGCGCCCGGGTCACGCTCACGGGCGACGTCTACCGGGACGCCGGGGGCGCTTTGAGCCTTGTGGTGTACGGCCTTCCATAAAGACCATGGGCCGTTCCCCGGACACGCGCCGTCCCGTCGCCGTCCGTTCCGGGGGCGGGCATCGTTTCGCGGCCGGACCAAGGTCCGGACCGGCAAGGAGAAGACCACATGTTCGGCATAGGGGTTTCCGAGCTTTTGATCGTTTTGGCCATCGTGCTGGTTTTTTACGGGGGCAAGCGGCTTCCGGAGATCGGGGCCGGCCTGGGCAAGGCCATCCGCAATTTCCGCGGCGCCGGCAGCGAGCCCGACGAGATCGAGATCAAGCCCGCCGCGCCCCCGCCGAGGGACGCGGACGCGGAAAAACCCAGCCGGCCCGGGGCCTGATCCCCCGGAAACCACCCGGCGCCGCCCGGCCGTCTTTTACGGCGAAGGCGAGGTGGCAGCATGGACGTACGACACACCCAGGACATCCTGTTCGCGGATCTTCCGACCAAGATGGAAAAATCCCAGGCGGTCATCGGCGAGGCCTTTTCCCGGTTCGCGCCGGACAGGCTGGCTGTGGCCGTGACCGGGGGCAAGGACAGCACCCTGCTTTTGCGCCTGATTCTGGACGCCTCGAAAAAGGCCGGCCGCCGGCCGCCGGTCATCGTGCACCTCGACGAGGGCGATCCCTTTCCGGAGATCACGGCCTTTCTGGCCCGCCTGTGCCGGGAGTGGGGCCTGTCCCTGGAGGTGGCCCGCAACGAGGACCTGCTCGGTCCGGGACGCACGGTGGGAGAGTGGATCGCTGTTTCCGGACTTTCGGAAAAAAACCGCCGGGAGCTTTCCCGGCTGTCCTTTTCGGGGGAGGGCTTCGCCTTCGATCCGGAATCGCCGGCGGGCAACCACCTGTGCAAGACCGTGCCCCTGCAGGAATTTCTGGAGCGGCGGGGAATCGCGGCCCTTGTGACGGCCATCCGCTGGGACGAGCACGAGGCCCGCTTCTCCGAGGACTATTTCAGTCAAAGGACCGTGCCGCCGCATCTGCGGGTGCATCCGCTGCTGCATTTCCGGGAGCGCGACGTCTGGGAGGCCACCTTTTCCCTGGGCCTGCCCTTTTGCGAGCTGTACCGCCTGGGCTACCGGTCCCTGGGGACACGTTCGGGCACGGTCCGGGCCTCGGACGTCCCGGCCTGGGAGCAGGACCTGGAGCACACCCCGGAAAGGGCCGGCCGGGCCGCGGAAAAGGAGCGGTCCATGGCCGCGCTCAGGTCCCTGGGCTACCTGTAGGGCGTGTCCGCGAACGCCGAGCCCGGCCCCTTATGCCCCCGAGGCGCGCCGGTTTCCGGCCGTGCTCCGGGACCCCAGCAGCTTGACGAAGACCTCCCCGGTGTGGCTCAGAAACACCAGCTTGCGCCCCTTTTCCCCGCCCACGTGGCTGGCCGCGACCCGGAATCGGTGCCGGGCCAGGGCCTCGAAGGCCGCGCGCACGTTCTGCTCCCCGACCCCGGCCTCTCCCTGGAACAGGGCCGACGCCCCGCCGAACACCTTGCATTCCACCTCGCACGGGGCCGCGCCGCGCCGGGCCAGCCGCGCGGCCAGGGCGTCGATGGACGAATCCACGTAGCGGAAGGGGTTTTGCGGGGGAAGGACGGTTTCATAGGCCGCGGCCGTGGGCAGAAGGGCGTGGAAGATGCCCCCCAGGAGGTGTTCGCGGGAAAAAAAGACCACCGAAACGCAGGACCCGAGCACGGTCTGGACCAGGGTGGGGCGGTCGTACAGCCCGCCCTGGGCCACCAGAAGATAGACCTGGTCGACTCCGGGATGCGACTCCAGGAGATGTTTCATGCTTCCTCGAGAAGGGGGTTTTCGGCCAGATCCAGGGCCCGCAGGGCCTCGATCATGTCCGCCGGCTCGAAGGGCTTGGTCAGGTAGGCCCCGGCCCCGGCCTCGAACTGGGCCCGGAACATGTTTTCCGGGTCGTCCAGGCTCGAGAGCATGATGGCCTTGGTCATCTCGGGCCGGCCCGCCCGGCGGTCGAGTTCCCGGATGCGGGCCAGGGCCGCGTGGCCGTCCAGGCGGGGCATGAGGATGTCCATGACCACCAGGTCGAAGGGGGTTCCCTGTTCCAGGGCCTCCCGGAACAGGTCCACGCCGGCCAGGCCGTCCGCGGCCTGCCGGCATCGTCCCAGGCCCTCCAGACAGGACTGGATGAGGTGGCGCTGGTAGCGGCTGTCGTCGACGATGAGAATGCGCAGCATATCCGTTCTCCCAGCGGCCGGAATCAGGGGTCCCGGCGTCGTGTGTCCCCGGCCCGGGACGACAGGGCGGCCCGGGCCAGTCCGGGCACGTCCAGGACCAGGGCCATGTGCCCGTCCTCGGTCACCGTGCCGCCCAAAATCCCCGCGATCCGTCCCAGGGCCGGCCCCAGGTTCTTGAGCACGGCCTGTTTCTGCCCCAGCACCTCGTCCACCGCGATGCAGAAGCGTGTTTCTCCGGCCCGGACCACCACGCCGTGGGCCGGATCGCTCCGGGCCGCGTCCATGGCCCCGAGCCCGAAAAATTCCGCAAGGCGCAAGATGGGCAGCGGCTCGCCGCGAAGCGCCAGAATCCGCTTTCCGGGGTCCGCGACCCGGCCGCGCTCCATCTCCAGGCATTCCTCCACGTAGTCCAGGTGGAAGAAGTACAGCCCGCCCCCGGCGCGCACCTCCAGGCAGTCGATGATGGCCAGGGACACGGGCAGGCGGATGGTGAAGGTGGTCCCCCGGCCCGGGGCGCTGTCGATGCCGATGGACCCGCGCAGGCCCGCGATGCCCTCCCGGGCCGCGTCCATGCCCACGCCGCGCCCGGACACCTCGCCCACGCCCGTCGCCGTGGACACGCCGGGCAGAAACGCCAACCGCAACCGGTCCTCACGGGCCATGGGCCGCCCGGGGTCGGCCAGGCCGCGCGCGCAGGCCGCGTTCCACAAGGCGTCGGCATCGATGCCCGCGCCGTCGTCCGCGATCTCGATGACCGCTTCGTTGCCCTCCTGGCGGGCGCGCAGGCTGATGCGCCCCCGTCCGGGCTTGCCCAGGGCCTGACGGGCCTGCGGCGGTTCGATGCCGTGGTCCACGGCGTTGCGCAACAGGTGCAGGACCGGGGTGTTCAGGCGTTCGATCAGGGTCTTGTCCAATTCGGTGTTCTCCCCGGACAGGACCAGTTCGGCGTCCTTGCCCAGCCGGGCGCAGGCGTCGCGCACCAGCCGGCGGTATTTTGGGAAACTGACCCGCAGCGGCAAAAGCCGCAGCCCCAGGGCCTGGTCCCGCAACAGCCCGGCCAGCCGGCCGATCTCCTCGGCCACGGCCAGGAAGTCCCGGCCGTCAGGCCTCCGGGCCAGCTTCTCCAGCCGGGCCTGGACAATGCCCAGCTCCCCGATCCGGTCCACCAGGATGTCCAGTTCCCGGGCCGGAATGGTCACGTTCTCGATGCGCTCCGGGGCATCGTCCGGACCGGGCCGCGCGGCCCGGTCCGGCGTGTCCGGTTCGTTCAGGGCGGGGGAGGGGAGGGAGGCGCCTTGCGCGGCCAGCCGGTCCAGCCGGTCCAGGGCGTCCCGGACGCCTTGCGCGGCCGCGTCCGGGTCGGCCAGGATATCGCGCACCCGGCGGACCATGGCCGTCATCAGGTCGAAATCCCGCAAAAGCTCCCCGGCCAGTTCGGCGGTCACCGGACGCCGGCCTTCCCGGGCCTGGGCCAGCACGGTTTCCACGGCGTGGCACAGGGCGGACAGGGGTGCGGCGCCCATGGCCGCGGCATCGCTCTTAATGGTGTGGGCGGCCCGGAAAACGGCCTCCAGCCCGGCCGTCCGGCCCTCCGGGGCGGCCTTTTCCAGGTCCAGGACGGCGCTTTCGATGCCCGAGAGCTGCTCCAGGCAGCTTTCCACGAACATGTCGCAAATTTTGTCGTCCACGGCCGTCCTCTCGATGATAAGCCCCTGTTTTTAAAACCAGGGCCTTGCGCCGCCGGGCGGAAAGGCGCGACAATCGCTCGCTCGCGGCGCGGCGTCGCCGCGACCCGCCCGTAAGTGTGGTACCGGCTCGGGCCGGGGGCCGCAAGGGG
>Ga0067045_1005558_pt1 | contig 13479 bp, 11 predicted proteins | sample TerdegcTABiofilm_FD_59184 | JGI IMG/M metagenome (GOLD analysis project Ga0067045, IMG submission 59184) | Combined Assembly of (Gp0054472, Gp0054536) Wastewater bioreactor microbial communities from Singapore -Terephthalate degrading...
GGTTCAACTCTCGTTCTATTGTATTGATTTGATCCCGATAAACAATTAGTTCGTTCTCTATTTTTCTAATTTCAGTGTCGATTGATTCTTTTTTGGTAGTTAGCTCTGTCACATTATTTTTAATGTTTTCACTTTTATGTGTAAATAGTGCGAACTCTCTTTCTGCCAGATCAATTTCCTTATCCCGTAATACCGAGTTTATTTGATTATACTGGTCAGCGCGCTTAGCTTGTCTCTCTAAGGATCGTACGGTTTTTTCCACCTCGGAAACAATATCATTAACCCTGGTAAGATCTGCTTTTACATCATCAAGTTTTTTTAGAGAAAGTCTTCTGCGCAACTTATATTTATTAACACCGGCAGCTTCTTCAAATAATCTTCTTCTCTCTTCGGCTTTACTACTAAGGATTGTCTCAACCATTTTTAATTCGATTACCGAATAGGCATTTGTGCCCATACCTGTATCCATGAAAAGGTTTGTAATATCCTTAAGCCGGCAAATGTTCTTATTAAGTAAATATTCACTTTCACCGGAACGGAAGATTCTTCTTGTAATTGTAACTTCAGAATATTCGGTAGGAAGTATACCGCGGTCATTAACAAGTGTTATTGAAGCTTCGGACATTCCCATTGGTTTTCGCTCGCGTGTTCCATTGAAAATCACATTCTCCATCTTATCACTTCTTAATGTTGTGGTTTTCTGCTCACCTAAAACCCATCTGATGGCATCAACAATATTAGTTTTGCCGCAACCATTAGGACCGACAATTCCGGTAATACCTCTATTGAACGCGATATTTGTTCTGTTTGCAAACGATTTGAAACCGAAGATTTCTAATTTTGATAAAAACAATTTTCCCTCTTATAAGGAGATTAATCTATATTGCTTAATAGTATTACTTAGGTAATAAAGGGTAGAATTTGTCATCTGGAAGTAAACTGAAATTCCTACAAGTACAAATACAATAATAATTAATCCGTAGAAATAGACCTTTAACTTATTTGTTTCGAAGAGTACGTGTATTCCCTTAAAAATTCTTTGTAATATCCACAACCAGAATAAAGATATGAATACGATTATTAAAGTATTGAAACTGCCATTTGCAAGGATTTTATAAAGAATTAATTCAACAGGTAATAGAACTGTAAACGGAAGTAATGACCAGATAATCATAAAGAAAATACTGCTTAATAGAATTCTGGTTTTTATAAAAAATGAAGTTCCTTTTATCAGCAAGCTGAGTAATATAATTTTCAGAATTATTAGTATGAAAATTATTATAAAACCCTTTTCGGGATTCCATGCAAGAAAACTAAATCCGTGTAAAATTTTAGGTTCACCAAATGAAAGCAATATTTTTTCTACAAGTATATTTGTTCTTAAGTAGTAGAATAGAATTGTAAATAAAAGAGAAATTGATCCGGCTTCAACAACTAATAAAATAAAAGTATGAAAACCGGATATTATTCTTTGATCTCTTATATCCGAATAAAAATTGTAAGGACGGAAAAACGCTCTGCTGCAATCGTCTCTGAATTTTCTACTTGTATTAATTAATACCGCCATTAAAATAGATAAACCAAGTGCTATAAGTATAAAAGTCAGCTTATTCTCGTCTTTGTCGCTTCCTATTGGTATGGTAACCTTTCCCTTATCGTTAAGTTTTGCCTCTAATACTTTATACTCAAGATTGTTAGAAGTCGGATTACTGTTAAATATTCCAAGTTGAAAATCGGTTTTGTTACCGCCATATAATGAACCAAACTCACCAGAATAATTGTAGAGAGTATTAATAAAAAATCCGTTCAATTTATTTTTTTCTGCAACATCTATTATCTGTCCAAAATATTTTGCCCGAGCTTCAGTAGAGTTTTTGATAAGATATCCACCGGAAGGTCCGTTATAATTAGGATAATTTATTTCAGAAAGGAAATAGATATTATTGTTATCATCACTTAAAATTTTCTCTATAGAATCAGAAAGAATTTCTGGATTCGTTGAATAGATCTCGGTACCAAGAAGATCTAACCCATCTATAGAATTTTTTTGAAAACCTACAAAAGAACTGTAAGTGATAAAATTGTTATGGTTTCTATTTGTAAGGAGATAATTGATAAAGTCTTCTGTTGCGGTTGAATTGGATAAATAAGAACTTCCAGCCCCCCAGAAAATAGAAGAGGAATATTGACTGTAAGATTCAATCATTTCATTGAATCTATTTAATGCTCTTAATCTGAATTCAGTATCTATTAAAAATTCTTCAGGAACAGAATTTAGTGGCAATTCAACTAAAGAAAATAAACCGAGCTCATTGCATAATTTAATTGCAAGAGGATCCGGATAAGCTTTGGCAAATCGAACAGAATTAAAACCGGAATTTTTTATGAATAATAAATCCTTCTTTAGTTTATCTAAATAACCGCTTCTAATTAGAACATCTTCATTAACTATGTAAGTTATACCTTTCAAGACGAAGGGATTGTTGTTAAATGTAAGTGTCCGGTTGTCACTTATTATTCTGAAAAATGAAATATCTTTCCTCTTGGAATCAACTATTTGCTTATTCATCAGAAGTGATAATTCTGCATTGTAAATATTGGGGGACTCGTTAGACCAGAGTACTGGATTAGGAATCTCTAATTTGAAATCTTTTTGTAATTCTTTAGGGTTTGATTGAGCGATAGGGAAATCAAATGAATAAGTTGTCCCGGTAAAATTTTTCGGAATCAATTTTAGGTTAACAGTAATAACATCTTTTTCGCTTAACTCTTTCTGAGTGCCAAAATTATTTATAGAAAATTTAAGATTCGCAGTAGCTGTAGATAACTTTGTATCCAGAGAATAGTTCAGATCAAATGATGCAATGTTTGTTTTAGGCAATACTCTTATAAATATACTTCTTAATATTCCAACTTTATTTTCGGGGAATAAAAAACTTTGTTTTAATGGGATTGTATTTTTAGAATCAAGACGACTGTTTACATTGATAATAATTTTATTCGGTTTATCGGTAAGCAATAAATCATTTGGTAATTCAATTTCATATGGTATTTCTCCAATTGATCTCTTAAAAATATTGCTGCCATTTAAATAGATATCAATGGAACTGTAAATTCCTCCCCAAAATAGTTTAATAGTAGAATTATTTATTTCTTCTTGAGATAATAAAAATTCATTTTCAATATTAAACGATTTTTCTTCATTAATTATGAAAGGTATAGTAACTTTTTTAAAATCTTTTTTGTCAGTATCAGTATAAAATTTCCAGCCCTCACTCAATCTTATTATTTTTCTTGGAGATGCATCATTAACTAATAACGAATCCACATTGAAATAGGGCAGAGATCTAACTTTAATCTGGGAGTTTACCGAAACGGTGATTAAAATAAATAAAAGGAAAGAATACTTTATTTTTTTTGCCATTTTTAGCTGAATTATCGAAATAAACCCTTAAATATACTAAAAAANCGAGGGCATATCAATTAAGAAATGTTCGAAATTCGCTAAAATTCGCANTTTTNGAAAANTTATTCTGCNGATTCAATAATTCTTATAAATGATTCGGCATTTAAGCAAGCACCACCAACTAAAGCACCATCAATATCAGGTTGTGCCATCAATTCTTTAGAATTTTCTGGCTTTACACTGCCCCCATACTGGATAATTAAATTTTCGGCAGTTTGCTGTGAGAACATTTTTGCAATTAAATCTCTAATAAATTTATGAACTTCCTGAGCTTGTTGAGGTGATGCATTTCTACCCGTTCCAATAGCCCACACAGGTTCGTATGCTATAATTATTTCTTTTAGTTCAGCTTCAGAAATATTTTGTAATCCTACTTTAATTTGATTTTCAATTATTCTGAAAGTTATCCCTTTTTCCCGTTCATCAAGTGTTTCACCAATACAGAAAATAGGTTTAAGCTGATTTTTAATTACAGCTTTTAATTTTAGTTTAATTACTTCATCACTCTCTTTGAATATTGTTCTTCTTTCGGAATGACCTATAATTACATATTCGCATCCAACACTTTTTAACATCTGTGCAGAAACTTCTCCTGTATAAGCACCGCTTTCTTCATAAAACATATTTTGTGCACCTAAACTAATATTAGTTTCTTTTAATAAAGTGCTTGCTGTTTCAAGTGAAGTAAATGGGGGACAAATAATAATTTTTACATTAATAGATTTTCCAGCCAAAGCATTTTTAATTCCTGAGATCAAATTAACAGATGACTTTAAGTCATTATTCATTTTCCAATTACCGGCAACAACTTTTTTTCTCATATTTAACTCTGTTTTTTTCAATAATAGATTTTTAATTAACAGCTTCTACTCTTCTTATTCCGGGTACTTCGCGGATAAGAACCCTTTCAACACCGGCTCTAAGTGTCATTTGAGACATAGGACAGTTAACACAAGCACCTGTAAGTTTAACTTCAACAATTCCTTCTTGAGTTACATTTACTAATTCAACATCGCCACCATCTGCTTTTAAATATGGCCGGATAGAATCCAATGCTTTTAATACTTTTTCTTTCAATACTTCACTCATTATGTTCTCCTTTCAATTATCTCCCAAGGAAATATCTATCTGTGGAGTCCTGGCAGATAAATTGTTTATACTAATTTGTGCTGCCATGTTTTTACTAATTTCAAATATCTTAACGGCTTCTTCGGATTCGGGTTCACTAAATACAATTGGTTTACCTTCATCACCGCCAATCCTGATATTAGGATTAATCGAAATTGCACCGAGAAGTGTTAATGATAATTCGTCTGCTAATTTACGACCACCACCGGAGCCAAATATATCATATTTTTTGTTAGTATCCGGGGCAATAAAATAGCTCATGTTCTCAACAATGCCAAGTATTGGTACATTAACTCTCTGAAACATTCTAATAGCTTTTTTAACATCTATTAAAGATACATCTTGAGGAGTTGTCACAACAACCGCACCCGTAAGTGGAATTGTTTGTACTAAAGTTAATTGAATATCGCCGGTTCCAGGAGGTAAATCGAATATTAAATAGTCGAGTTCATCCCAATGTACATCGGACATAAATTGTTTTATAGCTCCGCTTGCCATTGGACCTCTCCAGATTACAGGTGCATCATCCTCAATTAGAAATCCAATAGAGATAACTTTTATACCATAGTTTTCAAGCGGCAGCATTTTAGCCGTTTGTACATCCTGAAATACTCTTGGCTTTTCATTAATACCTAACATTAGCGGAATACTTGGTCCATAAATATCCGCATCGATCAATCCAACTTTTGCTCCCAATTTTGCAAGTGCAAGCGCAATATTTACTGCAACAGTGCTTTTGCCAACTCCACCTTTTCCACTTGCTACTGCAATTGTATTTTTTACACCCGGAAGAATCTGGTTTTTTCTATCGTCTATGTTCGATCTTACATTCGCAGTCATTTCGATTGTAACGTTTTTGACTGTTGGAACATGGGATTTAATTGCTTCAATACAGTCGTCTTTTATTTTATCTTTTAACGGACATGCGGGAGTTGTAAGTTCAACTACAACCAAAACATCATTGTCATGGATTTTTACATCCTTAATCATATTCAACGATACCAAATCACGTTTTAAATCAGGATCATTTACTGTTTTTAATGCTGTATATATGGACTCCAAATTTAGACCAGCCATTTATTCTCCTAAAATTTGATTCCAAAAATAACAAATTTGTGTTTCCTTACATAAACTATTTAAATAATTGTTTACACATTGCTATTAAAATAGCATATACTATGTAAATTGACTTGACTTATATGTTAAGCAAGCTTAACTTTGCACAAAAAACTTAAAGTATGTCAACGATATCAAAAGAAAACTATTTGAAAGCGATCTTCAGCCATAGCTACGAAATGGATCAAAATGCTTCAACTACAAAGATTGCAAATCATCTTGCTATTTCAAGTTCTGCAATTAGCGACATGGCAAAAAAGTTATCGAAGGAAGGCCTTGTAAAGTATGAAAAGTATAAAGGAATTATACTTACCACGCACGGAGAAAAAGCGGCTTTAAAAGTTATAAGAAGACACCGTTTATGGGAATTGTTTTTAATGAAAGTGCTTGAACTCGATTTAAGCGAGGTGCATGACCAAGCAGAAATTCTTGAACATTATACTTCGGACTTCTTGATAGATAAAATTGACGAGTTCTTAGATTATCCTGATTTCGATCCACATGGGCACCCAATACCAAAGAAGAACGGAACAATTCCTAAAACACCGGGCGTTATTCCACTTATTGATACTGTTATTAATCAAGAATATGAGTTTGTTAAAGTAAACGATAGAGATAATGAGCTGATTAATTATCTAAATAAAGTTGGACTTAAATTACATTCTAATTTAGAAATTATCGACAAACTTAATTTTGATAATTCAATCACAATAAAATTTGATAATAAAATTATTACTCTAAGTAAAAAAATTGCTGAAAATTTATATGTACGGCTTAAGAAGAATTAGTTGAGGCATTCATGAATCTATTAGAAATTATATTAGTGTTATTCCTGATAATATTGATATCGGCTATTACATTCTATCCGCAAAAAGGATTGTTTGCAAAGTGGAAAAGGAATAGAAAGAATAATGAAAAAGTTTTAATAGAAGACACACTTAAACACATTTATGATTGTGAATACAATTCAACAGACTGCACTCTCAATAGTATATGCGGATATCTTTCAACCTCGCATTCACAATCCGCTAAAATACTTGCAAAACTTGAAGAAGCAGACTTAGTTAAACGAAGTGGTACAAAAATAATTTTGACAGAGGATGGAAAACAATATGCTCTGAAAATTATTCGAATTCATAGACTATGGGAAAAACACCTAGCGGATAATACAAGTGTAAGAGAAGAGGATTGGCACAATTTAGCAGAACTTGAAGAACACAATTTAACCGATGAAGAAGTTACAAGATTGGCAGCAAAATTAGGAAACCCCTTAAAAGATCCGCATGGAGATCCTATTCCAAATGAAGAAGGAGAAATACCAGAACCAATTGGGATTGAGCTGTCTCAGGTTTCAGAAGGAGACTTAGTAAAAATTTGTCATATCGAGGATCAACCAATAGAGATTTTCTCAAAGATTACAAACCTAGGGTTATTTCCCGGTATGCCTATTAAAGTAATTGAAAAGAGTTCTAAGAGTATTAAAGTAATTTCCGAAGGCGAAGAAATTGAAATTGATTCAAGCTTTGTTATGAATATTCAGGTTATTCCGGTTGGAAAGGATGAAGAAATTTTAGAATATAAGGATACACTTTCTAGTGTTGCGGTTGGCGAGGAAGTTTCAATTGTTAGTCTTTCAAAATCAATTAGAGGACAACAAAGAAGAAGATTACTGGATTTAGGAATTGTGCCCGGTACAAAAGTTAAAGCAAGGTTAACAAGTTTAAGCGGAGATCCTACTGCTTATGATGTAAGAGGAACAACAATCGCATTAAGAAAAAATCAAAGTGATAAAATTTTTATAAGTAGAAAGCAAAAAAATGAAATCAATTGATAAAGATAATTGCGCCACTTGCCCTGTACACAATGCGGCAAATCTTGTAAAGCTTGGTATTGATATGAGCAACTTCGACTTCGTAGTTGCCTTAGCGGGTAATCCGAATACGGGAAAGAGTACTGTATTTAACAGCTTAACAGGATTGAGGCAACACACTGGAAACTGGCCGGGCAAAACCGTTGGAAGGGCTGAGGGTGGATTTATTTATTCCGAAAAAAGATTCAAAATTGTCGATTTGCCGGGAACGTATTCTTTGTTATCAACAAGTACCGATGAAGAAATTGCAAGGGATTTTATATTGTTTGGTCAACCGGATGTAACAGTTATTGTTGTTGATGCTACACGATTAGAAAGAAATTTGAATTTGGCACTTCAAGTATTAGAAATAACCGATCGGGCGGTTCTATGTTTGAATTTAGTTGATGAAGCAAAACGGAATAAGATAAATGTTGATGAACGTAATCTTTCAAAAATGTTGGGTGTTCCTGTTATTCCAGCTGCTGCACGTCAGGGTGTAGGTATAAAAGAGTTATTGAAAAGTATTTATGAAGTTGCAAATGGTGATTACATTTGTAAGCCATATAGAATAAGCAGCGAAATTAAGGGAGTAAATAAAGCATTAGAAGAAATTAATAAAATGCTTAAAGAAGAATTTCCGAACCTGCCTAATACAAGGTGGATTGCTCTTAGATTACTTGAAGGAGATCAAAAAATTATTGATGCGGTTCGTTCAGGTGAAATTTCAACAATAGTTCATTAAAAAATTTCTTAGAAAAATTATGTCCGATAAACAAAAAAGTTACGAGAATATTGTTTCTGCAGCTAATAAATACAGATGGGAAATTGGAGATTATTTCCATGATTCGATAATCGAATCAATTTATAAAGAAGCTGAAAATATTGCTGAAAAGGTTGTTTCGACTGATAGTAAAAAATCAAAATTCAATCTTGATAGAACGATTGATCAAATTGTTACAAGCAAGTGGACCGGATTCCCGATAATGTTTCTATTACTGGCGTTAGTTTTCTGGATTACAATTGTTGTGGCAAATTATCCATCTGGCTTAATAGCAAATTTATTAGTTGATACAATTCATCCTGTCTTAAAAAACTCTGCAAACAATTTACATATCCCTTGGTATATAAGTGGTGTATTGATTGATGGTGCTTATCTTTCTATGGCTTGGGTAATAAGTGTTATGCTTCCACCTATGGCAATATTCTTTCCACTTTTTACTTTATTAGAAGATTTTGGATACCTACCAAGAGTAGCATTTAATATGGATAACTTATACAGACGAGTTGGTGCACATGGTAAACAAGCACTTACAATGACTATGGGATTCGGATGCAATGCTGCCGGTGTAATTGCTGCAAGAATAATTGATAGTCCCCGCGAAAGACTTATTGCAATTATTACAAATAATTTTTCACTTTGTAATGGCAGATGGCCTACACAAATTCTGATTGCAACAATTTTTATAGGAAATTTAGCCCCGCCATTTTTAAGCGGACTAACCGCCGCAGCCGCAGTCTTAATTGTAGCAATACTTGGAATATTGTTTAGTTTAATCGTTTCATGGTCATTATCAAGAACGGTTCTAAAAGGTGAAGCATCTGCATTTAGTTTAGAACTACCGCCGTATAGACCGCCAAGAATTTTGCAAACTTTATACACGTCATTAATCGATAGAACTATTTTTGTTTTGTGGCGAGCCATTGTTTTTGCTATTCCAGCCGGAATGGTTATTTGGTTAGTCGCTAATATTTCTATCAATGATATCAGTATAGCCGAATATTTTATAAAATTTGCCGACCCTTTTGCAATTTTTATTGGTTTAAATGGTGTTATAATTCTCGCTTACATAATAGCAATACCGGCTAATGAAATAGTTATACCGACAATCTTAATGTTAACTGTTCTGGTTACCGGTGTTACTGATGTAGGTTCCGGTTCGGGAGTAATTTTTGAACTAAACAAAATTGAAGATGTAGCTCAATTACTTAAAGCGGGAGGTTGGACAACACTTACAGGGATTAATTTGATGCTATTTAGTCTCTTGCACAATCCATGTTCAACAACAATTTTTACGATTTATAAAGAAACCAAAAGTGTGAAGTGGACTCTAATAGCAACATTATTACCGATTGTTATGGGATTAACAATTTGTTTCTTGGTANCACGGTTGTGGGGAGTTTTTTAGCAAACATTAAAAAGAATCTTGNATTTTATTCGAACTAATACTTGTTTCATTACCTATAACAATTATTAACNCACAAAATCATTCACCGATTAAAACNGNTCGTCCCATTCGATCTCAATCAGCAACTGTCATTCCGTTTAATAATTTTAAAATAGAGTTCGGTTTTGAATATTAGAAGTGTGAGCAGATTGAAAATTCTTTAACAACGGATTATAATAATTTGATTTTAGGAAACACTATTGTAAAACATGGAATGAATAAGAATATTGAGTTAAGAATTGGTACTCACTATTTATCAAGTAGAGTAATACGTTCCGGTAATGGAAGTGAAATAAAAGGAATACGCGATTTATTTGTCGGCTAAAAATTTTTGCTAAGAAGAAATGAAACATTTATTTTGATTGCAGCACTGGTATTAAATTTTTATTTACCTCATGGAAATGTTAACCTATGACCGAAAGAAATTGAGCCGGTATTAATTGCAGCAGCATTGCAAATTTTAAATGATAGTTTAACGATGGGAATCGATATCGGCGTTCAAAAAAATAGTGGTAGTAACAAATTAGAAAATGTTTTCTCGACTTTCTTAACTTATCATTTAATGGAAAGAATGAGACTAACAGGAGAATATTTCTCCAAATCATTTTTAAAAAATTCTTATCTGGATCTGGGATTTAGCTATCTTATAAAATATAATCTGCAAGTTGATTTCTTAATCGGATCATTACTTCATTATAAACAAAAAGATATTTATGGGAAGGTTGGTTTTTCTATTAGACTTCCGGAATAAATTTTATTTCTTAACCTTTGTTTCTTTTTTAATTTCAGATTTTTTTGAAGCATATTCCATCATATACTCTTGATGATTAATCTCTTGCTCAGTGAAAACTTTTCTGTTAAATACATATTTGCCGGTTGGTAATAAAATTCTACTTTTTACATTATCTAACAAACAAGTTTGTAAAATTTCATCACGAATATATTTTTGATGTTCTTTATTTAGAACAGGGAAGGTAGTTTCAACTCTTCTATCCAGATTTCTCTGCATAATGTCTGCGCTGCTAAGGTAATATTCTTCTTCACCGTTATTAAAGAAATAATAAACTCTGCTGTGCTCAAGAAATCTTCCGACAATACTAATAACACGAATATTTTCACTTAAACCCGGAACTTGTGGAACCAGACAACAAATACCTCTTACAATCAGATCAATTTTTACTCCCCGGTTCGAAGCTTCATATAGTGCAGCGATTAGCAATGGATCTACGAGAGAATTCAATTTGAAAATCAGGTATCCTTTTCCGCCGGCTTTTACATTTTTAATTTCCCGTTCAATTAATTCGAGAAAACGTTCTCTTTGGTTAATTGGTGCAACACAAAGTTTTCTATAACTTTTTTGTTCAGAATAACCCGTTAAGTAATTAAAAATTTCTGAGACATCTGCACAGATATCCTCGTCGGTACTGAACAAGCCTAAATCTGTATAGAGTTTAGCTGTTGTAAGATTATAATTACCAGTACTTAAATGAACATAACGCTGAACACCTTCGGCTTCTCGTCGAACTACCAGAGTCATCTTTGCATGTGTTTTCAAACCCAATAAACCGTAAACAACGTGAACGCCGGCTTTTTCAAGCTCACGTGCCCAGAAAATATTATTTTCTTCATCGAATCTTGCTTTTAACTCTACAAGAACTGCAACCTGTTTTTTCCTTTCAGCTGCTTCAATTAAATATTTTATGATAGGGGAATTCAAGCCAACACGGTAAAGAGTCTGTTTTATCGCTAAGACATCAGGGTCTCGCGAAGCTTCTTTAATAAAATCTTCAACAGGAGCAAATGAATCGTATGGATGATGTAGTAACACTCCATTTCGTTTTATCAATGTAAAAATATTTTCTTCTTCAAGAAAAATCTTAGGGATAATCGGGTGAAAAGTTTTTTCTTTTAGATGCGGAAGAGGAAGGTCGTAAATCAACATTACATCACTTAAACCGAGATTGCCTTCAATAATGTGCAAATCGTTTCTTGTTATTTCAAGGTTCTCGATCAATGTATCAATCATATAATCTGGCATTTGAAGTTCAACTTCCAGACGAACAACATTTCCAAACTTTCTCTGCTTTATATTTTCTTCGATAAGTTGTAGCAGATCATCGGCTTCGTCTTCTTGAATTTCAAGATCGGTATCTCTTGTTATTCTAAATCTGTATGCTTCAACAATTTCCATCCCCGGAAAAAGTAAATTAAGGTTCGACCTAATTAAATCTCCGATCCATATATACTTATATGAACCATTTGAGTTACCATTAGAAACTTTGTGTTTAATTATCTGATCAACTCTTAATAACCTTGGCAATATGCTAGGAACTTTTACTCTGGCAAAATGTTTTTCACCATTCGGTTTTTTAACAAGTATGGCAAAGCTTAAACTTAGATTAGATATGTAAGGAAAAGGACGTCCCGGATCGAATGCCAGTGGAGTTAAAATTGGATAAATTTCTTTAAGAAAATATTTATTTAATCCGTCTCTCTCTTCTTTAGTAAGCTGATTTAATTCGCAGATAAAAATTTTGTTTTCGTTCAATTCCGGAATAACTTTTTCTTGCCAGTAACTATAGATTTCCTTTAACATTGGCTGAAGATTTTTTTCAATCAATCTTATCTGTTCATGAGGAGTAAGACCATCCATAGATGTGTCGAATACATTTGCTCTTATCTGTTCTTTTAATCCGGATACTCGAATCATGTAGAATTCATCAAGGTTCGAAAAGAATATAGAAATAAACTTAATCCTATCCAGTAAGGGCAATTCGGGGTTAAGTGCTTCTTCAAGAACTCTTTTGTTAAATTCTAGCCAGCTTAAATCTCTATTGAAAAAATTTGCCGGATTGAAATATTTTTTTAAGTATTCTCTGGATAATAACATTCTATAAGTAAAAGTTTGCTTGAAACAGTTTTTAGTAATTAATCAAATTTTTTAGCCGAAGAAAAACTATCCAAATCATAATCTATATTGTTTTCAGGCATATGTAATCTTTTAATTCCCACTTTTGCTTTCGCCAGAAACTCTTCTGCAAGGGTATCATGATAATCAGAAAAAATTACGATTTCTTTTATACCGGCAGTTATAAGAGCTTTGGCACAATTGGTACATGGCATGTTTGTTATATATGCAGTTGCACCTTCCGTACTTATTCCATGAGATGAGCATTGCAGAATAGCGTTCATTTCAGCATGAATGGTTCTAATGCAATGATTATCAACAATCAAACATCCGGCATCTTCACAATGGTCATCGCCCGGAATTGAACCATTATAACCTGTTGATAAAATTTGTTTATCTTTAACTAAAACACACCCGCAATGCATTCTGGGGCAGGTAGCTCTTTCTGAAACCAGCATTGCAACTTTTAGAAAGTATTCGTCCCATGATGGTCGCTTTTTTCGCACAGTCATTAATTTCCCCTTAGATTCTTGTGCAAATTTAAGAAATTAAATCCTTTTTTGGATAGAAATCGGGTTTAAAATAAAACTGCTGTGGTCGAGGGCGCTTCCACAGCAGTCAGATTTGTTTACAGAGGGTGCTTATGTGTAGTCAAACTAGATGACTGCTTTAATTTTATCAAAGATTATACCATTTTAAAATTCAAGTAATGGACTGGAAATAAAATTGAGATGTGTTGATTTTTAAGCAAAATGAAGGTTGTTAGATTTTTTTACTTTCTTTA
>Ga0067045_1030992_pt1 | contig 13475 bp, 7 predicted proteins | sample TerdegcTABiofilm_FD_59184 | JGI IMG/M metagenome (GOLD analysis project Ga0067045, IMG submission 59184) | Combined Assembly of (Gp0054472, Gp0054536) Wastewater bioreactor microbial communities from Singapore -Terephthalate degrading...
GGAAGCGGATCTGACGGCCCAGCCGGATGCTCTGGCGATCAAGCCCGGGGAACGCACCGCCGCGATCGTCCAGGACAGCGCGGGCACCGTCGCCGGGCCCCTGGCTGCCGCGCTGGAGCGGGCGGGGTTCACCGTGACCCTGGTAGACTGGCCCACCATCGAGACGCGCACCCTCCCCCCGAAGGGTCTGGACCTGCTGGTGTTGGCAGATGCCCGGAGGGTGCCCGTGGGTGCGAAGACGGCGGTGATGACGGCGCTGCAGACTTCCGGCAAGGTCATGGCCGTTGGGGCGCCGGCGTTCAGCGAACTCACCTTCCTCACCCCTGAGGGCTGGCGCGGGCAGGGGGACTGGACCCAGGCATTCGCCGCGCAACTCGAGCGCACGCTCCTGCAGACGGAAGCGGGGGACTGGAGCCGCTCGGCCATGAACCTTGAGCGGGAGTCGTCCTTCGCGCCGGACCCGTCCGCGGGGGAGGGCGCCTGGAAGTTCGAGACCGACCTGCAGGGCTGGGACACGGTCTACACCGCAGTTGGCGACGCTTTCGCGGAGGACCGCGAACTGCTGGTCTTCGACGCAAAGAGTGAGGGGCCCACCGGGCAGATGGTGGTGGAACTGGTGGAGGACGACAAGTCCCGCTGGATCACTTCGGTGGACATCACGGGGGACTGGCGGACCTACGTCCTGCGCCCCGCGGATTTCCCGTACTGGGAGGACTCGGCCGCCCGCGGACGCGGTTTCGCGGGGGACAAGGTGCGGCCGGGCCATGTCCTGCGCATCAGCCTGGGCATCGCCAGCAGCCACAACAGCAAGGTGGAGCCCGGGCACAACGCTTTCTGGATCAGGAACCTGTCCACCGCGCAGGATCCGGGTCTGCCCGCGCCGGATTTCAGCATCTCCGACGTCCAATCGCTCTGCCCATCCTACATGCTATACCCGGTGAACGAGGCCGCGTCTATCGCTCCGGCGGGGAATGCCGATGCTTCGCGCACCGCCTGGACGGGCGAGTGTTTCTCCCCTGTCTGGCGGGAGAGAGGCCGGGGCCTGAACCGCGGGCGGTCCTGGCGCTGGGTGCCGGTGCTCGAGGCTTTCGACGCATCGGGCAGGAAGCTGGGCGCGCCGCTGTCGTGTATGGTCGGGGATGGCACCTGTCCGAACGCGGTCTGGGCCAACGTGGCCGTTGCTGACCCGGTGCAAGCCCTGGACCCACGGATTCTTGGTCCACTGACCGGCCTCGCCGTGCGCATGGCTGACGGTCACTTCCTGCTGGAAGGCGGCGCGGAGCTCTTTTCGTACCTACCGGGCGAGACGGTGGAATTGGGCGCACAGGCGCTCAATGTGGGGCGCGCGCCGGCTGACCTCACGGTGGAAGTCGACGTGCGAGATGCATCCGGAGCCCGAATCTTCGAAGCCCAGGAGACGCTGGCGGTCGATGCCGGAACCGCTCGCAAGATACAGCGCTCCTGGAAGCCAGATGCCCTCGACCGGGCGGGGTATGAGGTCACGGTGCGGTTGCTGGACGGCGAGCGCGAAGTGGACCGCATCAGCCACCGTATCGAAGCCCTGCGCTCCGAACCCGCCGGGCCTGAGGAGTTTGTGCGGGTGGAAGGCAGCCGGTTCATGCTGGGCGATGAGCCCTGGTACTTCAAGGGCATCAATTACCGCCCCGGGTTCATGGCCGGGTATCCTCACCTGAACCTGATCGCCCGGGAGTGCTACGATCCGGAGATCATCGAGCGCGAACTGGACTGGATGCAGGAGGCGGGCATGAACGCCATCAGCGCCATCCACGCGCTCATGCCACCCAACCCGGAATCGCCACTGGCCTACCGGGACCAGCTTGACTTCCTGGAACGCTGCGACCGCCACGGAATGAAGCTCTTCTTCATCGTTCCCCATGGCCGGCCGTACCAGGGCGAGAACGTCTATGCACTCATGAACTACATCCAGAATGCGGGCATCAAGGACCACCCGGCGATCATGTGCTGGGAGCTTGCCTGGGAGCCCATCGAGGGGCCGTGGCAGGGCAAGCTGGATTTCATATTGGAGGACTGGAACCGCTGGATCGTGCAGCGGTACGGGAGCATCGCGGCAGCCGTCGCCGACTGGGGTTTCGACCCGCGTGAGGAAGGCGCCGGGAAGGTTCCGGTGCCCACTGTTGAACAGTGCCGCGCTCACGGGGACTGGGACGTGTACGTGGCCGCGTTCCGCCGAGCCTTCAGCGATCTGATCAGCGCGCGCTACCGGGACATCGCGCGGCCCCTACGGGAATGGGACCCGAAGCATCTGATCTCCTTCCGCGGCGGCGCCTGTGGGATACCCCATGCCGACCGCTTCGCCCATATCCACAGCGCCGGCGCGTCGAAACACATGGACTTCCTCAACCCCGAGGGCTACAACCTGCAGACCGGCGGCTGGGCCAAGCCCACTCCGCCTGACGACATTCGCAAGGGCGGTCTAGTCACCCTCTACTATCGGTACGCGTCCCGGGAGAAGCCCATCGTCTGGATGGAGTTCGGCTTCACCGTCAATGGTTTCCACCGTGAATGGCAGCCGGATGACCTGTTCATCGACCCGGAGAAGCTCCGGTTGCAGGCGCAGGAGTACGAGGCCTTCTACTCCATGTTCATCGAGTCCGGCGCGCGTGGGGCGGCTCCGTGGTGGCTTCCGGGCGGCTTCCGTCTCGGCGAGAACAGCGACTTCGGCATCCTGGAACCAGACGGTTCCGAGCGCCCGGCGGCGAAGGTGGTCCGCAAGTATTTGCCGCTGTTTGACACCGTGCAGCATCCGGCTGCCAATCGCATCATCGAGATGGACCTGGACGCAAGCTATCCGGACTCCTGGCCGCTGCTATCCGACGCTTACCTGGCCGCGGTGCAAGCGGGGCAGGTCCCGGGGCTGATCACCGCCGGGAACGGGACCTCATCCGCCGACTGCCCGCTGGTCGCGGTGGGCAATGTCCCCTGCAATGGGCACAATCCGCCGATCCATCTGAACGCTGAGTTCAACGCGGTTGAACTGAAGATTGGGGACGGAGACTGGCAGCGCGTGCGGGACGGGGAGGTCATTGACGCACCGCGCGGCGCGAGTGTGATGTGCCGCGCCAGCGTGGGCAATCTCGGCGAAGCGAAGTGGCTGGCGCCGCAGAATGCTCCCGACGTGGGTGGAGTGTACCTTGCCGGCCGGGCGGAGTACGGCATGCCCTTCGCCGCGCCGATTGCCGCCGACGCGCCCTACCTGTCGGACGCAGAGGTGCTTCCGTTCGCCCTGGTGCAGGCGTTGGGCGGGGAGCAGAGCGTCTCATTCGAGATGCTGGCGGCGGGGAGGGTTTACTTCGGCGAGCGCCTCACGGTGACGATCAGACCAGGGGGATAGGGGGCGTCCGCGCCCGGCTCACTTGCCCGGCACGATCACTGCCGCTTCGGTCTGCACGATGACCCCGCCCGACATGTCGCGCACGGTCACCCGGATCACGTGCTCGCCGGGTGACAGCGCGTCGGCGTTGAGCGGGAAGAACCAGGCGGGAGTGGTGGATGTCGCTCGGAAACGCCCGTCCATCTCGAAGGTCACCCGGTCCGGCTGGAGAGACGGGTCGAGGATCGCCTCAACCGTAACGCGTCCTTTGAGCGCCGCCGGGTCGCCGCCCCTAACCACAATCGCCACTCCGTTCCTGGGCGGGTTCGCGCCGCCGGAGAGCGCCAGCGGCACGGATGTGGCCTTTGCGGGCATTGAGGCTCCGGGCGCTGGTGGGCCGCCCGCAAGAGGCTGCGAGGGGCCAATCAGCGGGGGGAAAGGTTGCGTCGGCGCAAACGCCACCGGCGCCTCGGCGGTTCCGGGCAGCACTACGGAAGGCCCCGGCGCGATGCCCCCGTCCACCTTGCTCAGGAAATGCGGCGACGATACCAGCGACCGGTACGCCGCGAGCACCCGTTCGTCGGTGGTCAGCGAGTAGTCGTTGTGGGCGAGTTCCTCGCGCACCGCGTCCACCGAGAACCAATTGATCATCCGCACTCGGGGGAACCGGGTCTGGATGCTCTCGTACATGCGCCGCATCTCGCGGATCGCGAAGTCCACCGTAGCGCTGGCTGCCGCCTGGCAGTAATGGGTGGCCGCATACTCGCCGATGGCGATGGGCTTTCGGTCGGCGTACAGGTTGTAGATGAACTCGACATGCTGGACCGCGTTGTCCACCGCGCGCTTGGTCACATCGCCCGAGTGGTGCACCACGCTGTAGACGTTGACGCCAACCCAGTCCACGTACTCATCGCCGGGATAGTACAAGGGGATTGTGCTCTTTGGAGTGGCGAAGGGGCACCAGATCAGGATCGCGTTCGGCGCGCCCCGGTAGAAGGCCTCGTACACCATGCGCCACTTCTTCACGTACAGGTCCGGGTCGCCTGACCAGGATTCCCAGTCCCCGTTCATCTCGGATGCGAACCGTATGAACACGGGTTCGCCGAAGTTGGCGCAGGCCTGCACCCACCCGCGCAGGTATTCGTCGTCACGCACTTTGTCCAGGCCCTCGTTGGGCTCCCAGGCGACGTGTGGGGTGGCCCCGGCGCGCTTGAGCTTGTTCGCCCACTCGAAGGGGAAGGGCTGGCCGTAGCCCACGTAACGGAAGTACGTGGCGTGCTTCTTGCCAGTGACGCGCTCGAAGGTCGCGATGTCATCCCGCGCCACCGGGTCCATCTCAATGTACGCGCCGATGTAGCACCCGGTCACGGGTTCGCATGGTCCGAGCGCCTGGGCCCGGAGGTTGCCCGGGACCAGCAGGCTGATGATTGCGGTGAGAAGAAATGGGATCATATTCGGGTGGTGGCACGGCTGGCTGTCGGCGACGCCCCCACGCAGGGATTATAGGCGGCGGCTTCTTGGGCCGTCAATCGCGGCCTTCGCCGGCGGGTGCATTCGCCGGAAGTAGGTGGGCTGTGGGCCGGTGACCGGCGGCGTTCCAGCCCGGTTGCCTACTTTGGTGCTGTTGGGTCCGGGCCGAGGCCTTACAGCCCGCGAGGCGGGACGCAGCCCCTGGAATCAAGCGATCAAGAAGACCCAAGAGCCCCCTGTCTGGGGCTTGGCACACCAAGGCGGTTCGAGTCCACGGGTTCCGTTCCGCTTCGCTCCACTCCACCCGTGGCTAACATTGTGTCGCCCGCGTCGCGGGCTGTAAGGCATCAGTCCCACTCACAAACCTCGAACGCACCCTTCCCCCGGCGGCCATTCCTGAACACTATCGGCCCCTTCCGTGCCATCCCGGCCGGGAGTATCATGTGTTACCGCGTCTCATTACGCGGGAACGTTGACGTGCCGCGCGGCACCGAGGTTCCAGGAGGCGACGAGTCAATGAAGATCATCCTCGCCGAACACGCCGGGTTCTGTTTCGGCGTCCGGCGCGCCATTCAAAGAGCAATGGGGGAGACCCGCCAGCGTGGCCGCCTGTATTCGCAGGGCCCGCTGATCCACAACCGGCAGGTGGTGGATGGTCTCCGGGACGAGGGCCTCGAACCGGTGGAGAGCATCGAGGATGTGCCGCCAGGAGCCGCCGTGATGTTGCGCACTCACGGGGTGGGGCCGACCGTCTACCAGCGTGCCGAGGAGCGCGGGCTCGAAGTGATCGACGCCACCTGCCCCTTCGTCGCGCGTGCCCAGAAGGAAGCGGCGCGACTGGATAGCGCCGGTTACCGGGTGCTGGTACTCGGCGAGCCGGACCATCCTGAGGCCCAGGCAATCCGCGAGCACACCGGAGGCCGAGCGCATATCGTCCAGAGCCCCGGTGATGTGAACCTGTCCGCACTCACCAACCGGGCCGCCATCGTCTGCCAGACCACGCAGCGGATTGAGGCCCTGCAGGAACTCACCAACGCCGTCCTGCCTCACGTGCAGGAGCTGGTCGTCGCGAATACCATCTGCGACGCCACTGCCCACCGCCAGGAGGCCGCGCGGGTCATGGCGCAGCAGGTGGATGTGGTTGTGGTCATCGGCGGGCGCCACAGCGCCAACACCACGCGCCTCGCCCAGATCTGCGCGGACTCCGGCAAGCCCACCTACCATGTGGAGACTGCCGACGAGATCGAGTGCGCGTGGTTCGAAGGCGCCGGGACGGTGGGGATCACCGCGGGGGCGTCCACTCCCGACCAGGCCATTGAGGACGCGCTGCACCGGATCGAGCAGTGCGCGCCGGGAGACTGATCAAGGGGGAATATGCGTTCGAAATGGTGGCTTGACTCCGTTGGGGCGTCAGCTATAATGGCCGCAAGATAGTCCCATCCACGGGCCCCGTTACCGCAGCCGGACTGGTCATCGCACTCCACCGGGGCGCCCGTCGAGCGGTTGCGTGAGAGGCGGCTTCTAGGGATTCCCCAGGCGATGAATGAATGACCAGTGTCCAGCATGCGTATGCCCGGAGTGTTCCAGCCATGGGCAGGCTGATTAGTGGTCTGAGGACAGCGTTGCTCGGAGGAGACACGCACCACGAGACGGCCAGTTGCCCGGCAATGCGGGTCACCGTCAAGTGCGCGAAATGCGGCGAGGCTATCTCCGTGCGTGTGGACAAGGCAAACGACCTCCTTGCCGAGTACGACGACACCAGCGATGCCGACGAACCCGTCGCTCCCAGCGGGTACGTTCTGCGCAAGGAAATGGTGGGCCGCAAGTGCCAGAACCTCGTGCACTTCACCATGAGGTTCGATGGGCGCAGGCGCATCGTCGGCCATGAGATTCAGGGCGGGCAGTTCGTGGATTGGGAAGATACGGACTGACCCTTTGGCTATGAGCGACCCCCCGAGCAACGGGTCGGCGGCAGCCAGCGGAAACAACCGGGCTCCAGTCCTGCGGCTGGGGCTCGTGTGCGTTACCGTCTACCTGTTCCTGGTTGGGCTGCCCCTGATCAAAGGCGTCCCGCTTGTCATCGGGATCTTCGCGGGGAGCCTGATCCTCGCCGGTCTGTCCCTGCTCCTCGTGGGCCTCGGCGCCTCGATTCCCACCACCGCTCGTACAGAGGCGGTTCTTGGGCTGGCGCTCCTGGCAGCCTGGCTTGGGCTCAACCAGATTCCCGGGAAGGACCCCGCCCTGCGCCTCTATGTCGGCCCGGTAGGCACCCTCGCCTTCATCCTGACGTGTCTCTTCGTGGGCAAGCTTCTGGCGCGGATAGTCCGCGAGCGCGCCCTCGCGTTCCCAGTGGTGCTTGTGGCTGCGCTGGCCGATGTCTTTACGGTATTCTGGGGGCCAACGGGGCAGGCGCTTGAGAGAGCCCCGGCATTGGTGCAGAAACTCTCGCTGGCAATCCCCGCGGCAGGTTCCGCGGCAGGTGCTGAGGGAGCGCGGGGGCTGGCTTTCGTGGCCTCCATGGGCCTGGGCGACTTCATCTTCCTGGCATTCTTCCTGACCATCGCTGTGCGCTTCGGTTTTCCGCTGGTGCGCACCATGGTTGCGGTAATCCTGGGAGCCTGCATCGGCATCATCCTGGCTCTGGCCAATCCCTTCGGCCTGCCGGGCATGCCTCTGCTGCCGTGGATGAGTGCCGCGTTCCTGCTCGTGAACGCGCGCAACTTCCACCTGTCGCCGATCGAGAAGCGGGACACGGCCATCGCAATCGGCCTGCTCGCGGCGCTCTTCGTGGTGGCCGCCCTCGCCTTGCGCTCACAATAGCCCCGTGCTAATCTACACAGTCTGCGACTGACTGGCATCGGCGAGCGGCCGGTGCCTTTGACTTGCCCCCGGACGCGAACGCGTCCCGCAAAGGAGCGGCGAACCGTGGCCGAACGCTACGAATTCTCCAGCATCGAGCCCAAATGGCAGGACTGGTGGGCCGAGAATGACGCCTTCAAGTCCCACCGCGACCCCGCGCGCCCGAAGTACTACTGCCTGAACATGTACCCGTACCCTTCGGGCGACCTGCATATGGGGCATATGCGCAACTACATTATTGGAGACGTCCTGGCCCGGTTCCACACCCTCCAGGGCTTCAGCGTCATGCACCCCATGGGCTGGGATGCTTTCGGCCTGCCTGCCGAGAATGCCGCCATTCTGCGGGGCATTCACCCCTCCGACTGGACCGCCGACTGCGTTGCGAAGATGAAGAAGCAGTTCGGGAAACTGGGCATCAGCTACGACTGGTCCCGCGAGGTGGACTGCTCCGCCCCGGATTACTACAAATGGACCCAGTGGATCTTCCTGAAGCTGTATGAGGCCGGTCTCGCGTACACCGGCAAGGCCACGGTCAACTGGTGCCCGTCCTGCCAGACCGTACTCGCCAACGAGGAACTGGATGGCGACACCTGCGAGCGCTGCGGCTCGCTGGTCAACCCCGAGCAGGTGGGAAACCAGTGGTTCTTCCGCATCACCGACTACTCCGACCGCCTGCTGGATGACATCGAGCGCCTGGACAACTGGCCGGAACGGGTCCGCGCCATGCAGGCTAACTGGATCGGCCGCTCCCACGGCGTCTCCTTCCGGTTCGAGGTCGAGGGCGACTTCGAGGACCTGGAGGTCTTCACCACCCGCATCGACACGCTCTACGGGGTCACTTACGTGGTCCTGGCGCCCGAGCACCCCATGGTGGCGGCTCTCACCGCCGGCACCGAACGCGAGGAGCCGGTGCGCGAATTCGCCCGCAGCGCCATGCGCGAGGGGGAAGTCGCCCGGGCCGCCACTGATACCAAGAAGCGGGGAATCTTCACTGGTGCGTATGCAATCCACCCCCTGACCGGCGAGCGCGTGCCCATCTGGGTGGGCAACTACGTGCTCATGGGCTACGGTTCCGGCGCGATCATGGCGGTTCCGGCCCATGACCAGCGGGACCTGGAGTTCGCCCGGGAGTACGGCCTGCCCGTGCGCGTGGTCATTCAGCCCGAGGGCGTCACGCTGGACCCGGACACTATGCCGGAAGCGTACGTCGAGCCGGGCATTCAGGTGAACAGCGCGCAGTTCGACGGCATGCCCTCCGAGGACGCCAAGGAAGCCATCGCCGACCACCTGGAATCGCTGGGCAAGGGCAGGCGCGTGGTGAACTACCGGCTGCGGGACTGGTTGATCTCCCGCCAGCGCTACTGGGGCACGCCGATCCCCATCATCTGGTGCGATGACTGCGGCCCGGTCCCGGTGCCCGAGCAAGATTTGCCGGTGCTGCTGCCGCCGGACGCGGATTTCCAGCCCACCGGCGACTCGCCACTCAAGCGCCACCCGACCTTCTCGCAGACCACCTGCCCGCGCTGCAACAAGCCCGCGCAGCGCGAGACGGACACCATGACCACTTACGTGGACTCCTCGTGGTACTACCTGCGCTACTGCAGCCCGAAGCGCGACGACGTGGTCTTCGACCGGGAGGATGTGGACTACTGGATGCCCGTTGATCAGTACGTGGGCGGCGTAGAGCACGCGGTGCGCCACCTGCTGTACAGCCGGTTCATCACCAAGTTTCTGAAGGACCAGGGCTACCTGAGCTTCGACGAACCCTTCGCACGCCTGTTCACCCAGGGCATGATCTACAAAGACGGGATGAAGATGAGCAAGTCCAAGGGGAACGTGGTGGGGATCGACGAGATGGTGGAGCGCTACGGTGCGGATACGGCGCGGGCGTTCATCCTCTTCGTCGGTCCGCCCGAACAGGACGCGGAATGGAGCGACAAGGGCGTCGAGGGTGCGCACCGCTTCCTGCAGCGGGTCTGGCGCTGCGCGGTGGATGGCCCGCAGTACGACCGCAACTGGGCGAATTCACTGCCCTCCGATCCGGACGATGCCGACCGGGCCATGCGGCGCAAGACCCACCAGACCATCCAGAAGGTCACGGACGACATCCGCCGGATGGGCCTGAATACCATGGTCAGCGCGCTGATGGAGCTGACCAACGAACTCTTGCCCTACAGCCAGACTGCATCCGCAAGCGCCGCAAAGACCGCGATCTATTGCGAGGCGCTGGAGGCCCTGGTGCTCCTGCTGTCACCAGTCACGCCGCATCTTTGCGAGGAACTCTGGGCGCGCATGGGACGGGAGCCCGGGATCATGCGGCAGTCATGGCCCGCTGCCGATCCCGCTCTGGCCGCGGCGGAGACGGTGACCGTGGTGGTCCAGGTGAACGGGAAGCTGCGGGACAAGTTCGAGGTGCCCGCGGGGTCGGACATGGAGGCGCTCAAGGCGCGTGCGCCTGAGCTGGACGGGGTCCGCAAGCACGTGGAGGGTAAGCAGGTCGTGAAGGTCGTCGCGGTGCCCGACAAGCTGATCAACATCGTGGTGAAGTAGCCGGGGCATGCATTGGGGGGACAGGCATCCCTTGGCTGATACAAGGGCGCTGGGTTGTCCCGCGGGGACCGGGCCCCAGCGCTTGTCTCGCGCATCCCGTCGGGTGTCCGGACTCGTCCGGGCACCCGACGACCATGGGTGCAGGCCCCCGGTCTCGGTCGCTCGCCTTCCAGCTACTTCGTCACGAACTCATACGCCCCGATGTCCGGCGCGTTCCCCTGCGGCCTGGGGGTGCCTGCGAAGTCCGCGTCCGTTTCCGTATCACCGGCCGCATCAATGCAGACCGAGTCGGGCCTGAGGCGCAGGTCCAGGTTCGCCACATCCACCAGCCCCGGGTCTCCGGCGATACTCCCCGGCTCTTTCGAAAACTCCTGCTGGTAGACGCCGAACTCCTCCATTGTGTAGTTCCTGCCCGCAACGCTGATCATCGCTCCCTCCGCCTGGTACCACACGTTGCAGTCCATTATCAGCGCATCCATCTGTTCCCGGGTCCAGCTAGGCGCGTAGAAGGCGTTCTTCGTGGCCTCCAGGAAGACATTGTTGCTGACCACGATCCCGGTCGCTGGCGCGGGGCTGCCGTAGAAGCACAAGTGCCTGCCGCTGGGGTCCGGCCGTTGCGCGTGTCCCCAGCCGTGCCCGGCATTGATGCAGGTGTTGTGGATGAACTGCACGTTCTCGGTGCGCGAGTTCTCGGGCCGGTTCCAGTATTCGAAGGAGTACTCGGAGTTCCAGATCAGGTTGTTGCGGTAGATGATATTGGCTTCCACCACGTTCGGCCCGTTGTTCTGGTTGGTGAGCGCCGCGTCGTAGATCTCCCACAGCCGGCAGCGTTCAACAAGGCAATCGTGGGCATTGCCCCAGAACTCGATGCCGTTGCCGAAGCGCACCGTCCTGTCGCCGCCCATCTGGTCGCCACCGCCGATCCACCCGAAGTCGCAGTCGCGCACGATGATGTGGTGGGTGCCCCCGCCGCCGATCCCATGGGCCGCGCCGTACTTGAGCGCGAGGTTCTCGTAGCACACATAGGACTTCCCGCTCTGATTGATCTGGTGGATCCGCAGGGCGCACTCGATCTTGGAGTAGTGTCGTCCGGGGTTCTCGGGGCAGACCATGAAGACCCGGTGGGTGCCCTCATCGTACCAGTACTGCCCCTCCTGCCGCAGTTGGTCACGCTCCCAAACCTTGACGCCGCAGAGCTGCTCATCATTGAGGATGATATTGCCCACATCAGCCGCAAGCATGGCGCCCTCGGCCTCGGACAGGCTGAAGTCGTCGAGATTGAGCACGCTTCCGGCGGGCAATCGGGCGCCGAGGTAGACGGTGAGGCGCGCCTGATCGGTGGTCTGCGACACCGTGTAGAACTGCTCGACTGTGGTCCATTCGGCGCCGATCGCCTTGTGCCCGGGGTTCTCCTGGGTGTAGCGCGACCACGGCGGCCCCTGGCTCATGACCACCGGCGCCTGGACCTCGAAGGGCACACTCGCTCGGGCCTTGAACGCCAGCCGGTAGACCTTGCCCTGCTCAATGCTGAACGGCGAGAAGATGAGCTGGATGTGGTTTCCCGCTTCGCCCGGCGCGACGCACTCGATCCGCAGCGACTGCGGCGCCGATGCGAACTGCTCGCGGTCCAGCGAGGTGCGTACTTGCGCGCCCTGCTCGGTATGCACGCCCCAGCCCTCCATGCCCTCGGTGAAGTCGCCGTTGGGGAATCTGTCCTCGCCCGCGGCAGGCATCTGAGGCGGCCGAGTGCCCCAAATGCCGCCACCCTCATCCACCCAGTCCTCGGGGCTGCTCTTGTCCACGGACCCGATCAGCAGCGGCTTGTCACCCTCGCCGTAGGCCGAGTAGGTGACGAACCCGTCTTCGCTCCCGCTGCAGGGGATCAGCGCCTCGCGCCAGGAATCGCCGCGTTTCAGGCGGATGATGTCGCCGGGCGCGAACGCGTGGCCGTTCACCCGGGCGATGGTCTTCCAGGCTGTCGCAGGCGACAGGCCATCGTTGTCATCCGAACCGGAGTTGGCCACGAAGTACTCGGTTCCCCATGCCGTCGAGCCCAGTGCGATCAAGGTCAGGATAGCGCCGATGGTTGGGAGTGACTGGTGCATGGTAGCCCTCCAGCTAAGAGCAAATGCTCACGATTTTGCATTCGGGCAGACCCCGGCCCGCAGGGTGTGCCCTGCCGGGCATTGGGGGACTGGCCTCCGGCTGCGAGCCTCATCAGGAGACGGCGCCTGTATCCAATGCATCCGGCACTGCTTTGGCTTCGCCGAAAGCAGTGGCGCCAGTTGTGCGGTGTCCGCGATCACAGCAGGCTCTCCACGTGCTTCGCCAAGCCATCCGCAATCGGCGTCGCCGGTACCTTGAGCCCCGCAAGGCGCAAGGGAGTGAGGTCATAGATGCGGTGGCAAAGGAAAGGCGCGAGCTCCGGCTGCTCCTGGAGGCTGCGGTCCACGGGCAGTTCCTCCACCGTGATGCCGCACCCCAGCACCTCGCCGATGATCTCGTAGTAGCGCACCGATTCGAGGATGTCCGGGCCCACGCTGCAGAAGATCCGGTTGCGGGCGAGGTCGCACCCCCAGGCGCTAAGGATCAGTTCGGCCAGGTCCCGCGCGAAAATGGGCTGCTGAAGGAAGTGCCCGCCGCCGATGAGTTTCAGCGCATCACCGTCCCGGATGCGCTGGATCAGGTCGGCCTTCCGGCCCTCCTGGGGCAGGCAACCCAGTTGCGAGCCCGGCCCGTAGATGTGGCAAGGGCGGAACACCGTCCAGGGCAGATCAGCCCCGGCGTGGGCCAGCAGTTCCAGTTCGCACTGGCGCTTCAGGCCACCGTACCCGTCGGCAAGAAAGTGCATGTTGTCGAAGGGTTGCGGGAAAGCCCGCTTCGCCGGGTCGAAGACAAAGTCGGTGGAGATAAAGACAAGGTGTCCCGCGCGACCCGAGAAGGCCGTGATGTCTTGGCGGGCGTCCTCGGGCTGGTAACCGATGCAGTCCACCACCAGGTCCCAGTCCTGCCTGCAGCCGGCGATGGCGTCCTGGAAGGCCGCGTCATCCTTGCGGTCCACGATCACCGGGCGCACCCCGTTGGGCAGGGGTTTCTCGCCGCGGGTGACCACCCAGACATTGTGCCCGCATTCCAGCGCCGTCCGCGCCAGGGTTCCGCTCACGAACCCGCTCCCGCCGACAATCAGCGTATCCAGTCTCCGGCTCAGTCCGCTCATGAGTTGTTGCCGTCCTTCTTCTTTTCG
>Ga0067045_1031001_pt1 | contig 13470 bp, 12 predicted proteins | sample TerdegcTABiofilm_FD_59184 | JGI IMG/M metagenome (GOLD analysis project Ga0067045, IMG submission 59184) | Combined Assembly of (Gp0054472, Gp0054536) Wastewater bioreactor microbial communities from Singapore -Terephthalate degrading...
GGCCGGGGCCAGCGTGGCCGCGGCGGCCGGCCGCGCGCTCAAGCCGAGCCTGCTGGAGCTGGGCGGCAGCGACCCCTTCGTGGTCCTGGCCGACGCCGACTTCGAGGCCGCGGCCGCGGCCGGGTCCATGGCCCGCTGCCTGAACGCCGGGCAGACCTGCATCGCGGCCAAGCGCTTCATCGTGGAGGACCCGGTTTACGAGCCCTTCCTCGAACTGCTGGCGGGCAAGGTCAAGGCCCTCAAGGTGGGCGATCCCCTGGACCCCGCCACCGAGGTGGGCCCCCTGGCCCGGCCCGATCTGGTGGACGAACTCCAGACCCAGGTGGACGCCTCCCTGGCCGCCGGAGCGCGGCTGGTGCTGGGCGGCAAGCCCGTCAAGGGCCAGGGCTGCTTCTACCCGCCCACCCTGCTGGCCGACGTGACCCCGGACATGGCCGTGTTCCGCGAGGAAACCTTCGGCCCGGTGGCCGCGGTCATCCGGGCCAAGGACGCGGAGCACGCCCTGGCGCTGGCCAACGACACCGAGTTCGGCCTGGGCGCCAGCATCTGGACCCGCGACCTGGCCCGGGGCGAGGCCCTGGCCCGGCGCATCGAGGCCGGCAGCGTGTTCATCAACGGCATGGTCAAGAGCGATCCGCGCCTGCCCTTCGGCGGCATCAAGGCCTCGGGCTACGGCCGGGAGCTCTCCTACTTCGGCATCCGACAATTCGTGAACGTCAAGACCGTGTGGGTGGGCTGAACCCCCGCCTCCGCGACCAGGAGCGCCCGTGAGTCTGGAAGCATACGCCATCTACAAAACCTATGGGGAGGTGCAGGCCCTGCACAACGTGGACCTGGTCGCCAAGCGGGGCGAATTCTTCACCCTGCTGGGACCGTCGGGCTGCGGCAAGACCACTCTCCTGCGGATCATCGCCGGGCTGGAACTGCCGGACTCGGGCACGGTCATGCTCTCCGGTCAGAAGATCACCACCCTGCCCGCCAACGAACGCAACGTGAACACGGTGTTCCAGAGCTACGCCCTGTTCCCGCACTTGAGCATCTATGAAAACGTGGCCTTCGGCCTGCGTTCCCGCCGGTTCCCCAAGGCCGAGGTGGAGGCCAAGGTCAAGACCGCCCTGACCATGGTCCACATGGAGACGCTGGGCGACCGTTTCCCGCACCAGCTCTCCGGTGGCCAGAAGCAGCGCGTGGCCCTGGCCCGCGCCCTGGTCTGCGAGCCCGAGGTCCTGCTCCTGGACGAGCCCATGTCGGCCCTGGACGCCAAGCTGCGCCAGGCCGTGCAGGCCGAACTCAGGCAGCTCCAGCAGTCCCTGGGCAAGACCTTCATCCTGGTGACCCACGACCAGGAGGAGGCCCTCACCGTGTCGGACCGCATCGCGGTCATGCGCCGCGGCCGCATCGAGCAGTTCGGCCCGGCGCGGGAGATCTACGAAAAGCCCAAGAACCGCTACGTAGCAGACTTCCTGGGCAAGGCCAACATCATCAAGGCCCGCCGAGCCGACGGCGGCGTGATGACCGACTTCGGCTTCATGCGGACCAATGGCAAGATGGAGTGGGAGGAGGGCTACGTGGCCATCCGGCCGGAGAACGTGGTTTTCCACACCCAGAAGCCCGCGGTGAACGGCGTGGAGCTCACCGCGGCCGAGGTCTTCTACCGCGGCGACCACGTGGAGGTCTGGCTGGAGCCGGGCGCCCTGCGCATGCGCGCCGCGCCGCGCCGGGGCATCGCCAAGGGCGACCTGATCTGGGTCGAGCTCCTGCCCAGCGGACTGGTGGTGCTCGATGAGTAGCCATCTCGTCTGGCACGGAGAACTGACCACCCGCAAGACGCTCCTGCGCCGGGGCTTCTACTTCGCGGCTCCGGGCATGATCTGGATCCTGCTCTTCCTGGCCCTGCCGAGCCTGCTCCTCGTCGTGGTCAGCTTCACCACGCGCGGGGCCTACGGCCAGATCGAGTGGTCCTTCACCCTGGAGAACTTCAAGCGGCTCTGCGGATTCGGCCTCTACGGCTGGTCCGCGGACTACTTCATCATCCTCTTCCGCAGCGTGCACGTGGCCTTTTGGACCACGCTCATCTGCATCCTGCTCTCCTATCCGCTCTGCTTCTACATCGCCAACAAGCCCGAGCGGACGCGCTACTTCTGGCTCACGCTCATCATCATCCCGTTCTGGACCAACCTGGTCATCCGGGCCTACGCCTGGCTCCTGGTCCTGGCCCCGCAGCTGCCCCTGGCCAGGATCGCCAACGCCCTGGGCCTGGTCCCCGAGGGCACGCCGCTCTATCCCAGCTCGTTCGCGGTCTATCTGGGCATGGTGGCCACCTTCCTGCCCTTCGTGGCCCTGCCGCTCTATTCCAGCGTGGAGAAGCTGGACTGGGCCCTGGTGGAGGCGGCCAACGACCTCTACGCGGGCAAGATCCGGGTCTTCCTCCACGCCATCTGGCCCCAGACCGTGCCGGGCATCTCCGTGGGCATCACGCTCACCTTCATCCCGGCCATGGGCATGTTCGTGATCCCGGACTTCCTGGGCGGGGCCAAGTACATGCTCATCGGCAACCTCATCCAGCAGCAGTTCGGCACCAGCCGCGACTGGCCCTTCGGCGCGGCCGTGAGCCTGGCGCTCATGGTCCTGACCCTTGTGGGGCTGCACTTCCAGCGCAAACGCGGCAAGAAGGTGGAACCCATATGAGACGCTTCCACTGGCTCGTGCCCGCGACCGCCCTGGGCGCCCTGGCCTTCCTCTACGTCCCGCTCATGGCCGTGGCCGTGTTCTCGGTGAACAACTCCCGCTTCGGCCTGTCCTGGCAGGGCTTCACCCTGAAGTGGTACGCCAAGCTCTTCGCCAACGAGCAGATCCTGGAAGCGGCCTGGAACACCCTCATGCTGGCCACCATCTCCACGGTGGTGGCCACGGTCATCGGCACCATCCTGGCCATCGGCCTGGACCGCTTCCCCTGGTCCAAACGCTCCTTCAGCCTGCTGGACATCAACCTGCACCTGCCCGTGGTCACGCCGGAGATCGTCTTCGCCGCGGCCCTGGCCGTGGCCTTCGGCGTGCTGCGCCTGGTCTTCTCCATCTTCGAGCCGGGCCTTCTGAACATGATCATCGGCCACATCACCTTCCAGGTCTCCTTCGTGGCCCTGGTGGTGCGCGCGAGGCTCGAGGCCATCACCTCGGACTTCGAGGAGGCCGCGCGCGACCTGTACGCGGACAACGCCTATCTCCTGCGCCGGGTCATGCTGCCTCTGCTCAAGCCGGGCATCGTGGGCGGGGCCATGCTGGCCTTCACCCTGTCCCTGGACGACTTTGTGGTCAGCTTCTTCACCGCCGGTCCCACCTCCGTCACGCTGCCGCTCTACATCTACGCCATCGTGCGCCGCGGCGTGACGCCTGAGATCCATGCGCTCTCCACGCTGGCCCTCACGGTCACCGTGGTCCTGGTCATGCTTTCCGAACGGTTCACCCGAAAACAGAACAAGGAGTAAGGTATGCGCAAGCTTCTCATGGCCCTGGCGTTGGTCCTCCTGGCCGCCAACCTGGCCTTTGCGGCGGACAAGGAAATGCGGCTGTTCATCTGGTCCGAGTACATGCCGGAAGACTTTGTTCCGAATTTCGAGAAGCAGACCGGCATCAAGGTGCGGGTGGACTACTACGAGTCCATGGAGGAGATGATCGCCAAACTCCAGGCCGGCGGCGTCTCTCAGTACGACGTGGTCGTGCCCTCGGACTACGTCATCCCGACCATGGTCAAGCTCGACCTCTTGAAGGAGCTGGACCACGCCAAGATCCCGAACATGAAGAACCTGGCCTCCACCTTCGTGAACCCGCCCTATGACCCGGGCAACAAGTACACGGCCGCCTACCAGTGGGGCACCCTGGGCATGATGTACAAAAAGGACAAGGTCCCCGGGAACCCGCCGTCCTGGGCCGTGATGTTCGACGAGAGCAAGCAGCTGGGCCCGTTCGTGCTCATCGACTCCACCCGCGAGATGCTGGGCTGCGCCCTGGCCTACATGGGCAAGGACGTGAACACCACGGACAAGAAGGACCTGGACGCCCTGGCCGCGCTCATGCTCAAGGTCAAGAAGAGCAAGTACTTCCAGGGATTCGAAGTGGGCACCGGCGCCCGCAGCAAGGTCGTGGCCGGCGCGGCCATCGCGGCCATCGTTTACAACGGCGACGGCCTGCGCGCCGTGGCCGAGGACCCGTCCTCGGCCTTCGCCAACCCGGCCGAGGGCACGGTCATGTGGGTGGACAACATGTGCATCCCCAAGAAGGCCCCGAACTCCGAAGCCGCCTACAAGTTCATCAACTACGTGCTGGACGCCAAGACCGGCGCCGCGCTCTCCAACTGGACCCAGTACCCCACGCCCAACAAGGCCGCCATGGCCTTCATCAATCCCGACGACCTGAAGAATCCGGCCATCTATCCGTCGGACGCCTACATGAAGAAGCTCCAGTTCCTGCGCGACCTGGGCAAGGACACGCGGCTCTATGACGAGCTGTGGACCATGATCAAGACCCGCTAGGACTCCGCGAAGGGGCCGGGGAGGTGCGCCTTCCCGGCCCCACCGGGTCCGGAGGGGGGCCCGGCAACCCGAACCAAGGATGCATCATGCAACGTGACATGCAACTGGCCCACAAGGAAGCTGCCCGCATTCTCGATCTCGTCAGGCGCCCGGTGACGGACATCTCCCGCGAGGAGCGCGAGCGCGTCTCCCGCGACACCGTGGACAACTTCGCCAACCACATCAACAAGGGATTTCTCCAGTACCGCAAGTCCGTGACCGAGTCCGGCGGCTTCGCGGTCACGGAATGGGTGGGCCAGGGCTCCATCCTGCGCGACGCCCTGGACCGCGAATACCTGGACATGCTCGGCGGCTTCGGCCTCTACAGTTACGGCATCCGCCACCCGCGCATCGTGGAGGCGGTCAAGGCCCAGCTGGACCGCTCGCCCCAGTATAGCCAGGAGATGCTCGACCCCCTGCGGGCGCAGCTGGCCAAGATCCTGGCCCTGATGACCCCGGGCGACATCCAGTACGGATTTTTCGCCAACTCCGGCACCGAGGCCGTGGAAGGCGCGCTCAAGCTGGCCAAGCTCTCCACCGGCAAGTCCGGCTTCGTGTCCATGCTCAAGGGCTTCCACGGCAAGACCCTGGGGTCCCTCTCGGTCATGGGCAAGTCCGTGTTCCGCCAGCCGCTCCTTCCCCTTCTCGACGGCGTCCGCTTCGTGCCCTTCGGCGACGCGGACGCGGTGGAGCAGGTACTGGCCGCCGCCGAAGCCGTGGGCGACGGCATCGCCGCGGTCATCGCCGAGCCCGTGCAGGGCGAGGCCGGGGCCGTGATCCCGCCCGACGATTTCTGGCCCCGCCTGCGCGAAATCTGTGACCGCTACAAGGTCCTGCTCATCGCCGACGAGGTGCAGACCGGCTTCGGCCGCACCGGCGCGGTCTTCGGCCTGGACCACTGGAACGTGGCCCCGGACATCATCTGCTTCGGCAAGGCCCTGGGCGGCGGCGTGGTGCCCCTGTCCGCGTTCATGGCCACCCCGGAGATCTGGAAGGTGCTGGAGCCCAACCCCTTCATGCACACCACCACCACGGGCGGCAACCCGCTGGCCTGCGCCTCGGCCCTGGCGGCCATCGAGGTGCTCTTCGACGAGGACCTGGCGGGCCAGGCCAAGACCAAGGGCGAGTACATGCTCGGCAAGCTGCGGGAGATGGCCGCCCGCCACCCCGGCATCTTCCGGGAGATTCGCGGCAAGGGCCTGCTCATCGGCCTGGAGTTCGTGGACAACGAGATCGGCTACAAGGTGGCGGCCGGGCTTTTCGCCCGCAACGTGCTCACCGCCGGAACCCTGACCAACGCCCAGTGCATCCGCATCGAACCGGCGCTGAACGTGCCGCAGGAGATCCTCGACGAAGTGCTCAACCGGCTGGAGGACGTCCTCCGGCACATCAAGCCCTGAACCGCGATCGACCCCTGAAGAGAGGAGACGGCTCATGGACATGAAGCTCTGGATCGACGGCAAGTGGACCAAAGGCGCCAAGGGCAAGACCATGCCCGTGGAGAACCCGGCCACCAAGAAGACCGTGGGCACGGTGGTGGCCGCCACCGTGGAGGACGTGAACAAGGCCGTGGCCGCGGCCAAGGCCGCGTTCAAGGACGGCCGCTGGTCGGGCCTGACCCCCTCGGAGCGTTCCAAGGCCATCTGGAAGCTGGCCGACCTTCTGGAGCGGCACATGGAGGAGTTCGCCAGGGTGGAGTCCGAGGACACGGGCAAGCCCTACGAGTTCCTGGCCCTGGGCGGCGACCTGCCGTTCTGCGTGGACAACCTGCGCTTCTTCGCCGCCGCGGCCCGCGACACCCACGGCCACCACGCGGGCGAGTACATGAAGGGCTACACCTCCATCTACCGCCGGGAGCCCGTGGGCGTGGTGGGCCAGATCGCGCCCTGGAACTATCCCATCCTGATGGCCGTGTGGAAGCTGGGCCCGGCCCTGGCCGCGGGCTGCACCACGGTGCTCAAGCCCGCCTCCCTGACCCCGCGCACCTCGCTCATGCTGGCCGAGCTGACCAAGGAGGCCGGCATCCCGGACGGCGTGGTCAACGTGCTCACCGGCAGCGTGGGCGAGGCCCTGGTCAAGCATCCGGACGTGCGCATGGTCAGTCTCACCGGCGCCACCGAGACCGGCCGCGCCATCATGCGCACCGCCGCCGAGACCTTGAAGCGCGTGCACCTGGAGCTGGGCGGCAAGGCCCCGCTCATCGTCTTCGAGGACGCCGACGCCGAGCTGGTGGCGGCCAAGGCCTCCCTGGCCGCCTTCTGCAACACGGGCCAGGACTGCACCGCGGCCACCCGCGTCTATGTGCACAAGAGCCGCCTCAAGGAGATCACTGCGGCCCTGGTGGCGGCCATGAAGGCCGTCAAGGTGGGCGATCCCTTCGCCTCCGGCACGCAGATGGGTCCGCTCATCTCGGCCGGTCACCTCAAGGCCGTGTCCGGTTTCGTGGAGCGGGCCAAGGCCGAGGGCGGCAAGGTGCTTTGCGGCGGCAAGCCCGCCAAGGGCCCGGGCTACTTCTACGAGCCTACGGTCATCGCCGGGGCGAGCCAGAAGTCCGAGATCGTGCAGAACGAGGTCTTCGGCCCGGTGCTTACGGTCCTGCCCTTCAAGGACGAGGCCCAGGCCGTCGAGCTGGCCAACGACGTGGTTTACGGCCTGGCCTCCTCGGTCTTCACCCAGGACGTGGGCCGGGCCATGCGCGTGTCTGCGGCCCTGGAGTTCGGCACGGTCTGGATCAACGACCACCTGCCGCTCACCTCGGAGACGCCCCACGGCGGCTTCAAGCAGTCCGGCTTCGGCAAGGACCTCTCCAGCGAGGCGGTGGGCGACTACCTCATCACCAAGCATGTGATGATCCAGAGGGGATGATGAATCCGCTCATTCAGGCGGAGGGGGCGGTGGGCCGCCCCCCCGCCATCATGGCCCCGCCCAGGCGGCCGCCCATGCGCGTGCCCGTGCGGGTCCCGGCCTGCGACGGCCTGTACATGCCCGCGGAGTGGGAGCCCCACGCCGCCTGCTGGATGGCTTGGCCCTGCCTGGACATCCTCTGGGGCGAGGGCCTGGCCGCGGCCCGCGCGGCCTACGCCGAGGTGGCCCGGACCATCGCCCGCTTCGAGCCGGTGATCATGCTGGCCCGGCCCGAGCACGTTGAGGAGGCCGCGGCCTTCTGCGGGCCTTCCGTGCGCACGCTGGCCATGCCCATTGAGGATTCCTGGACCCGCGACTCCGGCCCCACCTTCCTGACGGACGGCGCTGGCGGTGTGGCCGGGGTGGACTGGGTCTTCAACTCCTGGGGCCACTTCTACACCCGCGACACCACGGACGAGGCCATCGCCCTGGGCATCCTGGCCCGGCTCGGCATGCGGCGCTACGCCGCGCCCTTCATCCTGGAGGGCGGCTCCATCCACGTGGACGGGCAGGGCACGCTCCTCACCACCGAGCAGTGCCTCCTGGACCCCCGGCGCAACGCGGGCATGGAGAAGCGCGATTTCGAGGAGCTTTTCGAGGCCTACCTCGGGGTGCGCAAGGTCATCTGGCTGGGCGAGGGCCTGGAGGGCGACGACACCAACGGCCACGTGGACATCGTGGCCTGCTTCGCCCGGCCCGGCCTGGTGCTCCTGCACCGCTGCCAGGACGGCGGGGACCCCAACCGCCGCGTCTATGAGGACAGCCTGCGCCGCCTGGAGCTGACCACCGACGCCTCGGGCCGCCCCCTGGAGATCATCCCCCTGGACCAGCCGGCCCGGCGCGAGCACCAGGGCAAGCGCCTGGACCTCTCCTACGTCAACTTCTACCTGGCCAACGGCGCAGTGGTCCTGCCCGGCTTCGGCGACCCCGCGGACCAGGAGGCCCTGGCCACCCTGCGCCGCCTGTACCCGGAGCGCGAGGTGGTCCAGCTGCCCGGCCTGGACATCTTCAAGGGCGGGGGCGGCATCCACTGCATCACCCAGCAGCAGCCCGCGGGCGCGCCCCTGCAGCCGTTCTGATCCCCGGAGGAGACATGTCCCACGTCGTGCTGGCCGCCACCCAGATGGCCTGCTCCGAGAGCGAGGAGCGCAACCTGAAGCGGGCCGAGGACCTGGTGCGCCGGGCGGCAGGCCAGGGCGCGCAGATCATCCTGCTCCAGGAGCTGTTCTCGGGCCCGTACTTTTGCAAGGACCAGCGCCTGGAAGACCTGGCCCTGGCCAGGACCGTGGACGAGAGCCCGGCCGTGCGGCGCATGAGCGCCCTGGCCGCGGAGCTCGGCGTGGTCCTGCCCGTGAGCTTCTACGAGCGCGCCGGGCAGGCCCTGTACAACTCCCTGGCCATGGTCGATGCCGACGGCCGGGTGCTGGGGGTCTATCGCAAGACGCACATCCCCCAGGGGCCGGGCTACGAGGAGAAGTACTACTTCAGCCCGGGCGACACGGGCTTCAGGGTCTGGGACACCCGCTACGGCCGGGTGGGCGCGGGCGTCTGCTGGGACCAGTGGTTTCCGGAAACGGCCCGCTGCCTGGCCCTGCTCGGCGCGGACGTGCTTCTCTACCCCACGGCCATCGGCTCCGAGCCCAGGGCCCCGGGGTTCGACTCCTCGGGCCACTGGACCCGGGTCATGCAGGGCCACGCCGGGGCCAACATGACGCCGCTGGCGGCCTCCAACCGCGTGGGCGCGGAGCAGGGCGAGAGCTTCTCCATGACCTTCTACGGCTCGTCTTTCATCGCCGGGCCGTACGGCGAGATCGTGGCCCAGGCGGGCCGCTCCGAGGAGACCGTGCTCACCGCGGCCTTCGACTTCGAGGCCATCCGCCTCCAGCGCGCGGCCTGGGGCCTGTTCCGGGATCGCCGGCCGGACTGCTACGCGCCCCTGTTGACCCTGGACGGCCGCCCTCCCAGGCGTTAGGACACCCCCATGCCCACGCTCTTCACCAACGCCACCTTCGTCACCCTGGACGGCCAGCGCCGCTGTCAGGCCATGGCCGTGGAAAACGGCCGCATCGCCGCCCTGGGGACCCGGGAGGAGCTGGCCCCGTTCCTGGACCGCGGCTTCACGTCCTGCGACCTGGGCGGCGGCTTCGTCCTGCCCGGATTCCACGACTGCCATTCGCACATGATCCTCACCGGCATCATGTCCCTGGGCCTGAACCTCTCGCGCGTCACGTCCCTGGCCGAGGTGCAGGACCTGATCCGCGACGCGGCTCGGGGCCTGCCCAAGGGCGAGTTCGTGCGTGGCTTCCTCCTGGAGGACCTGAACCTGCGCGACGGCCGCCCGCCGCTGCGGGCCGACCTGGACGCGGCCGCGCCGGACCATCCGGTGCTCATCATCCACCCCACCTGCCACCGCTGCTTCCTGAACACCGCCGGACTCAAGGCCCTGGGCGTGCCCCTGGACCTGCCCGGCCTGGACCTGGAGCGCGGCGAGCCCACGGGCGTGATCCGCGACCCGGGCATCCTGACCTTCATCTTCCCGGCCATGCTCCGGAGCATGGAGCGCGCGCACCTGGACGCGGCCTGCGCCGAGGCCGCGCGCCTGGCCCTGGCCGCGGGCGTCACCACGGTGCAGAGCATGGAGGGCGGCGAGCTGACCCCGGGCTGCTCGCCCGTGCTCCTGGCCAACGCGGACCGCCTGCCTGTGCGCGTGGTCTGCTGGAACCAGAGCATGAACATCGCCGAGGTCCAGGGCCTGGGCCTGCCGCGCGTGGGCGGCTGCATCTGCGCCGACGGCGAGCTGGACGCGCGCACGGCCGCGCTCTTCGAGCCCTACTGCAACGACCCGGAGAACGACGGCACGCTCCTCTACAGCCAGGAGACCATGGACGGGTTCGCGGAAAAGGCCCACGGCCTGGGCCTCCAGCTCACCGTGCACTGCGAGTCCGAGCGGGCCATCGAGCAGGTGCTGCGCGCCCTGGAAAAGGCCCTGCGCAAGCATCCGCGCGCCGACCACCGCCACCGCATCGAGCATTTCGAGCTGCCCACCTGGGACCAGTGCGAGCGCCTGGCCCGGGCCGGGATCATCGCCTCCATGCAGCCCGCGTTCCTGCCCGAGTTCATCGGCGGCGACCGCCTGGCCCACAGCCTGGAGCTCTTCGGCCCGCACCGCGTGCGCCGTCTCCACCCCTACCGTTTCATCCTGGACGCCGGGGTGCGCGTGTGCGGCGGTTCGGACAGCCCGGTGACGCCCTACAGCCCCCTGGAAGGGATCCGGGCGGCTGCGGCCCATCCCTTCCCGGAACAGGCCGTGAGCGTGCGCGAGGCCGTGGAGATGTTCACCACTCAGGCGGCCTTCAGCGTGTTCCAGGAGCAGGACAAGGGCACCCTGGCCGAGGGCAGGCTGGCCGACTTCACGGTCCTGGACCGCGACCTCCTGGCCCTGGCCCCGGAACAGGTCTGCGAGGCCCGGGTGCAGCGGGTCTTTGTGGACGGGGAGGAGCGCGGCGTCTGAACCGCGCGCAACCGAGGAAAAGGAAGGGGGGGCCTTGGCCCCCCTTTTTCATTCCATGCCTGCGCCCGCGGCCCAGAGATAGTAGAATCCCGCGCGCGGCGGCAAGAGCCAGGGCGTCTGCACGTTGATGAGCGCCGGGCCCTTGGCCGAGGACTCGGCCGAGGGGTTGTAGATCGTGTCGTCCGGGTATTCGCTGCGCCGGAAGACCACCACCTCGGCCTCGGGCGAAAGGCCCGCCAGCTCCCTGGTCTGGTCCAGGGCCTCGGGCATGTAGGCGATGCCGTCCACCAGGCCCAGGTCCAGGGCCTGGGCCGCGGTATAGACCGAGGCCGACCCCACCCGGCTGGCGGCCTCCCCGTCCAGGTGGCGGCGTTCCCGCACCAGGCCCAGGAAGCGGTCGCCCATGTCCTGGATGATGGCCTGGAGCTGGGCCGCCTCGGCCGGGGTGTCTGGCCGGAAGGGCGAGGCCATGTCCTTGTTCTGGCCGGACTTGCTGACCTCCACCTCCACCCCGATCTTGTCCAGGAGCCCGTGCACCTTGGGCCGGTAGAACACCGCGCCCACCGAGCCCGTGACCGTGGTGGGGTGGGCCAGGATGCGGTCCGCGGGCAGGGCCACGTAGTAGCCGCCCGAGGCCGCCAGGTCCATGAGCACGGCCACCACCGGGATCTTGGTCCGTTCGCGGAAGGCGGTGATCTCGTGGTACAGGATGTCGCTGGCCGTGACCCCGCCGCCGGGCGAGTTGATCTGGAGCACCACGGCCTTGATGTGCTCGTCCTCTTCGGCCAGGCGGAGCTGGCTGACCACCTCCTGGACCATGCTCGGCCGGGTGCTCATGAAGCCCTCGCGGGGCTCTTCGCTGATGATCCCGTTCACGGGCAGGAGCAGGACCCGGCCCGAGGAGTCCGTGCCCTCGAGCACGTATTCCTCCAGCGGGTCGGTGGCGTCGGTGGCGAACTTGAGCTTGGGCGCGCAGGCGGCGAGCAGCAGGGCCGCGGCCAGGGCCAGGAGCAGGGTGCGGCGCATGGGGACCTCCGGTCCAGGCTATACACCGGGGTCCGCGCGCGGGCAACGGCCATGGACAGCGCAGGCCCGGATGCACTACAAGGGCGGCATGAGCGATATGGCCCAGCGCAAGGCCGCCCTGCGCAAGGAGATGCTGGCCCTGCGCGCGGCGCTTGCCCCGGAGCGCGCGGCGCAGAACTCCCTGGCCGTCACCGGGCTGGTGCGCGACATTCCCCGCTGGCGTAGCGCGGCCGAGGTCCTGGCCTACTGGCCCGCGAAGAACGAGCTGGACACCCGGCCGCTCATCGCCGGGCTCTGGGGCCGGGGCGCGCGCGTGCTCCTGCCGCGCTGCCGCCCGGACCAGCCCGGCATCGCGGACCTGGCCGGGGTTTCCTGCGAGGCCGACCTGGCGCCGGGCGCGTTCTCCATCATGGAGCCCGGCCCGGCCTGCGCCGTGACCGCCGACGCCGCGCCGGACGTGATCCTGGTGCCGGGCCTGGCCTTCGACCGCCAGGGCCGCCGCCTGGGGTTCGGCGGGGGCTACTACGACCGGCTCCTGGCCCTGCCGAATCTGGCCCGCGCCCTCAAGATCGGCCTGGCCCACGGCTTCCAGGTGCGCGACGAACTGCCGGCGGAATCCTGGGACCTGCCCGTGGATGCGGTCTGCTCCGAGGAGGGCCTGCTGTGGTTCGTGTAGCCTTCTTTCCCTTCGTCTTTCCGAACATCCCCTCGGTGGGCGCGGCGTTCACCTCGCGCCGGGGCGGGGCCAGCAAGGGGCCGTTTTCCGCGGCCAACCTCTCCCTGGACGTGGGCGACGAACCCGCGGCCGTGGTCGCCAACCGCACGGCCTTGCGGGAGCGCCTGGGTTTCGGGGCCTGGACCGAGGTGCGCCAGGTGCACGGGGAGGCCATGCTTTTCGACCCCGAGCCCGGCCCCATCGACGCGCCCGGCGTGATCGAGGCCGACGCCCTGGCCACGGCCCGGCCGGGCCAGGCCCTGGTCATCAAGACCGCGGACTGCCAGCCCATCCTCCTGGCGCACCGGCAGGGGAAACACGTGGCCGCGGTGCACGCGGGCTGGCGCGGCAACCGCATCAATCTGCCGGGTTCGGCCGTGGCGCGCTTCTGCGAGACCTACAAGCTGAAGCCCCGCGACGTGCTGGCCGTGCGCGGCCCCAGCCTGGGCCCGGAGTCTGCGGAATTCACCCGCTTCGATGCGGAGTTCGGCCCGGAGTTCGCGGATTACTTCGACCCCGCCCGGCGCACCGTGGACCTCTGGCGGCTCACCCGGGACCAGCTCCTGGCGGCCGGGCTTTTGCCTGGGAATGTTTTCGGCCTGGAGTTCTGCACCCGGGCCATGCGCGACACCTTCTTCTCCTACCGCCGCAACGCCACCACCGGACGTCAGGCCGGGATCATCTGGCTCCGCCCCTAGGCGGGCCCTGCAGCCTGCGCGCCAGGGCCGGGCCCGCCACGGGCAGGG
>Ga0067045_1031002_pt1 | contig 13469 bp, 10 predicted proteins | sample TerdegcTABiofilm_FD_59184 | JGI IMG/M metagenome (GOLD analysis project Ga0067045, IMG submission 59184) | Combined Assembly of (Gp0054472, Gp0054536) Wastewater bioreactor microbial communities from Singapore -Terephthalate degrading...
GGGCACGGCGGGCGGCAACACCGTCAGCCGGTAGAAGAGCGATTGCTGGTCAAAAAGCTCCCACGAGGGGAGGCTGACCACGCGCGCGCCCACCCGCCGCTCGGCCAGCAGCTTTTGCGCTTCCATTGCCAGCGTGACCTCGGAGCCGCTGGCAATGAGCAGCAGGTCGGTCCGCTCCAGGGGGCACTCGCTGAAGATATACCCCCCGTGTCCCACATTTTCCCAGGCCTGCGCCGCCGGTTGCGGGTAGATGGGCAACCCCTGGCGGCTGAGGATCAGCGCGGTCGGGCCGTCGCGCCGTTCCAGGGCGACTTTCCAGGCCGCCGCTGTCTCGGTGGCGTCTGCCGGGCGGATCACCACCAGGTTGGGGATGGCGCGCAGTGCTGCCAGATGTTCCACCGGCTGATGTGTCGGCCCATCCTCGCCCAACCAGAGCGAGTCGTGTGTCCAGACGTAGATGACCGGCAGTTTCATCAGCGCGGCCAGCCGCACCGCCGGGCGCATGTAGTCGGAAAAGACCAGGAAGGTGCCACCGTAAACCCGCAGCGGCGCGTAGAGCGCCATCCCGTTGAGGGCAGCGCCCATCCCGTGCTCCCGCACACCAAAGTGCAGGTTGCGCCCAGCCGGTGTCGCCGCCTGGAAGTCGCCTAACCCTTTGAGGTAAGTGTTATTGGAAGGAGCCAGGTCCGCCGAACCACCGATCAACTCCGGGAGAACCGGCGCGAGTGCATTGAGCACTTTGCCGGAGGCAGCGCGCGTCGCCAGCGCGCCCTGGTCCGCGCGGAAGACCGGCAGCGCCTTTTCCCAACCGGCGGGCAGCGCGCCACTCCAGATCCGCCGCAGTTCGGCCGCCTCAGTGGGAAATTCCTTTTCATAGCGGGTCAACAGATCACGCCAGACGGCTTCGGCCTGCGCCCCGCGCGGGAGCGCCAGGCGGTAATGGGCCAGGGCATCCCCCGGCACGAAAAAGTCCTCGTCCGGCGGCCAACCGAGCGCCGCTTTGGTCAGCCGCACCTCTTCCACCCCCAACGGCGCGCCGTGCGCCTCGGCATTGTCGTGCAGGTTCGGGCTGCCATAGGCTATGTGCGTCCGGCAGATGATCAACGAGGGGCGCGCCGTCTCAGCCTGCGCCGCCCGAATGGCAGCCTCAATCGCGTCCAGATCGTAGCCATCCACGGCCTGGACGTGCCAGCCGTAGGCCCGGAAGCGCGCCCCGACATCCTCGGTAAATGTCACATCGGTGGAACCTTCAATGGAGATGTCATTGTCGTCGTAGAGGTAGATCAGGTTGCCCAGCTGCAAATGTCCCGCCAGCGAGGCGGCCTCATGGGAAACCCCTTCCATCAAGTCCCCGTCGGAGACCAGCGCGTAAATGTAGTGATCTATGAGAGCATAACCGGGGCGGTTGAAGCGGGCCGCCAGGTGTCTTTCCGCCATCGCCATCCCGACACCGGTCGCAAAGCCCTGGCCCAGCGGCCCGGTGGTCATCTCAATGCCCAGGCTGACATCGTATTCCGGGTGACCGGCCGTCTTGCTCTCCCACTGGCGGAATTGCTTGAGGTCGGTCATGAGAATGGGGTAGCCGGTGAGATGCAGCAGCCCGTAGAGCAACATGGAGCCGTGGCCCGGGGAGAGGATAAAACGGTCGCGGTTGGGCCATTCCGGGTTGCGCGGGTTGTGTTTGAGAAAGCGCGTCCAGAGCACGTAGGCGACATCAGCCATCCCCATGGGCATTCCCGGATGGCCGGAATTGGCCTTCTGCACGCCATCTACCGCCAGAAAGCGCAGGGTATTGATACAACGTTGGTCCAGTTCAGTTTTGGGCATTGTTCCTCCAAAATTAGCGGCCAGCCGCCAATCAGATTTTCACCTTCAACTTTTGCAATTTTCCGCCTTCAGCCTTCTGCCTGGGACTTATCTTCTCCCGGCAGCAGGAGAGGCCGCAATTCCGGTGCATAGGCATCAATCAGTTCCGGCGTGAGCGCGTTACCCCGCGCGATGGCGCCGTACAGGTCCGCACTGGGACGCGGCTTACGGGCTCCCGTCTCAGGCTCCAGTTCAATCAGCCCAAAGCGGAGCGTCCAGCCCTCGGCCCACTCAAAGTTATCCACAAAGGTCCAGTGGTAATAGCCCTGCACCGGGATGTTTTCCTGCATTGCCTTCCACATTTGATGGAGGTGCAACAGGAGCGCGCGGGGCCGCTGGTCGTCGTCACTGTCGGGGATGCCGTTCTCGGTCACGTAGATCGGCAGGCCAAACCGTGAGAGCCGTTTGAGGGCGCGGAACATTCCTTCCGGGTAGAGCTCGCCGTAGCCGCCATCCAACGCTTCGGCGGTCGGCGTATGCGAGACGCGCCCGTAGCCGCGCGTAGAGGTGCGGTCAAAGGCGATGAGATCGCGGGTGTAGTAGTTCAGTCCAATCCAATCTAACGTGCGCCGCAGGCCAAAAGCCGGGCCAACGCCCAGCGGCAGGCTCCACCACCGCCGGCCCAACGGCGACAGCGTCGCCGTGTTGAAGCTGAGGTCTTGCACCCAGGCCGCCAGCCGGTCCAGCGGCGCGCGCGGATTGAGCGGGTCAAAGAAGCGAAGATTGTGCGCCAGGCCGACTTTGGCTTCCGGCTGCACCCGGTGGATGGCCCGGTAGGCCGCAACATGAGCCTGGAGCATATTCCGCAGGACCTTCAACGCTGTCCCCAGCTCCTGTTTGCCGGGTGGGAAAACGCCCTCCAAATAGCCCATGAAGCTGTAAACATTCGGCTCGTTGATCGTGCACCAGAGCGTGGCCTCACTGCTGAGGGCCCGGACGGTATGCTCCACGTAGCGGGCAAAGAGGGGAATGACGCGCTCGTTCTCCCAGCCGCCCTGTTCGGTCAGCCACAGGGGATCGGAAAAATGATGCAACGTGACCAGCGGTTCAATGCCGCGCTCGCGCAATCCGCGCAACAGCTGCCGGTAGCGATCCACGGCGTTGGTGTCCAGAAAGCCTTCCTTGGGTTCAATCCGGCTCCACTCCACCGAAAGGCGCAGCGCGTTCAGCCCTAACGCCGCCATCCGGTCAAAGTCAGCCTCGGCGTTGCGCCACCAATCGCAGGCCAGGCCGGAGGTATGGCCCTCTTTGATGCGGCCCGCCTGCTGTTCCCAGGCCCACCACTGATTGTTGGTGTTGTTGCCCTCTGCCTGATGGGAGGCGGCCGCCGTCCCCCAGCGGAAATCGGGCGGGAAATGAAAGGTTGCGTTGGGCATTGAGCTCCTCCGAAAAATAGATCTTTAGATTGACCACGGACGACGGACCACAGACCACCCGACATTTAACGCAGCAGGTAAATGAGGGCCACCGTCACCCCGATCGTCACGACCAGCCAGCGCAAGGTGGCCGGCTTGATCCGGCCGGCCAGCCGGCCGCCCAAAGCGCCGCCCGCCAGCGCGCCCCCGGCCATCACCAGCGCCGCCAGCCAGACGACCTGCCCGGAAAAGACAAAGAAAATCGCGGCCGCCACATTGACGCTGAGCGCAATCGCTTGTTTCAGCGCATTCAGGCGGGTCAGCGAATCGTCCAGCACCAATCCCAGCACGGCCAGGACGATCACGCTCAACCCGGCGCCGAAGTAACCGCCGTAAATGGCGGCCAATCCCACCGGCAGCGCAGCCCAGCGCTCCGAGGCCGGCGCGGCTCCTGTTTGGGCGGCCCGCCGCGTGACCCAGGCGCGCACCGGTTCCTGGACCGCCAGCAACCCGGAGGCCAGCAGGATGAGATAGGGGACGATGGAGCGAAAAACCCGTTCGCCGGTCCAGAGCAGCAGCACGCCGCCGACCACCCCGCCCAGCGCACTGAACGGCAACAGCAGCCAGAGCCGCCCGCGCTGGCTGGCGAGCTCTTTAGATTGCGCCAGCGTCGCGCCCAGGTAGCCGGGGCAGAGCGCCACCGTGTTGGTCACGTTGGCGGCCACCGCCGGCAATCCCACCGCGGTCAGCATGGGAAATGTAATCAGGGTACCGCCGCCGGCCAGCGCATTGACCATGCCCGCCGCCACGGCCGCCAGGGCCACTAAAAGATAATCCAGCCAGGTCAAGGTGTCACCTCTAACGCCACGCGATGAACAGTGTCTCGGCGTCTATTGCAGGGGGATAAGAAAACCACGGCACTTCCACATCGCCGTCGGTGATTTTCCAATTTCGGTAATCCAAAAACTCCAGATAGGCAGAGAACTGGGCATCATCGTAACGACCGGCGTGCCACAGTTCCAGCCAGCGCCCGGTATCCCAGGCATCCGCTTCCGTCAACGTCTGCAACGTCGGCGCCTGCCCTCCGGCACGGAAACAGGCCTGGAGTGACCTCAGAAATTCGGTATAAGCATACAAATCGCTCTGACGATAGCGAGCCTCGTTGTCACGGGGATAACGGCCATCGTCGTGTCCCATTTCCTCGTAGAGGTCCGGGTCAAATGGCTCATAGGGGAACTCGCACCGGCCACTATACCAACGGAAAAATTCCTGGTAGAGCGTCAATTTTTCAGTGGGGATCACCCGGCCGGTGTACCAGGGGAACGCATCCTGCAAGGCGTCGGCTTCAATGCGGCCTAACAGTTCGCCCTTAAAATAGATTTCTATCGCCATTCACGTTTCCTCAGAAACAGCGGGGCAATCACCTAATCTACCTCCTTCAATGTCAACAAGCGCACATCTTCCAGATCTTTTGGACGTCCGGCAGCTTGTTTTGAAGCAATCAGATCTAATTTTGAAACCAGATAAAATTCCTGACCTTGATAAACCATCGTTTCACGACGTGCCCATGCCGCAACAAAATCTATCCCAGGCGTTACTGTTTGGACATCAACACGGACCCAGTCATTGAAAATAGTAATTTCATGAGCTAGCAAATCCTCTGTTGAAGTTAGCGTGGCCGTACCAAGCCCGGCCTCCAATAAAGCATCTAATAGTGCTTGAGCATTAGGGGGCGTAGCCTCAATTAAAATGTCCAGGTCAAAAGTGGCCCGCGGTACTCCATACAGCACTGCAGCAATGCCATCGATGACTAAATAGTGGACATCATGGCGGTGTAAGGATGCGAATACGCTTTGCAGACGGTTGAGCATCTTCACACTCCGTGATAGTCGGTCTAATCATAAGAAAGAAATCGGTAAAAGCGCACAGTAATTCCATTCGTTCTTGTATTGAAAGATGTTGGAACCAGCGCGCTTTGGCTTCCAGCGTTTCGTCTTCCCATTGATGGGAGAGACCCGAGCGAATCGGTAGTTCAGTTACCATAGCAAGCCCCCCCTTGGCTTTGCCAGCACCCCAGCCATAACAGCGCTTCTGCCGGCGTCGCCACGACCTGCGGGACGTGAGGGGTCGCAGGGGCCGGCTCACTGTGAGCGTAGATGGCTGCCAGCAGGGGCGACCAGTGCTCTCCCACCAGCAACAACGGCTTGACCGGCCGCCCGTACCGTTGGGCGATCTGCCCTAAAGTCCAGGCCAGGAAGACCTCGGCCAGGGTCCCACTGCCCCCCCAGAGCGCCAGGAAAGCGTCGCCCTCGGCCATCATCCGCCGCAGACGCAGCAAAAGATCGGAGGTGCGGCGCTCCTCGTGGAGCCAGGGATTGGGCGTGCGGTCGGGAAACTCATCGCAAGTGTAGCCGATGACGTGGCCGCCGGCCTGCGCCGCCCCCCGGCTGGCGGCCTCCATGATCGCGCCATAGCCGCCGGTCCCGACGGTGTAGCCGGCCTGCGCCAGCAATTGGCCGAGCCGTTCCGCCTCTGCCAGGTAGGCCGGGTCCTGTGTGGCGCTGCTGCCGAAAACGATCGTCAAGGGCATCGGTCTCTTCACCTGCCAACCACGGGTTTTGAGTTACCCGCCCATTTTATCACAGCCCGCCAAATCGGGTATCAGCTGCACCCATGGCTTTTACCCACCGGCAGGACCCCAACACGGCCGGGGTCCTGCCGGTGAAAAAGGATTTCCTGCTGTAGGGTGCGACTCACACCCCACCCCGGTCATCCAGCAGGACCGGGCAGGCTGCAAAGCCGATGAACCCTGGCCCGACGTGCGAACCAATCGCCGGGCCGGTCTCGTTGACGAAAAAGTCTACACACTGGAAGCGGCCCTGAATCTGCTCGGCCAAGGCCTGGGCATCCTCCGGGCAAAGAATGTGGGTAACGCAGGCATAAATCGGGCCCTGGCCCACCCGCTTCTCCACCTCATCCAGCACCTGTTGGAGACCCCGTTTACGGGTGCGGGCCAGCCCCAGGCCATCAATCTTGCCGTCATTCATGTAAAGCAGCGGGTGCAGATGGAGCACCGTCCCCAGGAATCGGGCCGCACCGTTGATCCGCCCCCCTCTCGCCAGATAATCCAGCGTCTCCACCAGGAAAACGCCTGTGTACCGCTGTGTCATCTGGCGCACTAAAGCGGCGGCATCCTCACGAGAAGCACCGGCGCTCAGCGCCTTGGCGGCGACTCGGACCATCATCGCCAGGCCGCAAGTCGCCGAGCGCGAATCCACTACCGTGATGCGGTCGGGCGCTACCTGCTGCGCCGCCATCTCTGCCACTAACGAGGTGCCGCTCAGCCCAGAGGAAATGTGCACGGAAAGTACCTCATCGCCGCCACGGGTCAGTTCCTCGTAAAGTACCATGAATTCCCCCGGCGAGGGCTGGCTGGTACGAGGGGTCGTCTCCACCTGGGCCAGGCGAGTGTAAAAATCCTCTAAGGCAATCTGATTCTCGTCTATGCCCGTATCACCAATGGTTACTTTGAGCGGAACCGCCCTGATTTTTAATTTTTTTGCAATCTCAGGGGGCAAATAAGCTGTTGTATCTGTTACTAAGTGAATCATCGACAACCTCCTTGGACTCAAAAGACTCAAAAAGACAACACAACATGCCACCGGCAAGCAATACCGGCGGCCTGAATAAGGGGAGAAAGTCCAAGGAGATCGGATGCGGCTGCGGAATAAAATGGCAGCACGCGATCAGTCCTGAAAATAATAATTTGACGGGTAGCGTTTCCCTGGTCTATCCCCCTGCCAATGTATTACGATTATAGCGCATTTGATGGTAAAAGGAAAGCCCCAGGCAAACTCCCCTGGGGCCGTTCTGCGCTTGGCAGGTGAATGGTTAGGGGCCGACCTGCACCGGTACATCCAGCACGGCCCGATCCAGCGGGAGCGGTTGCCCGGCGGCATCGGTGGCCGGCAGGCGGGTCACGGTGTCGGGGTCATACCAGCCAACCGCCAGGCGATACTCGCCCGCCGCCAGCCCGCTCAGCGGGAGGGTCACCGTCTCGCTCACCACTTCGCCCGCCACCCATTGGGAGGTGGGATAGGTCCAGGCGCGGGGCATGGCGTCATCCTGCACCGACACTTGCTCGGTGGCCGGATCAAAGAGGTGGACGAAACGTTTGTAATCACGGCCAGGGGCCTCTTCCGCCTGCCACCAGAGTGTGAGCGTGAGCCGGTCCCGCTCTTGCAGCAGGTCATAACCGTGCAGGCGGATGAGACCGCCGAAAGTTGCCCCCTGAGGATGCGACAGCGGCGGCACCGTGAATGCCCGCGCCCGGAGTTGCACCGGGAGCTCCGGTGGCAGGAGGCAGGGATACTCATTCAGAGTCAGCCGTAAACGATAGGGGCCGGCCGGTAACGCCGCCGGCAGGTCCAGGTGGACAGGGGCCCGCACCCAGGCAAATTGCGGCCAGGCGGTCGTGCGGGAGCCGGGCGCGAGCGGCCCCTCTGTGGTGCCGATCACGGCGCCCTCGGGCGTGAGCAGCTCCCAGCGGGCAGCCAGGTCGGTGGTGGGAGTGACCATGGCACTCCATTGCACGTGGAAGGTCAACCCCTCCCCCTCGTTCACGTGCTCCGGCAACTCCAACCCGGTCAGGCGGACGCCGCCGGCCTCACAGAGCACATTCGCGCCCTTTTGTGAAAGTTCGCAGCAGTTCGGGTTGTGTTGGGTGACGCCCGTCAGCGCCAGCGGCACGTCCACTTCTCCAACGGCCTGAAGCGTCGCCTGCAAATAGACTATCACTTTGAGCGTATAGTCGCCGGGAGCCAGGCCTTCCGGCAGGGGCAGGACCGGGTAATCTGTGATCATCTCGTCGGGGTGCCATAAGGTGGTCGGCAGGTAGCCATAACCCGGCTGGAAATCCTGCGTGACCACCGCATTGCCGGTCGCATCGCGCAGGCGGAGCGAAAGGCTGTAATTGCGCGGGGTCTGCCGCGCCAGTGACCAGATCAGTTGCAGGCGCGCTGCGCCGGGGTCTGAGCGCAACACGGTCACGCTGTGCAGGGTCAACTCGCCCATTTGCGCCACGACCGGCGCATCCGGGCGGCGCGCGGGGGTAGCGCGCACCCGCACCGCGCCCACGTAAAGTGTCCCGCGTGCCGTGCCCGCCGGAGTTTGGGGAACCAATTCCCCTTCAGGGCCGTAGAACCGCAATTCCAGCAGGTAGAGACCGCGTGCCAGGTCGGGCGGCAGGGTCAACGAGTAGCCAGCGGCGCCGGCGCCGCCAGAGGTCGGCGGCAACGTGAAAGCGGTCTCGGCCAGCGGGTAGGGAATCCCGTGGCGCGGCTCTGCCGGCGAGATCAGGCGCAAGGTCCCGGTGATGGGGAGCGCGTCCGTCTGGTGCCAGCGCAGCGCCAGCCCAATCCGCTCGCCCGGCGCGGCCACCAGTGCGAGCGGGTCGGTCGTCCCGCCGGAGGTGGCGCTCACCTCCTCCAGCCGCAGCGGGCCAAACTGGACCGGCTCCCGATGGGGGTAAGGCGCGTGGATGAAGTCAAAGGCGTGGAGCAGGGGGTAAGGAGCGGGGAGCAGAGAGCAGGCTGCCGTGAGCAGCAGGGCCAGGGCCAACAGACCGGCGATGAGCAGAGCCGGGGCCACAGCCGCAACGAACCAGGGCAGCTGACCACGCTGTTGCGCCGCTGAGACGCTGGAACGCTGCGCTGCGGCAACGCTGCGTCGCTGTAAAGCCAGCCACACCCCCACAGCGAGGGCCACTAACGCCGAGCCGAGCTCCGCCGCCAGCCGCAACGGCGTACGGCCCAGCCGCAGCACGACGGTGTGCTCCCCGGCAGGCAGGTCCACCGTCAGCCGGCCGGAGCCGGTCAGCGGATAGGTCGCGGCGGGCACGCCATCCACTTCGGCGCGCCAGCCGGGCCACCCGTTGAGCGGGAAGACGACCGGCGCCGGGCCTCCTTCCAGCCTGATACGCCATTCCTGACGGGCCGGCGTCCGCCCCTGGCATTCCGCCGTTAACGTCACCCCGTCGGCGTCGGCGATGGGCTGCATGGAGTCCACGCCATCCACCACCGCTTCCGAGATGTAAAGCCGGGGCACCACGTCACGCGGCAGATACTCATAGCGGATCGTGGTGCCAATGTTGCCGGTGAAGGATTCGTAGAGCAGCAAATGGTCCCAGGTCACATCGTCGGCGGTAATCCACAACCGTTCCGGGCGCAGGGAGAGTAAAGCGGCGGCCACGAGGAGAGCGAGCAGGGCGACGTGAAACGTAAAACGTGAAACGTGAGGCGTGAAACGTGAAACGTGAAACGTGAAACGTGAAGGGGGGTGTGGGGTGCGGGCAGCAGGCTCGCCGGCTCGTTGGCTCGTTGATTCGTTGATTTGCTTTTCTGTCTCGCCCTTTGCCCTTCTCCCTTCGCCATTCGCTATTCGCCATTCGCCATTCGCTATTCGCCATTCGCCATTCGCTATTCGCCATTCGCCATTCGCTATAGCTCCGGTGACAATAGCGGTGAAAAGTGCCTGCACGGAAAGGAAACGCCAGGGGAATTGCGTGGTCGGCAGTACCGGCAGGTGATCCCACAGCGGTTTGGAAAGTGGTGTGATCATGAAGGTGGCGAGGGCGAGGGAGAACAAGACGTAAGACGTGAAACGTGAAACGTGAAACGTAAGACGTAAGACGTGAAACGTGAAGGGTTGACGTTGGACGTTGGACGTTGGACGGCTGACGTTGGACGCTTGACAAATCCCCTGCCAGAGCAAGGCCAGGCTGCCCACGAGCGCCAGGAGCGCCTGCACCAGGCCCATGGCAAACGGCCCGGCGGCGCTCATCTCGCCGACGACGCTGTAGTTGAACGCGAAGGTCGGCTGCACCAGGTTCAGGCCCCGGAAGTGGTTGCTGTAGTTGAAGTAGCCCTCCGTGAAGGCCGGCCCTAATTGCCCGTAACCGATCTCCGCCACCGCCGGCAGCCAGAACCAGGCCGTGAGCGCCACTCCCAACAGCAGAGCGGCCAGCGCGGCGTAATTGATCTGGCGTAGGGCGTGGTGCATGAGGCGCGTTGCGTAGGGCGTGGTGCGTGTTACGTAGGGCGCGCCGCTTGATGGCTGCCTGCTCACTACCACCTGCTCACCGCTCACCCCTGACTGCTCGCGGCTCATTGCTGACTGCTCACGGCTCACCGGCCGCACCAGGATGTAGAGCAGCACAAACGGGGTGAAAATGGCCGCCGAGACGTTGTGCGTGAGAATCAACGCGCCGTAAGCCAGGGCGACGGCGACCGCGCGCCCGGCGGTACGCTGCTCGGCCAGCCGGTCTACCGTCCAGAGGATAAGGGGATACCAGACGAAAGCGTAAAACTCGGAGAGGGAATCGCCCCGGACGTAAACGTTGACCAGGTGAAAGGGCGCAAAGGTGTAGGCTGCCGCCGCCAGCACCACCGCCCACGCCGCACGGTAATGCCGTCGCGCCCAGAGCGCCAGGGTCAGCGCCGCCAGCAGGAAGCCGAACGTCTGCGTGGCCTGAATCGCCAGCAGCGGGCTGAGACCCAACGCGGTCAGGCCGCCGCTGAGATAGTAGGGGAGTGCCGCATAGTGGTTGAAGAAGGGATAGCCCAGGTCATAGGCGGCGTGGCTCATCCAACGCGGCGGGAAAAGGCCGTGCCGGAGATTATCCGCCATCTCCAGCGTGCGCACAAGCAGAAAGGGGCTATCGCCGCCGCCGCGCGTGTTGACCAGGCCCGGTCCCAGCAGCGGGCCGGCGGCCAGCAGCGCCAGGAGCAGGGCGTAAAGGAGCGGCGAGCGCGCTACGTCAGACGCCAGACGTGAGACGTGAAACGTGAAACGTGAAACGTGAAACATGAGACGTGATGGAGAAGCGGTTGACATAGAATGGCTCATTGGTTATACTAAGATTGAGAAAGTAATACTCAGGAAGGAGCAGGTGCTATGACCATCACCACCGTATCCGCAAAAGGTTGGGTTGTTATCCCTAAAGAGATCCGCGACCGGTATGGTTTCTATCCAGGGCGCAAGGTGCGGATTGTGGATGGCGAAGGCATTCTGTATCTTTTGCCCGTGCCAGAAGATCCCATTGCGTCGGCTTACGGCATGTTAAAAGAGTGTCCCGAACGTTACCAGGGAGTCTCCTTGACTGAAGCATTGATCACTGAGCACCGCCAGGAAGTGGAGCGAGAACAAGCGACCGCCGAACCCCCCGCCATGGAGGTCACCGGTGAACCGGTACGTGCTTGATGCTTATGCGCTCCTGGCGTTGTTCCTGGGTGAGCCGCGCGGCGCACGGGTCCAACAATTGCTGCGCCAGGCCAGTGAGGGGGCTGTGATGCTGGCCATGTCTCTCATCAATTACGGTGAATGCGTCTATAACGTAGAGCGACGTTATGATTGGATTGCGGTTGAGAAATTGCATCTCTATATGGACGCCTTCCCCATCACCTTATGGCAGGTTGACCGGGCGCGCATCCTGGCGGCCGCGCACATTAAGGCTCAATACCCCCTTTCCTACGCCGATGCCTTTGCGGTGGCCTTAGCCCAGGAATTGCAGGCCACCTTAGTCACAGGCGATCCCGAATTCCATGCCGTGGAGCGGTTGATTAAGATAGAATGGCTCACGGGCTGAGGATCACCCCCAGGTCCACAAACGTCCCCAGCGGGTTGCCGGCGGCGTCCACCACCGGGAGGGGCGCGCCGGTATCGCTGCGATAAAGGCCGATCCGCAGCGTATCGCGCGCCGGGTCGGCGGTCACGCCGGGCAAATCGTGCTCATCCAGGATCAGATCGCCCGGTTGCCAGGAGGTTGTCAGGAGGAATCCCCGGCCCGGTGTACCGTCATGTTGGGCGAGCTGCTCGCCGGCGCGCAGGTAGTGGACAAAGACGGTGTAGCCGGCCGCCGGCGCCGCCGTCACATCCCACCACAGACGCACCCGCACCCCCGTCCCCTCCGGCTTGACCAGCGCCGCGCGCAAGAGCAGGCCGTCCTCAAAGCGCGCGACCGGCTCCGGCACTGCCGGGCGCGGATCGGCTTGCAGGATCAGCGCTGCCGTGAACGGTTGCGGGTCCTTGTCCCCTTGCGCTGTTGGCCCCTCCTCCACGCTCAGGTAGGCCGGATGGGGAAGTAGGGCGCTGGCCTGGGCGGGCGCGCCCTGGTAGGGCCAGACGACGAAGGCCACGCCCGCGCCCAGGGCCGGATTTTCTGCCGGCGGGAAGAAGCGCACCCGTTCTTCCGGCACCAGCAACGGCACCGCCGTCCAGGATTCCCATAACAGCCGGTCTACATAGACTGTCCGCCCGGTGGCCGGGCCATGCTGCATCCGCTCGCCATCCCAGCCCTCACCCAGCAGCGTATTGATCCGGCCTGCCAGCGCCACCGGCCCGCCCTCCAGCCAGTGATAGGCCAGCGGCGCTTGCGCGTAGCGGACGAAATAATCGTAGACCGTGCTGGTCGCGCCGATGAGCAAGATGAGCACCGGCGTAAAACGTAAAACGTGAAGCGTGAGGCGTGAAACGTGAGACGTGAAACGTGAAGCGTGAAACGTGAAGCGTGAAGTGTGAAGTGTGCTCGTTGAGCCGTTGATTCGTTGACTCGTTGCTTCGCTGATTCGCGCTTCCAGCCAGGCCAGCCCTAAGGCGGGGAGGAGCGCCGCCGTTGGGAGTACACCCACACCGCGCAGGAAGTGCGGGGCATCCTCGGCCAGTAGCGTTGGCAGCGCCATCACTGCTGTCCAGAGCAACGTCAGGGCCGCGCCGGCGTCGCGCCGGCAGCGACGCAGGGCCACCCCCAGGCCGAGGATGAAAGCCAGTCCCAGCGCCGGCTCCCAGACAGGGCGCCAGGCCAGGTTGTGCCGCCAAATGCGATCCCCGCGCACGAAAAACATCCCTGCCGTGCGCAGCGTGTGACGGAGCAGCGTTCCCCACACGTCACCGCCGTTGATAGCCGGGCTGAAGATGGTCACCTGACCGGTGCGGGCGAAAACAACCTCAGGATGCAGGGCCGTGTAGAAGCCCAGGGGCAACAACACCAGCAGCGCAGCGCCAAGAGCGAAGGGCCAATGGCGAAAGGCGAAAGGCGAAGGGCGAAGGGCGGAGGGCGATTGGCGCTGGGAGGTTTGCCTCAGCCATGCATACCCGGCCAGCACGGCCAGCGCCACCGGCGTGAAGCGGACCGCCATGTAGGTATACCAGGCCGCGCCGTAGAGCGCCCCCGCCGCGATCCAATAGCGGCGG
>Ga0067045_1004887_pt1 | contig 13464 bp, 9 predicted proteins | sample TerdegcTABiofilm_FD_59184 | JGI IMG/M metagenome (GOLD analysis project Ga0067045, IMG submission 59184) | Combined Assembly of (Gp0054472, Gp0054536) Wastewater bioreactor microbial communities from Singapore -Terephthalate degrading...
GTGCAATCAAGCACGACCCCGACAAGTGCATCGGCTGCTGGAGCTGCGTCATGGTCTGCCCCTTCGGGGCGATCCAGATCAACCTGGACAAGGGCAAGGTTAGTTCCAAGTGCGATCTCTGCGGGGGCGACAAAGTGCCGGCATGTGTGGCCCACTGCCCGAACGAGGCGTTGGTCTATGAGTGAGAAGAGATACGACTACCTGATCATCGGCAATTCCACCGCGGCCATCGCAGCCGTTGAAGCGATCCGCGAAGTGGACCGCGAGGGCACGCTGGCGGTTGTCTCGGATCAGCCCGAACACTGCTACTGCTCACCGCTCATCACCTACTGCCTCGCGGGCAAGGTCCCCCAAGAGCAGATGGACTATCGTCCCGGCGACTTCTACGAGAAGGCCCACGTGGACACCATCCTCGGCGTCGCCGCGACTGAGGTCAAGCCGGCTGCCCACGAGGTTATCCTCGAGGATGGTCGCGTCCTGTCCTATGGCAAGCTGCTGCTCGCAACCGGCGGCGTGCCTTTCGTGCCTCCCATCCCCGGTGGAGACCTCAGCGGCGTGTTTACGTTCACCCGGCACGAGGACATGCGCCGGGTCCAGGAGTTCATCGACGGGAACGTGGTCCGCCAGGCCGTGGTCATAGGCGCGGGAATGATCGGCGTCAAGGTCGCCGAGGCGTTCGCGCACCTCGGCATCGAGACCACTGTGGTTGAGCTACAGGATCGCGTCCTGCCTCTTGCGCTGGATCAGGTCGCGTCGGACATGGCCCAGCGTGTCATGGAAGATCACGGGATCCGCGTCCTCACCACAGCCGGAGCAACCAGCATCGGCGGCGGCAGCGGCAAGGTGCAGTCGGTCACCCTCGACACCGGTTCCCGGCTGCCAGCCCAGATCGTGGTCGTGGCAGTTGGCGTGCGGCCTAACACCGCTCTCGCCGAACACGCGGGCATTAGCGTGAACCGTGGCATCCTGGTGGACGACCACATGCGCACCAGTGCCCCGGACGTCTACGCCGCCGGCGACTGCACCGAAGGCTTCGACCCTCTTCTGGGCGAAACCCGGCCCATCGCAATCTGGCCCGGCGCGTACATGCAAGGCGAAGTCGCGGGGCGCAACATGGCTGGACAGGATGAGGGTTACGTGGGCAGCATCCCCATGAACTCCATCCAGGTCTGCGGCCTGCCCACCATCTCCGTCGGGCTCACCACGCCGCCCGAAGGCGCCGAAGTCCTTCAGTACAGGTCGCCTGACGGCAAGCGTTACCGCAGGTTCTTCATCCTCGACAACAGAATCGTCGGCGCGCTGTTCGTCGGCGAGATCGATCGCGCAGGCATCATCACCGGCCTGATCCGCGAAGGCAAAGACGTCTCCAGCTTCAAACAGAATCTTATCGAACGGGATTTGGGCTTGCTTTCGCTGCCCAAGCATTACCGAAAACACATGGTCAGCGGGCCCGGGATCGAAGTATGAGAATCGACGCCACTGGACTTCACTACCGCCAACTCAACGACACCATCAAGGCCGCCATCGCCCAGGGCGAGACGGAGTTCGACCTGGTCAACGTGGTCGGTCACAGGTACATCGGCTGCGGCATCGCCGCCCCGGTGACCATCCGCATTGAGGGCATTCCCGGCAACGATCTCGCGGCCTTCATGGACGGCCCGCAGATCTACTGCTCCGGCAATGGCCAGGATGGCATCGGCAATACCATGAACGACGGCCTCGTGGTCATTTCCGGCCACGCCGGCGATGTTATGGGCTACTCCATGCGCGGCGGCCGCATCTTCATCCGCGGCAATGCCGGATACCGCATCGGCATCAACATGAAGTCCTACCAGGGCCGCGAGCCGGAAGTCGTCATCGGCGGCCGCGTCCGGGACTTCTGCGGCGAGTATCTCGCGGGCGGCAAACTCGTGGTCCTCGGACTGGACCTGCCGCCCGGTGAGCCCATCGTCGGTCGCTACTGCGCCACCGGAATGCACGGCGGGCGCATGTACATCCGCGGCGAAGTTCCCCCGGACCGTGTCAGGAAGGGCGTTGCGGTGGAAGAGGCGGATGACGAGGACAAGGAGACCCTTCGCGGCGTCCTGGCCCCATACTGTGACCAGTTTGGCCTGAACTTGGATGAGCTGCTCGCTGCGCCATTCACGCGGATCCTGTCCCAGACAACCCGTCCGTATGGCCAACTCTACGCCTACTGAACGCAAGCCTGGGGTGCGGCTCGTTACACAGCCGCACCCCTCACCACGTGCGGTGCTTGCGGTGGACCTGCCACCGGCGCTGCATGAAACCTTCGCACGCCCCCTCCAATCCCTTGACCTCAAGCCCGTCCACGCCAACCGCCCCGAAGAGATACGCGACGTTCTCTTCGACAGCCACATCGCAGCTGCCCTTGTCCACTTCGGGCGAGATGTGCCCCGCGGCGCCGCGAATGCCCGGGCTTTGCGCAAACACCCCGCCGGCCGCGAGATACCGGTGCTCGCGCTTCTCCATGCCAGCGCCCTCGCCGGGTTCCCCCTCGACTGCGGCGCCGATGAGCTTCTGATCCTTCCGGTCACCCCCGAAGAAGTCTTCCTGCGTCTGCGCTTCGCATTCTGGCGGAACGGTGGCGGCGAGACCGAGGGCGTCGTGAAGATCGGCGATGTGACCATCGACGTCCCCGGAATGCATGTCCGCGTGAAGGGCGCATCCGTTGAGCTCACCTACAAGGAGTTCGCGCTCCTGCGCTATTTCGTGGAGAACGATGGTCTGGCTCTGCCCCGGACACGCATACTCGATGCTGTCTGGGGCGAGGACTACTACGGCGGTGACCGCACCGTTGACATACATATCCGGCGCCTGCGCGCCAAGCTTCCCGAGCTTGCCCACTGCATCAAGACTGTCCATGGTGTGGGCTACCGCTTCGCCGCGTCGCACGAAGCGGGATAGCCCAATACCCAATCGCGCAGGACACAGAAGCGTCTGCGCCGAATTGCTCCCCAATGATCCGATCCCTGTTCGCAACCCTTCTGCTCATCTGTGCGTGTTATGCCGCGCTTCCCGACGCAGACATCGGGCCGTGGGCGTTCATCTACGGCGTCCACGATCCGGCTGACGTTGACCGCCTCCCCTCACTCGGCTGCAATGTGGCCTACATCGCGCCCGAGGTCATAGACAGCATCGGTCTGGGCGCCAGCGCCGACCTCATCGACCGCGCGGGAGCCGCCGGGCTCAAGTCAATCGTCGCCATCCCCACAGTCCTCAATGTCCCCGGGCGCCTGCCTTCCGCGGGCGGCGAAGCCTATCGGGATTGGGTCACCGAAGTCATCCACACAGTGGTGGAGCGATTCGGTGACAATCCCAATGTCATCGCCTGGGCCACAGGGGATCTGCTCGAGGAGGCCATCGACTACAACGAATCCGACTTCCGCGCCTTCCTGCAACGCCGCTATTCCTCAATCCAGACGCTCAACATCACCTGGGAAGCCTCCTTCAGCGACTTCGGCCAGGCCAGCCAGTTCGAAGCGCGGGTGATCGATGAGACCATGCCCCTGGGTGTTGGCAGAGCGTCGCTGGATGTTGCCGATTACCGCCTCCAGGCTTTCCACGACGTGATGCAGCACTGGGCCCGCACCATCAAAGCCCTGGATCCGAACCGGCCGCTGCTCACGGGCCGCCTTTCACGCTATCGCTCCTGCCTTGCCGTGCCCGATGAATATGACGTTGTCTGCCCCTGGGCTTCGCCCGACGCCCTTGAGCCGGACGGCCTCGCCCACAACATGCATGTGGTGGCCATCGCCCGGCGGGCAGGCCGATTTGCTGTCATCCCCTGCCTCGATGTGCCGCTGGATGAGNTGGCCTCAAAGCGGGGCGACCTGCTGCGCTGGANCGGCCTCGCGGGGATCCATGGGGCCCGGGGCATCGGGCTNGCGGACTGGTCACGGCTGCANCTCAGCCCCGCGCCGGGGGTGGTCGAAGCTGACGTTCGACGTTCTCTGACTGCCGCGCTCGCGGGCGACGCCCTGCGCATCAACCCGATCTCGGGTTTCGCTATGCTCTACCAGCCCTACGCCGGGGGACTGTCCACCGCCACCGGGCCTGCCTACGGGTTCATCGACGGCCCCGCCGAGGGTGAGCCCGGTTCGCCTTTCGCCGACTTCCGCCTGGGCTGCCGCTTCGGTTTCCCGGACTACCTCACGCTCGATGACCTTGCCGCCACCGATCTCTCCCGCTACAGCACGGTCCTCGCCCCCCTGGCGCTGGGCCTTCCCGACCCGGTTTCGCGCCAGTTGTCGGATTACGTGCGCGAGGGCGGCGCGCTCATTACTGATCTCGGCGCCGGAATGCGCCAGACCGGCTCCTGGCTGCGCCTTCCCGAACTGCTTGGATCCACCTGTGGCGTCCGTCGCCTGGTGCAGATGCGCCACGAAACAGGCGCGAACTTGAGGGTAAGCTGGGCGCCCCCATGGCTGCCCTCGATGCCGAGAGGGGCCCAGACACGGGGCAGCTTCCGCGACCTGTCCATCGGCGCTCCCCGTGCAAGCGTGTCCAGCGGAGTGGACAAGCGCCGCGAATCCTCCGGACCGGTCTCCCAGCGCAAGTCCTGGCATATCTCTGGCCCTGTCTGTTTCGCCGATTTCGAGCAGAGTGCGGGTGCTGTCGCCGTGCTCACCACCGCGGCTGAAGACGGGCGCCGCGTCATCGCCGGGATCATCGGCAACCCGTATGGCAAGGGTGTCGCCCTGTTCGCCACCCACCAGCTCTGGGCCAACTGGGAGAGCAGCGATCCTGTCTACACAGCCCTGCATCACGATCTGCTGGTGTCGCGTCCGCTCGTGGAACTCGTGCAGGCACCTTTCTGGACCTCCGGCTTGTGCGCCACCGCTACTCAGGATGGCGTCGCGGTGCTCAATGGGACCGCCGAGACTGCACCGGCCGATGTGATCGCTCACGCAGCATCTGACGCGCTGCACCGCAACTGTGTCTGCACCTTCTCCGCCCTCGCCCGTACACCCGAAGGCCTGCGTTCCGGGGCGGTGCAGGTGTCCGTTGACGTGCCTGCCATGGGAACAGTCCACTGCCCGCGAACGCCGGCCACGCTCCAGCCATACCGGGGCACGTGCGCGGCAAGGCTCCTGGAGTACTCCGGGGAGCGGGTGCGTTTCGAGCTCGGGGGCACGGGAGCGCCCATTGCCCCGGGGCCTGACGGGGTGCTTGCAGTCGGCGAGGGAGAGGACACCGCCGTCCGCCTGCGTCTGCGGGACGGGGCCTACGGGGTCAGTATCGGGTCCTCACATACGGTAACGCTCGACCACGGCCGGGGCCGGGTCGAGCGCATGCGCGTCGAAGGCGGTCTGAGCCGGGCGCTGGAAGTGACCCTCAACGCCCGTAGAGCGCTGGTCACAATCGAACCCGCGGGAAGGTAAGACAGACTACTCCCCCTGGAACGCCACTCGCGTCCGCGCCAGCAGAATGCCGTTGCGCTGGTGGGTCCAGATCCCCACGTATCCGTCGCCCAGCGGGTCCGGGTCGTCGAACTCCAGCGCCTTCTTGCCATCCACGTAGTAGGTCAGCTTGCTCCCCGACCGCTCCATGCGGCAGTGGAACCAGTGCCGGTGGAAGGCATTCAGGTCTCCGCCGCTGGTGGGGTTCTCGAACTTCACCGCGGTGGTCTCCGCAACTGTCTTCCCCTGCCTTATGATCTTGCTGCGGGTGTTATTGTCTCCCGCGAGCACAAAGGCGTAGCCGCTGCACAGATTCTCGCCGTCCCCGCAGATGATCCCGTTGATATCGCTGGGATGGCTGTACCCCGGGGATCTTGGCAGGTCCATCATCATGCAGGCCCAGAACTCGAAGACCATGTCCCCGCTGAACTTCCGCTTGTTCCAGATCAGCGGCGTCTCGGCGTCTCGGCCGCAGAACCACGACCACTGCGGCTGGCAGTTCCAGCGGTCCGAGATCTCCCACAGACCATCCTGCGGGCGCCAGTCGGTCGGAGCGCCTGAAAAACTCGCGTCCAGAATGTTCGGCGAGGTCAAAGTCACGTTGTTCAGGTTAACGCCCACGCCGCCCAGCTTCAGCGCAACCCAGGGCGCCTGGATCCCGTCCGGCACTCTCGCCCACGCAAACGCCTTCCCGTCCAGGCGCGCGGTGAGCGTGCCTCCGCGGCGCTCCAGCACAAGCATCGGGCTCTTCTCAGCGGTCTGAACCTTCCCGCTGACGCCGTCGACGGATTCGGCCGGGCCACAGGTGATGGACTGTTCATCACGCTGCGAGCTTACCTGCATCAGGCTCTCGGCCCTGGGCAGCCCGTCCACGCTGTCGGCCATACACAGGTCAACCGTCCCCGTGCGTCCCACGAAATACTCGAGTTCCATGCGCAGGGTGTAGTCGCCCCACGCCGGGAGGGTGTAAGCATAGAGCCGGTTCCCCAGCGCTTGCCAGGAGGCCAGGGGACGCGCCCAGTCCGCCATCGTGTCTTCCTTGGCGAACTGCTCGGTGATAGACACGGGCGCAGCCGGCGGGTCGAGGAAGCGCACGTCCATGTTGTCGAAAGCCGCCACTGCCTGGCTGGTGCCCTCCACGTAGTACCCTACCTTGCCCGCGGACACGCGGTCCAAGTCAACCGTCTCCAGCACCCGCTCCCCGTCCACGCTGACGCTCACCAGTTGCCGATCCACCGTCACTGTCACCGGGTAAGTCCGCGCCGGCTCGAAGGACTTCGGGCGCGTTGCGAGCACCTCGCCCTTGCCGTCCTCAATGCGCCACAGTTCCTGCCGGATCTCAGCCGGGTTGTCGTGGGACGGCCCCCACCGGAAAAGGTAGTAGTTCTGCTTGTCGGTACAGCCAAAACACAGGCCAACCGAAGTCGCCGACCAGGGCAGCACATCCGCCGACAGCTCATAATTCTCCCACGCGGTGCATCCCGTCAGAGCGATCCCCAGCTTGTTGGCGGCGTCGGGGCTCCCGCAGAGCCGGTCCTCGTGGATCAGCCACCTGCCCGCAAGCTGATCCACCGGCATGTCTCCTTCTGCCGAGTACCCGTCGCTGAAATGCCGGTATGGACGAAGCGCTACGTCGTCGAAGTAGCCCTTCCCGCACGCCTCCATGTACAAGCCGATCTGGCCCTCGCCGAAGGTATCATCACGTGCGGAGCAGACCGTCTCGCCGTCCACGCTGGCGTCCAGCACCCCATCGTGGGCGCGGACCTTCAGCTCAGCCCACTGGCCCTTCACAAGCGAGCATTCCCCGTCGGCTAGGCTGCGCGCCTTCCCATCAACAACCGCGAGCAGTTCCGCCCGAGGCTTCTCAGTTGCGCCGGCCTCGGTGACCGGAACTCGCAGCAGGTAGTAGTTCCCCTTGTCCTGCGCGTAGAACGCGAGGCCAACAAACCCCGGGTCCTTCGCTTTCACCGCAGCCCGCACCTGATAACCATCCCAGAATCCCATCCCGGCCAGCGCCAGAGCGCGCGAGCCCTGCCCGGCGTAGGAGAAGGGGTTGGCGCTTTTCGTCGTCTCAACCTGCCGATTCCGCGTCTCCGGCAGGGACGTGCTCCACTGCCCTTCCACCGTCTCCCAGGGGTTCGGTTCGTCCGGGGGGCGCGCGAAGTCATCGTCGAACACCATCTCGCCGATGGGCTGGCTGTAGACCTCCCCGATCTTCAGACCCGCGGCCTCGTAGCCGATCCGGTCACCGGGCGCGAAATCCTCGTATGCCGCGAGCACGCAGCGCCCGTCCACCAGCACCCGAATGCTCCAGGCCCGGCGCTTGATGGTCAATTCGCACGGCGCCTCCCCACCGCCGGGCACATCCGCGCTCGACGCCAGTTCCTCCTCCTGGCCGTCGCGCCGCATGCCCAGTCGCAGGCCGTCCGAAGCGGCTTCGAGATAGAGGTTGTTTCCTTCGTCTTGGTAGCAGAAGACCACCCTCAAGCGGCCGTCACCACGCAATGCCGCGGGTTCCGGCAGCTCTGCGCGGATGTCTACTTCGCCCGAGACAGGTTCGTCCAGGAGAGTGATTGCGGCCAGTGCGGGGGAAACGGCAGCGAGTGCAGCCACGACTGCCGCACAGCAGGCCAGGGGTGAGCGCCGGCGGGAATTCATGATCTCATCCTTCGCGGTCGGTCCGCGGGTGTGGGAGCGCGGCAATCAGATACCCCTTTGACAGATCGGGTGCGCACATAGTTCACTCTCATACCAACCCGCGGACGGGAAATCTGGGAAACCAAAGGCGCCGAGGCTTTGTTCGACTATCTTGGGCGTCCGGATGTCCGCGCCCCATCCTACATGCACTCGCCCGCAGTCGCGCGGGCCCGCGGAGTGAACTGCTCTGAGAGGCTGGAAAGTCGGAAACATCGGTGGCATCGCCATCGAGATCAACAGCTCGTGGCTCATCATCTTCGCCCTGGTGGTGTGGGACCTTGGCCGTCACGCCTTCCCGCAGCTCACCGCCACCGGTCGCGAGTACCTCGCGTACGCGGCCGCCCTCGCCACTACACTACTCTTCTTCGCTTCGGTCCTGCTCCACGAGCTTTCCCATTCCTTCGTGGCGCGGCGCATGGGTATCGGCGTCAGCCGCATCACCCTCTTCATCTTCGGCGGCGTCGCACAGGTTGACGAGGAGCCGAAGACGCCCCGCCAGGAGCTGCTCATATCCATCGCCGGCCCTGCCATGAGCGTTCTGCTCGCGGCGGTGTTCGGCGCGGCAGCAATGCTCCTGCGCAACCGGTGGGGCACGACCATCCCCGGTCTGTGCCTGGAACGCGTTGCGCAGGTGAACTTGGTGCTGGCGATCTTCAACATGGTCCCCGGCTTTCCACTGGATGGCGGCCGCATCCTGCGCTCCCTGCTGTGGATGGGCTGGTCGGATCGGGTGCGCTCCACCCGCGTCGCCTCGGTGTTCGGGCAGTTGGTCGGGTACGCCCTGGCGGGCCTCGGCGTCCTGCAAGGTGTCGCGCTGGGATCCCCCTGGCTGGGCATCTTCTACGTGGGCATGGGCCTGTTGCTGGCCTCCGTTGCCCGCGGCACCTATAAGCGCGAACTGGTTCAGGCGGCCCTGGACGCCACCCCGGTGTGGCATTTTGCGGTGCCCCCCGAAGCCAGCTTCCCCCTTGGCACGCCGCTGAGCTATGCCGCGCCATACCTCCTGGCCCGCGGCGGCGGAATGCTCGTCCCGGTGTTGCTCGATTCCCAGCCGGTGGGCGTCCTGTCTCGCGACATCGTGGCGGCGATCCCGCCCTGGCAGTGGACCCAGTTGCGCGTCGAGGATGTCATGGATACACTGCGCGAGGACATGGTGCTGCGCACCAGTCAGTCCGCAACGGCCGCCCTGGACCTTATGCATCGGGAGAAACGTTCCAGCCTCATGCTGGTGGACCAGTGGGGCAATTTCGGCGGCATCGTCACTGCCGCGAGCCTCCATGCCGCCCTCGCGTCCATGCAGGGCTCATAGCCGCTCACTCCCCCCGCAACCCGGAGCCAACAGATGACCGGCTTCCAGCCCCGCACATATCGCCGTTCCATGCAGGCCGCCGACCTCACCGCGTTCCGCGTGGTCGTGGCCGAGTCCGACCTGCATGTCCAGGTCGCTGCCGGACCTGGTGAGGCAGGCCGCGAACTGCTGGAGCAGTGCCGCGAGACGGCCCTCGAAGCCACAAAGACGGTCCGCCGCGAGATCGCAGCGGAGATCGCCCTCCGCCCAGAGTTCGCCACGAGTCTGGAACCCATTGGCCTGCGCCCGGATGCGACCGAAACCATCGCTCGAATGACCCGCGCCGCCCATTCCGCTGGTGTCGGTCCCATGGCCGCGGTTGCTGGCGCGGTTGCCGAGTTCGTTGCGCGCCGCCTGTCTGCCCTGGTGAGCGATGTCATCGTCGAAAATGGGGGAGACCTCTACATCATAACCACGAGACCCCGTACCATCGCCGTTTTCGCCGGCGATTCCCCTTTGAGCAACCGGGTAGCGCTCCAGCTGCCCGGCCCGTGCGAACTGTCCGTCTGCACCTCCTCTGGCACCGTGGGTCACTCAAAGAGCTTCGGCAAGGCGGATGCCGCCCTGATCGCCAGCGGTGACGGTGCCTTCGCCGATGCCGCTGCAACGGCCCTCGGCAATCGCGTCACCTCACCACAGGATATCGAGGCCGGCCTGGAATGGGCTGCAAGCCTTGACGGCGTTCGGCAGGCGCTTATAATCGTGGGCAGTGCCATGGGAGTGTGGGGCGAATTCGAAATCGGGCGGGTCTGAACCGCATACGTCGCATTTCATACTTGACACGTAGACAAAGGCGGGTATATCCTACGCGGTATCCGCGCTATATGGGCCATAACGGAGCACGACTGCGCGAAAGGAGGCGCTTGGCATGAGCCCGGTTGGAGCCTTGAGAGAACGGTATTACCGGATGGGCATGCCTCGGCGCCGGGCCTCCGGCGCCATCCTGCGCTGTCGCGTGGCTGTTCCGTCGCCCGCGGCCTGAGATCTCAGGCCTGCCAGCCCCGGTCCAGCCTCCGACGCAAGCCTTCCCTGATGCGTTCTGTACGTTCCCACCCACCATCGAGACAAAGGGACAGTGAAGGAGGCATTCACCGTGCCCAAGACTTACGCTGAGATCAACGAGAGAATACGCAAGGGCCAAGCCGTTGTCGTCACCGCCGAGGAGATGATCGATCTCGTCGAGGAGGAGGGCGTCAAGAAGGCTGCCGAGAAGGTTGACGTCGTCACCACCGGCACCTTCGGGCCCATGTGTTCCAGCGGCGCAGTCCTCAACACCGGGCATACCACGCCCAGGATGAAGATCGCCAAGGCCTGGCTCAACGATGTCCCCGCCTACTGCGGCTTGGCGGCCGTGGATCTGTACGTCGGGGTCACCGAACCCCAGCAGGATGACCCGCTCAACGCGAACCATCCCGGGCAGTTTCGCTACGGCGGCGGTCACGTCATCGAAGACCTCATAGCCCGCAAGGACGTGCGCCTTGTAGCCGAGGCCTACGGCACCGACTGCTACCCGCGCAAACAACTGGACACCTGGATCAATGTTAAGACTCTGAACCAGGCATACCTGCTCAATCCCCGCAACAGCTACCAGAACTACAATGTTGCGGTCAACCTGAGCACCCAGCGGGACATTTACACCTACATGGGCGTGGTGAAGAAGGATCTGGGCTCGGCCAGCTTCTGCTCGGCAGGACAGCTCAGCCCCCTCCTCAACGACCCCTACTACCGCACCATCGGCATCGGCACCCGCATTTTCCTTGCCGGGGCTCAGGGGTACGTGTACTGGGAGGGCACCCAGCACAGTCCCTCGGACGCTCGTGGTGAGAACGGTGTGCCCAAGGGCGGATCGGGCACCCTCGCCGTGGTCGGTAATCTCAAGGACATGGATACCGAGTTCTTCCGGGGCGCCAGCATGCTCGGATACGGCTGCACGGCGGCAGTGGGAATCGGCATCCCCATCCCGATCCTCGACGAGGAGATGGCCCGGTACACCGCGGTCAAGGACGCCGACATCGTGGCCCCGGTCATCGACTACAGCCACAACTACGGACACAACGAGGGCAAGCCCCTCGGGCATGTGAGCTACGCGGCGCTCAAGAGCGGCTCCATCAACATCAACGGGCGGGATATCCCGACCACGCCGCTGTCCAGCTACCGCAAGGCCCAGCAGATCGCCGGGATCCTCAAGGAATGGATCACCCGGGGCGAGTTCTTCATCCAGGAACCCGTGCAGCTCCTGCCGACACCCGACACGGGGCAGAAGTTCAGGCCCCTCAAAGAGCGCCCGGTCAGCGGAGGTGTGGCGTAAATGGAAACCAGAAGAGTCGTCCTGCGCTTCCCGAAGCACCTGCTGGACAAGCCCATCACATCCCAGCTTGTGCGCCAGTTCGACCTGGACTTCAACATCCTGCGCGCGGACATCACCCAGGAATCCGAGGGCCTGCTCATCATGGGGCTCACCGGGAAAAAGGCCGATCTCGAGAAGGGCCTGCGCTGGGCGCGCGAGCAGGGCGTTGAGATACAGCCCCTGTCCAAGGACGTCGTGCGCAATGAGAAGGCCTGCACCCACTGCGGCGCCTGCATCAACGTCTGTCCCACGGATGCATTGACCATCGACCTCGAGACCCGCGAGGTCGTCTTCAACGCGAATCGCTGCATCGCCTGCGAGCTCTGCGTCCCTGCATGCCCCTTCAGGGCCATGGAAGTCGCATTCTGACCGATCACAGCCGTCTCTGACATCCCCGGGCCCGGCACGGTCTACCATGACCCGCCGGGCCTTCTCGTGTCCCCGAGCTGAGATCTTCAGGATTGAGGTGGTGTTCTACTGGACATACTACAGTAAATAGTATATACTTGCCGTCGCAGGCGATTGATGAGGAGTTGATCACGATGAGAACCACTCTACATGCAGTCGTGCCTTTGGTTCTGTCTCTGGGTCTCATCGCTGGGCTCATCGCGGCATACGGGCAGGAGGGCGCTCCGCCCCGTTACCCGGTCGCGATTACGGACACCAACGCGCTGGTGCAACTGGCCACCGTCGGCGTGGTTGCCGACACCTTCGGCTACGACGGCCTGGAAATGCTCTACCAGATCCGCGCCATGGATATGCCCACCGCGGACATCGTCCCTGTCTTCACACTCTCGTACCTGTCAGGCGAGAGCTACCGGAAGGTGGTTGAACAGCGGGTTGAGGGCAAGACCTGGGCGCAGATCGCCGAGAACCTCAAGGTCGAGCTTGACGCTCTCAACGACCTGGTGCTCCCCGCCGCGTTCCGCTTTACCACTCTCTCGACGGTTCCTGACGACGTGATGCTGGACATGATGACCTGTTCCGCCCTGGCCTTGAGTCTCGGGCAGGACCCGGACCGCACCATGGACCTGTACCGGGTAGGCTGGCACCCCCTGGATGTCCTCACCGCGGCCCAGATCGCCCGCCGCAGCGGTCGCGAGGTAGCGGTGCTTCTCAGCGGCACACCGCGCGAAATCGACTGGCTCAAAGTCGCTCGTGATGCGGGCGTTGATCTCGCGCTGATGGCCGCTGAAGGCGGTCGCGTGCGGGACAACATGGAGCCGCTGGTGCGCGAACAGGCGCAGCGCAGTGATCTCGAGACCCGTTACGCGCTTGAGATTGCGGCTGAGAGCTACAAGGTTCCGTACGAGACGGTGCGGGACGTTCGCTGCAAGTACATTCTGAGCCCATCCGAGGTGGTTATCACCTTTTACCTCTCGGATCTCGGTCCGTATGATCCTTACCGTGTTGCCCGCTACTATGTCTGGGACGGTTGGCGCAGTTGGGGCCCCACCATTGTCGGCCTGGGCGTCCCGCGCAGGCATTTCGCGGACTGGTCCATCTGGGTCGGCGGCTCCGTCGACTTCCTGGCGGTGGACGCCTGGGTGCTGCGCGATGCCCTCCTGGGCCATGCTCTGTACCACCGAGGCTTCGTGCCCGTTCCTGTCTATAGCTACTATGACCCATGGTTCACCTGGCGCGATGCCATC
>Ga0067045_1031003_pt1 | contig 13464 bp, 6 predicted proteins | sample TerdegcTABiofilm_FD_59184 | JGI IMG/M metagenome (GOLD analysis project Ga0067045, IMG submission 59184) | Combined Assembly of (Gp0054472, Gp0054536) Wastewater bioreactor microbial communities from Singapore -Terephthalate degrading...
GCCGGGGGAGGGGCTCGGGCCGGTCCGGGACCGGCTCCGAAAGGGCCGCGGCAAGATCCTGGGGGCTCAACTCGCCCAGTTCCGCAAGTTCGCCCAGTAGGGCGTCCCGTTTTTCCCGCAGACGCTCCCGGTCCGCCCCGGGGTGGACCAGGGCCGGAGAATTGGGAAGAACCGCCAGGACCGCGGCCTCCGCCCAGGTCAGGTCCTCCGGCGGGCGGCGGAAGTACCGCCAGCTGGCCGCGCTCAGACCCACGACGTTGCCGCCGAAGGGCGCGTGGGCGGCGTAGAGGGCCAGGATTCCCCGCTTGTCCCGGAGGGCCTCCAGCCTCAGGGCGTACAAGAGCTCCAAGGCCTTCTGTCCCAGGGTCCTGGGACGGTTTCCCCGGGCCATCCGGGCCGCCTGCATGCTCAGGGTCGAGCCGCCGGAGACGATCCGTCCGGCGCGCAGGTTGGAGACGAGGGCCCGGGCCAGGGCCCGGGGGTCGAAACCGGCGTGGCCGAAAAAACGGCGGTCCTCGAAGGCGACCAGGGCGCGGACGTAGCGGTCCGGGAGCTCCGGGGCGGGGGGAAAGCGCCACTGCCCATCCGGAGCCGCGGCCGCCCCCAGCAGGACACCGTTCCGGTCGTAGAGGACCGTGGAATATCCCCCGGCGAACCTCGGCGGTCCGGGAGCGAGGAACACAAGGGAGGCCAGGAGGACCGCCCCCGCAGCTACGGGGGCGGACTCCTTGAACTTCACTTGGATCTCAGGGTGCTGTTCACGGCGGGCTTGTTCCGGGCCCCGGAGGACGCCTCCCCCCAGGACCGCATCCAGGCCCCCCGCTCCAGCGCCCGATACTCGGGGTCGTACATGGCCTCCGCGAAGGCCCCGGGCCGGTAGAAGTACCCGTCGTAGGTCTTGTTCGCGAATACCCGGACAACCGTCTCCTTGCCGGGCCCCAGGTCCAGGTAGGTGAAGACCCGGTCGTCCCGGACGTCCTGGTAGGTGTAGTCCCGGCGGGGGTACCACCAGGGCCGGCCCGATCCCTGCCCGTAGTCCTCGTCCCAGGTCTCCCGCTCCTCCGATCCGACCCGGAAGTTCCGGATTTCCCAGCCCGAGGGGAGTTTTTGGATCAGGGCTACGTTGCGGACCGTCCGGCGGCTCAGGTTGCGCACCGTGGTCTCGATCACGATGTCCGACAGGGGAGGGGCGGTTTCCGGATCCACGGTCCGGCCCTCCATGTCCTTGTAGACGGTGAGGACCGAGAGCCCCCGGGCCTCGGGAACTTCCTCCCCCGCCCGGGCCTCCCCCTCCGCCAGAACCCGGACGTAGACCGGAGCCCCGCCCTCCGCGCGGACCGAGAGCCGGCCGCCCGCTTCCGTGCCCGCGGGCAGGGCCACCCGGGTCACGGGCTTGTCCAGGGCTACCCGGGTCTCGGGGGATCCGTTGTAGGACCAGAGGGCCGAGGAGGTCCCGGCTCCCGCGATCCGCCGGGAGTACGGCAGGGCCGCCAGCAGGGCGAAGGCCGTCTCCTGGGTGCTGTACCAGACCGCGGAGTTCATCCGCTTGGCGATGTCCCGGTAGAGCCCCGCCGCCCGGGCTTCGTCCCCCAGGGCGTTCAGGGCGTCCAGGACGATCGAGGCGTCCCGGAAATCGGAGCCGTAGCTGTAGTAGTAATAGTCCTCGTCCAGGGACCGGGCCGCCTCGATCCGGGGATCCAGGCCCTTCACGAGGTCCCCGGCGATGTCCCGGCGCCCCGAGAGGGCGTAGGCCGCGGCCAGCTGCCAGAGCGCCTGGCTCGGAAGCTTCCCGGCGTCCCGCAGGCGGTTCATGGCCGCGGCGTTGGGCTTGCCCGCCCGGGCAAGGACGTAGAGGCGGTAGGCCTGGGTCGCCTTGGCCCAGGAGTGCTGGGAGCCCCAGGCCACGGCCCGGGCGTCCAGGTGCTTCCAGAGGGGCTCGAAAAGCCCGGGGGGCACCTCGTACCCCGCCGCCCGGGCGGATAGGAGGAAGTGGGCGGCGTACACGGAGACCCAGTCGTCCTCCCGGCCGCTTCCGGGCCAAAGGGCCAGGCCCCCCGAGGGGGTCTGGAAGTCCGGGAGCTTGGCGATGGCGGCGCGCACGTTGGTCCGCGCGTCCTCCAGCTCCCACTCCGAGAGATTGGCCGCCTCTGGAAGGAAGATCTGGGGGAAGGCCTTGGAGACGGTCTGCTCCGCGCAGCCGTGGGGGTATCCGATGAGGTAGTTCACCCGGCGGGTGAGCTGGATGGGCTCCAGGGGGGACAGTTCCAGCCAGACCTTGTTCGTGCCCGGCATCCCCGGGAAGGGCAGGTCCAGCTCCGCGGTTCCCCCCGGGGAGGCCTGGGCCTCCCAGTCCGCGGCGGCCTTGGCCCCCGCGGGGCGGATCGGAAGGTCCACGGCGTGCTCGGACCGCTTGCCGCCCCCCTCGGCGGTCACGACGATCCGGGCGGTCCCGGGGACGGACCGGGCCCGGACGCGGAACTCGGCGTTTCGTTCCCCGTCCCGGTCGAAGGAGATCGTCCGGACGGCCTCGCCCTCCACCTCCGCCGCCCCGGACGCGGAGATCCGCACCGTGACGGAGGCCCCGGGCCCCAGGCTGGAGAAGACCGCCGCGGGGACCGCGGTCCACTCCTCCAGGGAGAGTACCCGGGGCACCGTGGCCTGGACCATGAGGGGGGACTTCACGGGCACCGTGGCCTCAGCGGCGCCGTAGGCCCCGTCGGAGCGGCCGGCCACGGCCATGATCCGGACGGCCCCCACGTAGGGGCCCAGGTCCGTGGAAAAAGACTTGGTCTGGCCGGCCGCGAGAGTCACGGGGCCGAAGTACCGGACCACCGGGGGGAACCGGGAAGGCTTGCGGCCGCCTTCCAGCTCGCCTCCGTCCCCTCCGCCCACGGCCAGCAGGGTCTCCAGCTTGCCGGAATAGGCGCCGGCGACGAAATCGAAGATGTCCCAGGCCCGGAGTGCCGAGGCTTCCTTTCGATAGAACTGGTCCCGGGGGTTCGGGGTCTTGTACCGGGTGATGCCCAGCAAGCCCTCGTCCACCACCGCCACGGTCACGGTCATCGGTTTCCCCGAGGTTTCCCGTACCCGGAACACCGCCGGCTTGTTCGGCTCGAAGCTTTCGGGCGCCTCGATCCGCGGTGCCAGGGCCGTAGCGGGATCGTCCACGAGGATCGGGAGAATGCCGTACAGGCGGATCGGCAGGTCGTTGCCCCGCCCGGCGTGGGGCTGGACGAAATCCACGTGCAGGTAAACATTCGGACTCATCCCGGCGGTGGCTTCGAACTCCACGGTGGTCGTGCCCTCGGCGCAATCCATCCATTTCCGGGAGAGGATGCGGCCCGACCGCTCCACGGTCACCAGGGCCCGGCCCCGGGAATTGGAGGGGAAGGAGACCCGGACGGTCTGCCCGGGGGTGTACCGTTCCCGGGAAGCCGTGAGGGTCAGGTTCGAGGGCGCGGCCTTCTCCCCGGGCTTGCCGTACCAGTCGTAGCGGCTGACCCAGAAGACCCGGCTGGCCGAGTGGCCCGAGACGGGGTCCCGGACCCGGATCAGGTAGATGCCCCAGGAGTCGGCCTGGCTGATCTTGAAGGTCCAGGATCCCCGGCCGTCCCGGACGGCGGCCTGACCCTTCAGGACCGAACGCTCGAAGATGCTGCGGGCGTACTCGGGCAGGGAATCCTCCCCTCCCTCCCACCACCAGTTTTCCCGGATCCGGTGGACACTCACTTCCAGGTTCTGGGCGGGGGCGGGCTTGCCGTCCCGGTCGACCAGGGCCAGCTGGACCCTCTGATCCTGGTCGGCCTTGATGGTGTCCCACCGGGTTTCCAGCTTTAGACCGACGTATCGGGGATAGGGGTGGAAGGGCACGGAGAACTGCTCGCTGGAGAAAAAGCCGCCGGGCTCGAAGACGCGGACCGCGAACTGGGCCGTGGCCATGCCCGGGGCCGCGCCCGCGGCGTCGAAGGTCGAGGTGAAGGAGGCGGATCCCTCTGCGTCCAGGCGGCCGTCGAAGATCGTCTGGCGCTCCGTGGCCATGCGGCGGGTGGGGTCCTCGAAGACGTAGTCCCCGAAGCCCGGGAAGGTCGTGGGGGCCGGGGAGAAGGCCACGGAGACGTCCGCCTTAAGGCCCGGCGCGGGGGCACCGTGGAGCCACTGGGATTTCAGGGTGAACCGGGATTCGCCGCCGCCCAGGTAGGCGCCCCCGCCGTGCTCGAAGTCGATCTTGAGGCGGTTCGGGACGATGGTCTCCACCTTCACGTTCCGGGTGAAGACCCGGTCCCCCACGGTCACCCGGGCCAGGTAGGTTCCCGTGGGGGCGTCCTCGCCGGTCCGGGCCTTGAAGGGGTAGAACCCGTCGGTTCCTTCGGTCAGGACCGAAGTCTGGACCACCTTGCCCATCGGGTTTTCCAGCTCGAAGCGCACGGGATGGCCCGCGGGGAGGGTCTTGAGGCGGTCCAGGAGCAGAAAGGTCAAATGCATCTCGTCGCCGGGACGCCAGACCCCCCGCTCGCCGTAGAGGAAGCCCTTGACCCCCGTCTCCGCGGCGATTCCGCCCGCGTCGAAGTGGCTCGTCGCAAGCACGGAACCCGGATCCAGCTTGAGGTAGGCCGCCTGGCCGGACCGGAAGGCCGCCGCGGTATAGGCATCCCGGGAGCCCGGGAAGGATACGACGCCTTCCTTGTCCGTCCTCCCCCGGGCCAGTTCCCGGCGCTGGAAGTTGTAGAGGATCACCTCCAGGTCCGGGATGGGCCGGGCGGTGCGCAGGTCCACGGCGAAGACCACGGTCCGGTCGTCCGCGTCCCGCTTGGCCCCCAGGGCCAGGTCCGACACCAGGACGTTCCGGTAGACGGAGTTTTGTTCATAGAAGACCGGGTGGCAGGGATCGTCCCGGAACTTGTACCGGGCCTCCCAGTCCCCGTCCCAAATCCGGTCCAGGTTTTCCAGGGTAGGGAAAACTAGGTCGCCGAAATCATGTTCTGTCCTGCAGACATAGCGAACCTGGTCCCGCAGGAAGGAAAGCCGGATACGGTACATCCCGTCCTTGTACTTGGCCAGGAGAGGACTCAAGTCCAGACCCGAGGCGGTCCATTGGTTCCGGCGCGCGTCGCTCCAGGGCAGATCGAAGGCCTTGCGCCAGACCACCTCCCCGGTCCGGTGGAGCTCCTCTTCGCCGTCCAGGTTGTTCACCTGAAGGAACTGCAGGATATTGTCCCCGGGGATGCGGAGCACCTCCACCACCACCCCCGCCAGGTTTCGGGTCTCCACGGGCAGGGAAAGCCCCTCGCCGGTCGGGAGCACCACGCCGGAGGCGGCGAACCGCACCGCGGGCTTTTCCCAGGATACCTGCACCGTCGCCTGGACGGGCACCGCCAGGGAGCGGCCTTCGGAGTCCCGGAGGCCCTCCCCGATCCGGACCCGGGCCTCCTCGGGCCAGGCCGAGGAGGCGTAGACCCGGACCAGGCCCCCCGCGGGCGCGAAGCGGAGGTTCCCTAGGCCCTCCACCTCGATACGGCCCCGGAAGTCCTGGGAGGGATCCACGGGGGAGGAGAGGGAAATTTCCAGACAGGTTTCCCCTTCCCGGACGGCCCGTACCCCGGTGACCTCGAACGCCCCGGACGCAGGGACCCGAACCGAGCGGCCGCCCCGGACCGCCGCGCCCACGGACCGTCCGTCCCAGGATACCTCCAGGTCGTCGTCCCGGTCCGCCGAGGAAAAGCCGCGGACCGTGAAGTCGTGGAGGGTACCCTGATGGGTCCAGACGATCCCGGGCCTGAGGCCCCGGAACCGGGCGCTCAGGACGCGCTCGACCTTGTCGGCCCCCTCGGCGTCGGATAGCACGATCCGCCCGGGCAGCTCCAGGGTCCCGTCCCGGGCGGCCCGGAGGGATCCGAGCTCCACGGTCATGGCGGGTTCGGGGGTCCGGATCCGGAACGAGAACGGCTCCCGGACCCCGGGATCCAGGGCGGAGAGATCCACGGAGACGGCGTATCCCTTTCCCGCGGCCAGGGGAGCCGAGGGCCGGAAAGCGAGGGTCGAGCCGTCTTTCCAGACCGCGGTCCCCTCCACCGCAGGCTCCAGGCGGAAGGGATTCCGGACCGGGGATTCCCCCTCCCGGCCGCCGTAGTCCCGGGCCAGGACCACCAGGATCTCGCCGTGCCGGGAGACGGTCCCGGCGGAATGGGCCGCGACGAACCGAGGGTCCGCGGGGACGACCGCGGTCGGTACGGCAGACCCGCAGGAGACCGACAGGACCAGGGCGCAGAGGAGCCCGAGGATCACGGCGCACCCGGCGGCGGCGCCGCGGAGGGAGTGCCGGAAGGATGGTTTTTCCATGTTTTTCTCCGAATTCAGGTTGGATATTGGAGCCAATTTCAAAAGTCGGTCACTTTTGAAATTGGCTCATTAGAAAGAAGGTCCCCGCCGGATCCGGATTTCCCAGCGATCCGTCCGAGGTGGACTATACCGCGGATCCCCGGTCCGAACCGGGGGTATCTCCCTGCCGGCGGAAAGCCCCGACGAAGGCCCGCCAGGGCCCCGGCCTACCGCGCCGAAAGTCCCGGGAGCCCCAGGAAGGCGGCATAGACCGCCTCGGCCCCGGGGGAAGCGTCCACCGCGACCAGCCGGGCTTTTTCCCGGTAGTACTCGATCAGGGGAGCCGTCTGGGCCCGATACGCCGCCAGGCGCCGCCGGATGGACTCGACCTTGTCGTCCTCCCGGATGATCAAGGCCGCCCCGCAGGAATCGCACGTTCCTTCCTTGGCCGGGGGCATGAACTTCACATGGAAGGTGCGGCCGCAGGCCGGACAGGTTCTCCGGCCGGACAGACGCTCCAGGATCGCTTCGTCGTCCAGCTCGAAGTTCACCACCTTGTCCGGGGGGTCGAAGCCTTCGAGGGCGTCCGCCTGGGGCACCGTCCGGGGGAATCCGTCCAGGATCCACCCGAGCTTCGTGTCCCCCCGCCCCAGCCTCTCCCGGACCAGCTCGATGGTGAGCTCGTCCGGCACCAGGGCCCCGGATTCGATCACGGACTTGACCCTCTTGCCCAAGGGGGTCTGGTCCTTGACCGCTGCCCGGAAGATCTCCCCCGTGGACACATGGGGAACCGCCAGATCCCGCTCGGCCCTCTCGGCCACCGTCCCTTTTCCGGCCCCCGGGGGGCCCAAGAATACAAGCTTCATGGAATGGAGAATATACCCGTGAAAACTGGAAGTAAAGGAGGGCCCCATCGGGCGGAGGCGAAGCACGCGTATCCGGCGATCGACACGGGGCTGAAATGCCTATACAGTCTCCCCATGCTGGATGTCCTATTCGTGGTGCTCGCCGGAGGCCTCGGTTCCGCCCTGAGATACTTACTGTCCCTGTCCGCCAGCCGCCTTGTCGGCACGCACTTTCCCTGGGGAACGATGGTCGCCAACCTGGCGGGTTGCCTGGCCATCGGCTTCGCGGCGGGCCTGGTCGACCGCTCCCTGCTTCCCCGGGCCTGGAGGCTCGCGGTCATTACAGGTTTCCTGGGCGGGTTCACGACGTTTTCCACCTTTTCCCTGGAATCCCTGCGCTTGATCCTGGACGGCGCGGTTCTCCGGGGGCTCGTCAACCTAGGGGTCAACCTCCTCGGCGGCCTCTTCCTGGCGGGACTCGGGCTCCATCTTGCCGAACGTGTAGGCCGCTAGCAGGGTGTTGAAATGCCTAAAGTATTTCAACAACCCGCTAGAGGTCCCGAGAGGACTCGCTCGAAACCTCCGCTCGCCCGAAGGGCCTTTATAGGCAAATGACCATAGTCATGATTAATTTTTATAGATAGATTTTTCTTGTAAAACCAACAAACCGGGTTTAGAATACTCCCGTTCGCGCCCCGAGCGATTGAACGTCCTGCGTCGCAACCTGTCCTGCATCCGGATTCTTCCCTCGGGGAAAGCATCGTTTAGGAGGCGTCATGGACAAGTCAGACCCCCGTACGGGACTGCAAGGGATCGTCCAGCGGTACGCGGGAAGGCCGGGAGCCCTCCTGGGAATCCTGGAGGAAGCCCAGCAGGCGGATGAGCACAAGTACCTGAGCGAGGAGGCCCTGCGCCAAATCGCGGACATGACCGGAACCCCCCTTTCGCGGGTGTACTCGGTCGCGACCTTCTATTCCTTCTTCAACCTTACGCCCCAGGGCAAGCACGCCATCGTCGTGTGCCGCGGCACCGCCTGCCATACCCGGGGATCCTTGGCCCTCCTGGAGGAGGCCGCCAGCCGCCTGGGCTTCCCGGAGTTCCGGGAGGACGAGGAACCCTCCTTCACGACCGAGGACCGGATGTTCACGGTCCGCACGGTCGCCTGCTTCGGGCAGTGCGCCCTGGCCCCGGTGGTGGCCGTGGACGGAGTCATCTACTCCCACATGAACACGGGACGCCTGCTTTCGATCCTCGAGACCCTGCGCAAGGGAGGCCGTAAATGAAGGCGATCAAGACGACGGCGGACCTGGAAGCCGCCAAAGCCCGGGGCCTTTCCAAGCTCGTGCCCGCTACGACCCGAATCTCCGTGGGCATGGGAACCTGCGGCATCGGGAACGGCGCGGACCTCCTGTTCACGGCCCTGGAAAAGGCGGCCGCCAAGGCGGCGGCAAAGAACGGCATGGCCCCGGTCCTCAAGAAGGTCGGCTGCTTCGGGTTCTGCGCCGCCGAGCCTCTTCTAACCCTGGCGGTCCCCGGCAAGCCCGTGCTCCTCTTCACGAAAGCCGACGCCAAGGACGCCGCGGCCTATGTGGAGGCGGCCTCGGACCCCAAGGCCCTGGCCAAACTGGCTAAAAAGGCGGACGGCAAGATCGAGACCTGGGACTTCCGCACCTCGGTGATTCGCTACGGCGAGGGCTTCCCCGAGATCCGGCCCTGGAACCAGATTCCCTTCTTCGAGGGCCAGGAAAAGGTGGTTCTCCGGGACGCGGGGATCATCGACCCCGAGGACGTGGAGGAATACATCGGCGTGGGCGGCTACGGCGCCCTGGCCAAGGCGGTCCTGTCCATGAAGCCCGCGGAGGTGATCCAGGAAGTGGACCGGGCGGGTCTGCGCGGCCGGGGCGGCGCCGGGTTCCCCACGGCCCGAAAGTGGAAGATGATGGCGGATCGGCCGGGACCCGAAAAGTGGGTGGTGTGCAACGCCGACGAGGGCGACCCGGGGGCCTACATGAACCGCAACGAGATCGAAAGCGACCCCCACGCCCTCGTGGAAGGCATGATCCTGGGGGCCTACGCCATGGGCGCGAACAAGGGCTTCATCTACGTCCGGGCGGAATACCCCCTGGCGGTGGACCGGCTCAAGAAGGCCCTGGAGGACGCCCGGGCCCTGGGTTTCCTGGGCAAGAACATCCTGGGCTCCGACTTCTCCTTCGACCTTGAGATCGTCATGGGCGCCGGCGCCTTCGTCTGCGGCGAGGAGACGGCCCTGACCGCCAGCGCCGAAGGCAAGGCCGGCAGGCCGGTCCCGCGCCCTCCCTTCCCCGCGGAAAAGGGCTTCAAGGGACTTCCAACGAACATCAACAACGTGGAAACCTGGTGCAACGTCCCCGCGATCGTGTCCAAGGGCGGAGCCTGGTTCGCGGGCATCGGGCTTCCAAAGAGCACGGGCACCAAGGTCTTCTCCCTGGTCGGCAAGGTGAACAACACGGGCTTGGTCGAGCTGCCCCTGGGCACCAAGCTGGAGAAGATGATCTACGGAATGGGCGGCGGGGCCGGGATGAACAAGGCTATCCGGGCCGTCCAGAGCGGCGGCCCCTCGGGAGGCTGCATCCCCGCGGACAAGTTCGACGCAAGCATCGACTACGAGTCCCTGGCCTCCATCGGCGCCATCATGGGCTCCGGCGGCATGGTGGTCATGGACCAGGACAACTGCATGGTGGACGTGGCCCGGTACTTCGTGTCCTTCACCGCCGCGGAATCCTGCGGAAAGTGCACCCCCTGCCGGGAGGGACTTTCCCAGATGCTCCGCATCCTGACGGACGTCTCCAAGGGCCAGGCTACCTACGCGGACCTGGACGAGCTGGAGCGCCTGGCCCGGACCGTCAAAGACTCCGCCCTCTGCGGCCTGGGGCAGACCGCGGCCAACCCGGTGCTCACCACCCTGAAGTACTTCCGGGAAGAGTACGAGCGCCACATCCGGGACCAGCGCTGCGACGCGGGCACCTGCGAAGCCCTCTTCTCCGCCCTCTGCGAGAACTCCTGCCCGATGCACATGAACATCCCCGGCTACCTGGCCCTGCTCAAGGAAGGCCGGCTGGAGGACGCCTACGAGCTGACCCTCCGGGACAACCCCTTGCCGGGCACCATCGGACGGATCTGCCACTTCCACTGCTCCATGCGCTGCCGCCGGGAGACCCTGGACGACCCGGTCCAGCAGGGGGAGATCCACCGCTACCTGGCGGACACGATCCGCAAGATGGGCCGGGAACAGGCCGTCTGGAAGCGCCTGGCGGAGGAGAAGGCCAAGCCCACGGGCAAGAAGGTGGCCATCATCGGGTCGGGACCCGCGGGCCTCGCGGCGGCATTCTACCTTGTCCGCCTGGGCCATGAGGTCACGATCTACGAGGACAAGGATAAGGCCGGCGGAATCCTGCGCTACGGCATCCCCTCCTACCGTCTGCCCAAGGACGAGCTGGACCACGAGCTCCAGCTCTTCTCCAAGTTGGGCATCAAATTCGTCTTCCGAACCAAGGTCGGCAGGGACATCGCCCTGGCCGACCTGGCCAAGAAATCCGACGCGGTCCTGGTCTGCGTGGGCGCCGAGGGCGACAAGTCCCTGGCCATCCCCGGAGAGGACCTGCAGGGTGTCCACCCCGGATACGAGTTCCTGGACCTCTTCGCGGCCAAGAAGGCCCCCAAGACGGGCCGCCGCATCCTGGTGATCGGCGGCGGCAACGTGGCCATCGACGCGGCCCGCACCCTCTACCGGCTGGACAAGGACGTGACCGTGGCCTACCGCCGCACCCGGGCGGACATGCCCGCCAACCGGGCCGAGATCGAGGGCGCCGAGGAGGAGGGCATCCGCTTCCGGTTCATGCTCTCTCCCCAGGAGATCCTGGGGGACGAGAAGGGCCGGGTCCGGGCTGTGCGCTTCGAGATCATGAAGGCGGGACCCATCGACCGCTCCGGCAGGCCCACCCCCGTCTCCACGGGCCACTTCGAGGACATCCCCTGCGACGACGTGATCGTCGCGGTGGGGGAAAAGGTCGACTCCGGGGACTTCGTGAAGGACGGGATCAAGGCCGCCAAGGACGGGCGCATCATCGCGAACCCCTTCACCTTCAAGACCGACCTGCCCAACGTATGGGCCACCGGCGACGCCGTGACGGGCCCCGCCACGGCGGCGGAGGCCATGGGGGACGCCAAACGAGTGGCCCGGGAGATGGACAAGGCCCTGACCGGGGAAGACCGTTTCAGGACCCTCTTCCGGGACTTCCACTACAACAACGATGTGCCCCTGGAGCCCGAGGGAAGCCGGAAGAACCGGCCCCGTCACCTGCCGCCGGACCAGCGGGTCGGGAATTTCATCGAGATCAACCTCGGGTACGACGGCGACCAGGCGATCAGCGAGGCCCGTCGCTGCCTTCGCTGCGACGTCCGGCCGGACGCCCGCAGCCCCTGGCGCTAAGGAGGACCAGCATGGAACAGAACATGGTACAGCTTACGATAGACGGCCGCCCGGTGTCCGTGCCCGCCGGAACCCGGATCGTGGACGCCTGCGCCTCCGCGGGAGTCCGGGTGCCCACACTCTGCAATCTGCCCGATGTTTCCAGCAACGCCTCCTGCGGGGTCTGCGTGGTGGAGGTCGAGGGGGCCAAGAGCCTGGTCCGGTCCTGCGTGCAGAACGTGGGTCCCGGGATGGTCATCAAGACCAACTCCCCCCGGGTCCAGGAGAGCCGCCGGACCATCGTGGAGCTTCTCCTGGCCAACCACCCCTCGGACTGCCTGGCCTGCGCCCGGAACGGGTCCTGCGAGCTCCAGGCCCTCTCGGACCAGATGGGCGTCCGCCGCCTGCCCTTCCCCCGGACCCGCAAGAAACCGGCCATGGACGACGCGGGGTACGCCCTGATCCGGGACAACGACAAGTGCATCCTCTGCGGCCGCTGCGTGGCGGTCTGCCGGGAGACCCAGACCGTCTCGGCCATCGACTTCGCGGGCCGGGGCATCCGGACCCGGGTAGCCTCCTTCATGGACCGGTCCCTGGCCAACTCCCAGTGCGTGTCCTGCGGACAATGCACGGTCGTGTGCCCCACCGGCGCCCTGGTCGAGCGGGACGAGACGGACGAGGTCTTCGCCCAAATCGCGGACCCGGACCGGGTCGTGGTGGTCCAGACCGCCCCGGCCATCCGGGCCTCCCTGGGCGAAGCCCTGGGAATGAAGCCCGGAAGCCTCGTGACCGGCAAGATGGCCGCGGCCCTGCGGAGGCTCGGCTTCGACAAGGTCTTCGACACCCAGTTCACCGCGGACCTCACCATCATGGAGGAGGGCAGCGAGCTGATCCACCGGCTGACGAACGGCGGGAAGCTTCCGATGATCACCTCCTGCTCGCCGGGCTGGATCAACTTCATCGAGACCTTCTACCCCTCCCTCCTGCCCCACCTGTCCACCTGCAAGAGCCCCCAGCAGATGTTCGGAGCCCTGGCCAAGAGCTACTGGGCGGAAAAGGCGGGGGTGGACCCCTCCAAGATCACGGTGGTCTCCATCATGCCCTGCACGGCCAAGAAGTTCGAGGCCAAGCGACCGGAGATGCGGGACGCATGGAAGTGGTGGAAGGAGAAGGGCAAGACCTACGGGTCCTTCTTCGACGTGGATTACGCCCTGACCACCCGGGAGCTGGCGCGGATGATCCGTCGTGCGGGCATCGATTTCGAACTCCTCCCGGACGAGAATTTCGACGACCCCCTGGGAGCTTCCACCGGGGCGGCCACGATCTTCGGCACCACCGGAGGTGTGATGGAGGCCGCGGTCCGGACCGCCTACGAGCTGGTGACCAAGAAGCCCTTCCCGATCATGGAGCTGGCCGCCACCCGGGGCATGGAAGGGGTCAAGAGCGCGGAGCTGGACCTGGACGGTACCAAGCTGAAGGTGGCCGTCGCCCACACCCTCAAGAACGCCCGGGCGGTCCTGGACGAGATCGCCGCCGGCAAGAGCCCCTACGCCTTCGTGGAAGTCATGACCTGCCCAGGCGGATGCATCGGCGGCGGAGGCCAGCCCGTGGCGGTGGACCAGAAAAAGCGAGACATCCGGCAGAAGGCGGTCTACGCGGAGGACAAGCGCCTGCCCATCCGCAAGAGCCACGAGAACCCCTCGATTTCGGCCATCTATAAGGAGTTCCTGGGCAAGCCCCTGGGCCACCTGAGCCACGAGCTTCTGCACACCGAGTACAAGAGGCGGGACGTCTAGGAGCCCGCGGCGCAAGACGATCGAGCCCGGGGCTCCCCGCCCCGGGGTTTTAATTCCAGCT
>Ga0067045_1000138_pt1 | contig 13460 bp, 14 predicted proteins | sample TerdegcTABiofilm_FD_59184 | JGI IMG/M metagenome (GOLD analysis project Ga0067045, IMG submission 59184) | Combined Assembly of (Gp0054472, Gp0054536) Wastewater bioreactor microbial communities from Singapore -Terephthalate degrading...
GCGAAGTAAAAGATTCGAGATGAGGAGAGAGAGAACGGGAAGAGCGGAACCAGAGGTGAGAGGGTAGAGGTGTGAGGCGAGAAGAGTGAGATCCCGTATAAGAGCATTACGGGATGACAGGATGGGTGCACGGGATGACCCTGAATAGTAGCATTTCAGGACAGGCTCCTCAGGGCAGGCTCTTCAGGACAGGCTCCACGGGATGACACGGGATGAAAGCCCCCTCACGTCATTCTGGCATGTTCCTAGCCAGAATCCCGCTCTTTCCTCCTTCCCGTCATGCCGGACCCACTTAATGTCATTCTGAGCTTGACTCAGAATCACGGTTTTCTAAGGAGTGGATCCGGCATCTCACTCTTACACACCACCCACAACTCATAACGCACCACGCACAACTCACAACCAGCGACCGTTCTTAGAGGGAGGCGGCGGACTTGGTAGAACGCGTAGGCGAAGGCAATTTGAAGGATTTTCTTTCTTACTGCCAGAAGTACGGGGGAGAACACGACGATTCGTATCTCCCCGGTGATGATTTCACTATCGACGACGATCACCCCTCCTTTCTGCTCTACGATGAAGATCTGAGCGTCTGCGGCGCCGCCTCGCTCATGCTGGAAGAGCAATACAGGAGAGCCGGAAAGGGAAGGTTCATGATTTTTCACTCCATTCAATCGGAATCGGCCGGTTACAGGAGCCTGCTCGAGGCAGTCCTTGCAGAAGCCACGGGGGTGGTGAGTAACGTCTATCTCTTCGTTCCGCCCGGGCCAAAAATCCAGCGCGTGCTCGAAGGACTGGGCTTTGAGATCGAGCGCTATTCATTTGTCATGAAGAGAAAAATGACGAATATTCAGATCCCCGTTCAAGAGGGGGTCGATTTCGTGACCTTCGACGAGAGAGAAGACGGAGAGCTTTACTGCCATATAGTCAACAGCGCTTTCAAGAAGATCGCCGGCCATATCGACATAAAACCCGACCGGGTCTCTGCGATGATCGAAAAGTATAACATTCCGGCGGAGGGCATTCAATTGCTTTATTTTGAAGGCACTCCAGTGGGACTCTTTTTCAGTGAAATAACCGAAGACGGAATGCTCGAGATTGGGCCGATAGCCGTGCTGCCCGAGTACCAGGGAAGGGGATTGGGCAGGGCGCTGCTGCGCAGGGCTGTTCAACTGTCTCAGCGATTAGGACTGGACAGTGTGCTCTCGGTGAACGCCGAAAACGAAAAGGCCCTTTCTCTGTACCTCAAGGAGGGATTCACGAGGGTAGGCACCAGGATCTGCTACGGAATGGATCTGGATCCATGATCCTGCTGGATCGGGAGGCTCAATATTCGCCGGGTTTCATTTCTCGCTCTGGATAGGTTTTCTTTCGATCAGACCCAGCATATGGCCTTCGGGGTCCCTGAAAAAGGCGAGAATCGCGTTACCCGATTCAAAGGGACCCTGCAGAATCTCGATCCCGCGCTTTGAGACTTTCTCGAGAACTTCCCTTATATCTTCGACTTCTATGTACAAAGCCCTGTGGGGCGGGAGAAGCCCTTTGCCGGTGAAGATTCCGCCGTCTATGCCTNCGGCGTTCCCACTCTTGAACGAGTGAAAGCCGGTATCGTCCACGGCACTCTCCCATCCGAAGACATCCCGGTAAAACTCAGCCAGGGCCGGTCCGTCTTTTGCGTTGATTTCCCAGTAAACTATGGGGTTATTTCTCTTCTCCACTTTCTCATCACTCCATTTGCGTATCCGATATATTCTTTGTCATGTTCATGCTGGTAACTTCGTAGCCCATTTTCCTGTAAAGCGAAAGGGCAGCCGCGTTGTGGGCGAATACGTGGAGAGAGATGCTGGCTATTCNCTTTTCTTTNGCGTACTCTTCCAGGGCAACGAGGGCGGCGCGGCCGTAGCCCCTTTTCCTGAACTTTTCAAAAATTATTAGATCGTATATGAAGGCCTTCTTCNGGCCTTCTCCGGGCNCGACATGGAGCCAGATGTATCCCACCACGTCGCCGGTCCCTTCATCGACTATGCTGAAAAAAACATGGTTCTGTGTTTCGATCCCCTCCGGCAGTAGAGAGTTTATCTGGCTGACCGATTTCTCCAGAGCCTCCTCTCTGGTCCATCTTCCGGATCGAACGTTATCCTTCGCATAATTCGCCGTGAGCTTTTCAATGTACGTGTCGAAATCCTCTGCGGCCATTTTCTCCAGTCTTACCATAGAATCCCCCAAAATTCATGCGAGTCTCTCGAAGATTTCCTTCTCCACTATTTCCCTGGTCTTGTTCGAGTCTATCTTTTTGTCGTTGGTACAGGTCTTGCTCATGGCATCCAGGCGCGATAGAAGATCTCTGAAGATCTCGAGCGCGGTCTTCTTGATTCCCATCGATTCGAGATTCGAAAGGCGGACCGCGGTATCGGTNAGGAAGCTCTTGTCGATGGAAATATTGTCAAGAATGAAATCCCGCATCGTTCCGATAGCNGCCTCCGTGATCTTCACCGGGCAGGCGTTCCCTATGAACTCGTTGAGCAGCGAGGCGTCNAAAAAACCTTCGAAAAAGCCCCTGAAAGCGCGNGAGTTTTCGTATATCTTCTGAAGCCTTTCGAAGGCGAGGATACACTGCCCGTTCTTGACGTAACCTTTTATAGATTTCTCGATGGCCTTTCTCAACTCCTCCATGATCTCTCTGTTGGTTTTCTGCTCGGCCAGTCCGGCCAGCACCAGTTCCCAGCGACTGTTGGGCAGAATCTTCGCCTTGAAAAACCTGCCCTCGATCTCCGACATATCTTTGATCGTCTGAAGAACCGAGGAGAGCTCGTCCTTCGAGGTCAGGTTCAGGCACCCGGAATTGAGGAGATTGTTCAGGGAGACGAAGGAACTGGAAAATATTTCGCTGGCCGCGGAAGAGACGGGACCGGCCTTGAGTACGGCGATTATAGCCTTCCATATCTTCTTTTGAAAGCTCACTCGATTCCTCAAATCGACCTCGAGCGACATCTCTTCTATATACTGGAGATCCTTGAGGAGCTCCATCACGAGGCAGTCCCAGTTTTCGTTCACTTCCTGCAGAGCCACGCCAAGGTCTTCGTAGGCCTGCAGAAGCGAAATCACGGTCTCGCTCTGGCCCCTTCTCAGGAGTTCAAGGGTGAAGTTCCTGAGGTTATCCACCAGATTTCTTATCCATTTCGAGATCTCGTTCTCAGATCCGGCACCCCTGTAAATGGCGCTCGAGGCCACCTCACTGGCGGCCGACACGATGGCGCAGAAAGCATCCCGATCGTTCTCGTTGACGGCCCTTTCGGTGAGATGCACGAGTATCTTGAGAATTCTCACCGTCTCGCTTGCCCTCGTCGTGTTGACTCCCTTCGCTTTCAGGGTGTTAAGTACGTTTTCCAGTTGCATGATCCCCAGAAGCCGAATCAAATACGGCACAAAAAAGGATATGGCAAGAAGGCCGCTCGAAATAAAGACCTTGATCAAGACCGATCCGGCCTGTGGAAAGCTCGCAAGAAGGAGCGTGCCAAAGACCACGTTGAAGGCGAACAGGCAAGCGACGAAATAACTATCCGGGAAGCGGGCGAACATGTACAGAAGTCTGGTCGAATAAGTGCTGGCGATCATGATCGCCGAAAGCACGGTCACAATCACTACCGTTGCCAGTAAAGCGCCCTGAATCAGTACAATAATGCCAACGATCGCTCTCAAAGTATCAAAATTGCTTTCCAAATTGACGATCGATGGGGTATTGTTTAGTATGATGAGAGAAGGAACGAGAAATGCCAGACCGAAAAATACGTAAAGCAGCAACCGAGAACGCCGGTTTTTCCAGTGCTCGCTTTTCATTCAGTTACGCCCCCTTTTTNCGGTGGTTGAGAAAAGATCCATCTGTTCTTGGGCAAATGTTTTTTCGCTTTATACCGTTCCAGTAATATTTTAACCCCTGAACCGTACCGGCGGTTTAATAGATGGAGGGAGAGATATGATTATTGCCGTTATCGCTTTNTCGGTTTTCGCTTTTCTGCTTCTGGCCGGTTTTGTTTTTTCAAGCAAGGTCATAAAGCCGCGCTGCGTTCCATACGAAGAGACGTACAGAATGGAGATCGATAAAAGGCAGGTTCGACCCTGTCTGGTACGATAAACTTGCCAAGGAGGAGCACTGGATCGACTCGCCCTACGGCTATAAGTTACACGCCATATACCTTCCATGCGACGCCTCGAAAAAGACCGTGATCATCTGCCACGGAATAACCTACTCGCTCTTCGGATCGATGAAATACGCAAGGATCTTTCTCGATCTTGGGTTCAACGTGATGGCTTACGATCACAGAAACCACGGCAAGAGCGGCGGTAAAGACACCACTTTCGGCCACTACGAGAAGTACGACTTGAAAGCCGTCAAGGAGTGGGTTCTGAAGAGAACGGGAGAGGAAACGACCGTCGGCCTGCACGGCGAATCGATGGGCGCGGCGATCGCGCTCCAGTATCTGGCGATTGATGAGAAAATATCGTTCTGCATAGCCGATTGTGGATTCTCCGATCTCAAAGAGTTGTTGAAGATAAGAGTCGAAAACGATTTCCATCTTCCGGCCTTTCCCTTCATGGATATTGCCGGTCTCATCACTCGTGTCAGAACGGGCATGAGCTTCGCGGATATAAGCCCCATAAAGGCTGTCGGGGGAGTCAGGACGCCGGTGATGTTCGTTCACGGCTCCGACGACTGGTATGTGCCGGCTTTCATGAGCCGAAAAATGTACGAAGCCAAAAAGACCGGCCCGAAAAAACTCCTCGTTGTACCCGGAGCCGGTCACGCTTCCTCGATAGCGACGGATCCTGCCCGATACGCCGCCCAAATCCGGAGCTTTCTGGAGGAGTGCGGCCTCTCGTAAGCCAGTAGAATCTAGCCTCTGCCCTGAAGCGGACAACCTGCATCTGAGAACGGTCTTGGGTAAGGAACCGGGGAGGACTTAAACTTTACCTAGAGAGAAAGCGCGCTCATGAGCAGGCTGGCGCATAGATATACGGCCCTGCTCGTGGCTTCGATGAATACTTCCTTTACATCCCGCCAGAGCGCGGCGAACCTGTAGGCGGTGTCACTCTTTCTTTTCATGTCGGCGGCCTCGAACACTTTAGACTGTTCCATCGACTTGCGGATGCTTTCGAAAAGCACCGCGGGGATCTCCTCGTCTTTGAAGATGCGCGGCCCTTGCCTGAGGAACATTTCACTCCTGAAGAAGAAATTGCCCAGGATCGATTCGATCCTCACATGGAGTCCCGCTTGAGCGGTTAATTGACCGTCGCTGTTGTTCACTACGTGGAGAGGCATCGTGAGATCGCTGGCAAAGTGGAAAAGCCTTGCGATGGCGTAGGAAGTTCCTGCGAAGTCGCCCGATCGGGCGAAATTTCTGACATCAAAAAAGGCCGTTATGAGGGCGCCGAGGGCGTTTCTTGGCATTCCCGGAAGCTCGAGAATCTCCGACATCGTCAGCCCCTCTATTCCAGGATAATTATGAATACGAAAGCCGTGACCGGGGACTAGATCTCTCACGAAGTACCTGTCAACATCGACGAAAGATGTTTGCAATCCTATCCATTCGTTGAAAAGCGGTAAGGGCAGACCCCCGCTGATCGTCTCGAGCACCGAAGGCTCGATACTTTCAAGAGCCGCGACGGCTATCTTACTGTGGGTGAAGAAACTCCATCCCAGACAAAGAGAGCAGGCTATCAGAAATAGCAGTAGAAGAGTCGCCTTCATAATTCACCCCGCGCGGGCCGAATACCCGGTATGATCAATGGTATCACAGATCTCTCGCTTACCCGGTTGAATGAGTACACCGTGAAAGAAAAGCCCTTTGATCCGTCTCGAATGATATACTCTATGAAAACTGTGGAAAGGGGGAGAGTGACATAAAAAGAAAGGTACCTTTGAGAGACATAAAGGAGAAGATAGAAGAGCTGGATGAAAGAGTCAAGGCCTATTCCGAAGAGGCGGAAGACGATACCGTTCATTTGAAGGTCTCGAACTTCCTCCCGGATGAGCAGGAAATTCGCGAAATCATCGACAACCTGGAAGATGGAACCCGGTATCTTCCTCTCCACAGGGGAGTTGTAGTCGTCGTAGAATGTGAAGATGCGGGAACGGGCGATCTGGGTACCTTTCGAGAGTCCGTAAAGAAAGAACTGATTCCCCGGCTGTATTATCTGGACAGGGATATGAAGAGACTCACAAGAATCGGCCTCATAATGCTGGCGATCGGCGCCGTCATCATGGGAGTCTCCACTTTTCTCGCGACGATGACCTTCACGGCCTCGTACGTGATCGACCAGATATTGGTCATAACCAGTTGGGTCTTCATCTGGACTTCGGTGGAGAAGATCTTCTTCGAACGGCGCGATGTCATGTACCACAAGCGCCTTATACAGAGACTGTATTTTGCCATTTACAGTAATCCTCAGCGGGGGTCTGAGCGGTCCACCCTCCGGGACTGAAGGACCAAGGATGGCTCTTTTCGTTCCCAACGAAGAACCTGGACGCGCAGCGTCGGAACGAGGAACTGCTCTTCTCGCTCTTCCCAGGGACGGGGATGCCGGATCGGGGTCCGGCATGACGGGAGGGGACTTTCATCCCGGGCTCCGACCCGGGATCCACTCCCTAGAAAACCGTGATTCTGAGTCAAGCTCAGAATGACGGGAAGGGAGGAAAGACCGGGATCCTGACTAGGAGCACGTCAGGATGACGTTAAAGGAGAGCCTGCCCTGAAACGCTCCCTCTCGTGTCATCCCGTAATGCTCTTATACGGGATCTCGTTCTTCTCGTTCTTTCCAAGGACCATATTTACCCCTTATGTAAGTTGGAGAAAAATAGAAGAACAGATAGGATAGAAGAATAGAGAGGGGGTAAGTATGAAAAGAAATAAGCAAAGGATTTTTAGTTCTGAGTTTAAGCTTAAAGTGGTTGATGTCGACATGGATGAAGCGCAGGCAGAAATTGAAAGATTGAAGCTTGAACTTGCAGAGAGCAGATTGCGAATAAGACTGCTTGAGGAGATGTCAAAAAAAAGAAATAAGGCAAAAGGGCACAACCGACATAACGCTTCTTCTGATTGTTGAGATATACAGAACCTGGGGCTTCTCAATCACGTATTTGCTGAAGGTAGTTGGAATACCCTCAAGCAGTTACTATCGCGCCAGGAATCCAGGCTTCATTATTGCAGGAGAAATACACAAGAGAAAGAACAGAGGTTATTCATTCAACGTTTCGGAGGAACCACAGACGACGAAGAGTTAGAAAAGCTTTTGATCTATATCTCAAACGCAGATTCGCAACTTGAAGAGATTTACTATTTGAAGTTCCTTGGTTCAAAGAAGCTGTCGAGATACATCCTCACTTATTACGGGATAAGAGTAAACCACAAGAAGCTACATAGAATCAGGAAGAAGCTTAATCTTGTAGGCAAATACAAGAAGCGAGATAAACACCCTGTAAGAAGAAGCACTTCAATGAAGGTAACCGAGAAGAATCAGCTGTGGGAAGCGGATATCACCTTTGTGAAGACCAGAGAAGAGCCTGCAGCCATACTCACTGTCCTGGACGTGTACGACAGAAACGTAGTCGGAACTTATGTGGGTAACTCATGCAAGAAAGAGAACTTCATTGAGCTAATTAAGCTCTTGATTGAAAACAGAGGAAGACCACAGTTTATTAGAACAGATAATGGAAGCCAGTTCAGAGCAATCAACACGGGTATATTCATGAATGAAGAAGAAATTGCACACGAATTCGGAATGAAGAGAAATCCTAATTCACAGGCTTATATTGAATCCTTCTTCTCATCCTTGAAAAGGGAATTCGTTGAAAACAACGAGTTTCTCAATCTAGACGATCTTTGCAAAAAGCTCAACGTTTATCTTGGTTTCTACAACAACTTGAGACATCATGGATCTCTGAACTACTATTCACCAACAGATTTTTCCGAAATTCGCAGCAATTACGCGGAAGTGTTAGTTAAACTCTAGTGTTCTTATATTATTCTCCAATAACCAAGGGTCAGTCCGAAGTTGAAGACACAACCGGGCGGAGTTTTCGCCGATAACGGGCTATAAATAACGCTCTAGCATGATCGGACCGGAAAGCCGGGCGGTCGTCGGGTTTCAATCCAACGGTACGTGTTCGGCCCTCCTCGAGCCTCCCGATCCGGAGAGTTCAGGAGGGTTCCATGCCGCGATTATTTGAACCAGTAATCGCTCCTGTAGTCGGTGACCTTCCGGCCGAGCACGTGCTCCAGAAAGAGCAGTATGTCTTCGGTCGGTATTTCGAGATAGCCCGGTTTCGCCCCGGAAAGGAAGGCGACCTGCGCGAGAAACTCGAGCGTCTCCAGCTTGGCGTAAGCCTCCTCGATATCCTTTCCGGCCGCCGTCACACCGTGGTTCTGAAGCACAAAGACACGCGAACCCATTTCCAGACCTTCGTTGAAGGCATCGGCGAATTCGTCCGTTCCCGGCATTTTGTAGGGCAGGTAGGTTATGGGAGCCAGCGTCAGGGCCGCCTCGGGCAGGGTGTTGACCGGGATCGCACGTTGCATAACGGCCATGGCCGTGGCGTGGGCGGGATGGGCGTGGAAGACCGACCCCACGTCGGGACATTTTTCGTAGATCCTCAGGTGCATCCTGTATTCCGAAGAGGCCTTCCGCCAGCCCCCGGTCTGTTTCCCTTCGAGAGTCATCGTGACTATATCTTCCGGCACCAGAAAGTGCTTTATCACCGTCGTGGGGGTAATCAGGATCTCGCTACCGTGGCGTACGCTCATGTTGCCGCCGGTGCTTTCGGTGAGTTTTCTGTCCCAGGCCAGTTTAGCGTACTCGACCAGTTTCTCTCTTATCATCGTCTGCCTCCAAACGTATATGATTTTTATAGATCGACTATCTTGCCGGGATTGAGTATGTACGACGGATCGAAGGCTCTCTTTATACCCCGTATCAGGTCGAGCTGGGCCCTGTCTGTTATAGAGGCCAGGTACTTCTTCCTCTTCAGGCCTATCCCGTGTTCGCCGCTTATACAGCCCCCGAGCCTGGTGGTTTTGGCGTAAAGCTCCTCCAGCGCCAGCGGGAGGGCTTCGTTCCATCTCTCCTCGGGCATGTCACCCTTTATGAAGGATACGTGGACGTTACCGTCGCCTGCATGGCCGAAGGCGATCATCTCCAGACCCCTCTCGCGGGCGATCTCCTCGGAGAACTTTATCAGCTCGGGTATGCTCGCCATCGGGACCGATACATCCTCCATACAATGAACCGGGCTGATCGAGGCCAGCGCCTCGGCTATCGATTTGCGGGCCTTCCAGAGCTTTTCGCGCGTGTTTCTGTTGTCGGCGACGAAGGCCTCGAGCCCTCCGGCCTCTATGGCGCTCTCTCCGAGTTTGACGTAGTCGTCGAAGACCGAGTCTTTGCTACTACCTTCGACCTCGACTATCAGGTGGGCTCCGGCGTCGGCGTAGGGGAACTCCATGTTGAGAAAGCTGCAGACGGCCTTTATCGAGGAGGCGTCCATGAACTCCAGCGAGGTCGGCACCACTCCCGAACCGGTCATGAGCTTCGGAACGGCCGCGATCGCGGTGTCTATGTCCGGGAAAGGTATCAACAGGGCCACGGAGTATTTGGGTTTGGGCAGGAGCCTCAGCGTTATCCTGGTCGCTATGCCGAGCGTTCCCTCCGATCCGACTATCAGGTGTATGAGGTCGAGGCCGCTGACGTCTTTGATCATCTTTCCGCCCAGACGGGTCACCTCGCCCGACGGGAGGACGACCTCCAGTCCGTAAACGTGGTAGCCGGTCGGCCCGTACTTCATGACCTTGTTCCCGCCGGCGTTTTCGGCGATGTTTCCGCCGATCGACGAGCTCTCGCTGCTGCAGGGATCTCCCCCGTACACCAGCCCGTGTCTGTCGGCCAGTTTCTGTATCTCGCCGGTTATGACGCCCGGTTCGACCGTTATCATCATGTTGGCCGCGTCGAACTCGAGTATCCTGTTCATCTTCTCCAGGCTCATCACTATGCCACGGAAGGCCGGGACGGCCCCGCCGGAAAGCCCCGTGCCGGCGCCCCTGGGGGTTACCGGTATCAAATGCCTGTTGGCGAATCTCATCACGTCGGAGACTTCTTCGGTGCTCACCGGGAAGACGACCACTTCGGGCTTCACGGCCTTCAATTCGGCCGTCTCGTCCCTGGAATATCTTTCAAGCGTCTCTTCATCGTATTTGATCGGCACCGCGAGCATGGATTGGAGCTCCTTCAAAAGTTCGAGATTCAGAGAGTTGTACTTCATTTGCGCACCTCCAGTTCCATGGCCTCGACCAGCTGGGTCAGTATCTCGGTGGCGTCTCCTATGAGTCCCATATCGGCGAAGTTGAAGATCGCGGCGTTTCTGTCCCTGTTTATAGCCACTATGAACTCGGAGGTCTGCATTCCGGCGATGTGCTGCACGGCCCCGGAGATACCGGCCGCTATGTATATCTTCGGCTTCACCGTGTGGCCGCTCAAACCTACCTGGGCTTCGTGTCCTATCCATTTGGAATCCACGATCTTTCTGGAAGCGCCTACGGTGCCGTTTATCATTCTGGCCAGTTTGTATATGGGCGCCATGTTTTCCATCCTTCTCAGTCCCATTCCGCCGGCGATTATTATCTCGGCGTCCTGGACGCCCTTCTCGCCCTCTCCGATCGAGTCGAACTTCAGTAGTCTGGCCGGGCTTTCGACGAGTTCCGGTCTCACCGGAAAGTCAACGATCTCTCCCCGCTCCCTGTAAACCTCACCGAGCGGGGAGAAGGTCTTCGGTCTCACTGTCGCCATCTGGGGCCTGTGCTTTGGGGTCTTTATGGTCGCCATTATATTGCCGCCTATCGCCGGTCTGGTCTGGAGCAGATTGCCGGTTCCCTCTTCTATGTCCAGCCCGGTGCAGTCGGCTGTGAGACCGGTGCCGAGAAGCGCCGCCAGACCGGGCATGTACGTGCGGCCCGAAGTGGTGGCCGGGGCCAGAATCACTTCTGGCGGTCTTTGCGAGACCATCTCTTTCAAAACCCTTATGTACGGCCCGAAGTCGAACCTCTCGAAGCTTTTATCGACGGCGACCATCACCCTGTCGGCTCCTCCCCTGAAGAGGTTCCTGAAGGTCTCTTCCGTCGGCCTTTCCTGTATCAGAAGAGCGAGCGCGACGGATGAACCCCTCTTCCACGCCAGCTCCCTGGCCTTTCCGAGGAGTTCGTAGGTGCTGGAATGTATCTGAGTACCCCTTTTCTCGGCGATCACCCATATCTCACTCATGGTTCACCTCCAGGTACGGCTTCAGGAGAGCTTTGAGCCTGGCGATGCCCTCGAGCAGTTCGCTTCCTTCGTAAAGCTTCGCCTGACGCGAGAGCTTGGGCGTGTTTATCTTGACGACCCTCGTTGGTGAACCCATGAGGCCGATCGTCGATGGCTCAAGCCCCAGAGCCTCGCTGCCCATTTTCTCTATATTCGCGTTTCTGGCTTTCTTCTTTCCTTTCAGCGTGGGGAGGCGCGGCTCGTTGACGTTTTTGGTCACCGAGAGAAGCACGGGATAAGGCACTTTCCAGGTTTCTCTGCCGTCTTCCACTTCTCTCTCCACCACTATCCCGTCTTCGCCGACTTCGATTATCCTGGAAACATAGGTGATGACGGGTACACCGAGCATGGCTCCCGTTTCCGGCCCAACCTGTCCAGTCTCTCCGTCGGTGGCCTTTTCGCCGGCGAGTATCAGGTCGTACGGCCCTTCCAGCCCTATCATTGCGGAGAGGGTCTTCGCGGTAGCCCATGTATCGGCTCCCGCGAACTTTCTGTCCGTCAGCAGCACGGCCCTGTCTGCACCCATGGCTATCGCCTCGCGCAACGCCTCCTCGGCGGCGGGAGGCCCCATGGAAACGACGGTCAATTCGTGCTCCCCACTCTCTTTGATCCTTATGGCGCTCTCGAGCGCGTGCAGATCGAGTGGGTTAATCACCGTCCCGACTCCTTCCCTTATCATCGTTCCGTTCTCGGGGTCGAGTTTTACTTCGTCGGTGTCGGGCACCTGTTTAAGAAGTACTAGTATCCTCAACGCTACTCCCCCTTCAAAATTAGGTTCATATGTCTATATATTAATACAGCTTCAGGGGTAATTCATCTCCGCAGCCACCTCCCTCGCCCTGAGAAGTAGCTCCTTCCCACCGAAAAGCGGCTCTTCTTCGAAGCGAAGCCCCACGCGCCTTTCAAAATTATCTTCGTTGAAGACGTAAACCAGCCTCTNTCCACGATCNCCGACACTCACGACTGGAAAGACCCCGAAAGAATCGCCCGTCATGGAGATCTTCGGCTTCAATCNGTAGCCCTCGAGAATCCGGCCGAAGAAGCCGGTGTTGCAGTTGAAATGGGCCGTTATGACCGTCGTCNTTCCCANTTTGGCGGCGCAAGTTTCACCCTTCTGCGCTATTACGGCGAGTTCTTCGCCACCCTCTATCTTGAAGGCCCGGGCGAAATGCGTGGCCAGTTCCGGCAGGCCCGAGGGTTTCACCGAGAGAAAATGCCTGTGAGAGGAGCGGTAAGCCTCCCCCGGAGTTATACCCAGAGCTTCGANCAGTTCCCTGCAGGCTCTACCGGTCATATCGAAGANAGGNAGCTCCCCGTAAATCAGCAGCCTTCCACCGCGTTCGATGTGATCGNCGATCTTTCTCTGGATCGCAAAGTCCAGATACCTCGCGCATGGAAGGATCAGCAGCCCTTCGGGGTCGATCTCTCCGTCCTGTATATTCTTCACGTCGTAACGNTATCCCAGCAGCAGNAGCGCCTTGAGAAAGCTGTCCCAGAAGTTGCCCGCCCGGTGAGTCTGGAGATCGGAAACCATCTCTCGCNACCTCGCACCGTAATGGTACTCGCTCATGAAATAGTCCGGAATGAAGGCTACCGTGAGAGGATCGTGGATCACCGAGAGATTGCCCGTGCCTTTCGCCAGAGGTTTGAGGGAGAGTGTCGCCTCCTTCAGGAAGCGATAGGTGTAGTTTTCCGTGCCCGCAGGAGAGATCGGGGCCGCAAAGCCGTGGTGCTCGCCGGTGAAGGCTATCCTCCCGTTGCCGTCGAGCGGTTCGGGATCAAGGATGTAGTTTCTCCCTCCCGTGAAGAGATAGTAGTTGATCAACCTGTTTCCCTGGGCAATGCAGAGCTTCAGCTTGTGCTCAAGAGTGTAGGGGTCGATCCTCTGCCCGTAGTTGTCACCGTAATTGCCGTCTCCGCACTCGAATTCCATGGAACCGTAAACATTCCCGAAGGAGGCCGCGAGCATTTCGTTTATCGTGTACAGGTCCTGGAAGTTTCTCAATGAGAGATCTCCCAGATAGATATCGCTCGCGGGGAAGACCTCTTCGTCGTCGCAGGCCCTGTAAAGCTGGCTGATACCTACCGGGAAGGTGAAGCCCCTCCCTTCGGACGTACGTGAA
>Ga0067045_1031000_pt1 | contig 13460 bp, 11 predicted proteins | sample TerdegcTABiofilm_FD_59184 | JGI IMG/M metagenome (GOLD analysis project Ga0067045, IMG submission 59184) | Combined Assembly of (Gp0054472, Gp0054536) Wastewater bioreactor microbial communities from Singapore -Terephthalate degrading...
CTGATATGCAAGAATTTTATCATAAGTGGTATACTCAATATCTAAGTCGCGATTTTGAAATGCTTGTTTTCGGGCACTCTGGATTTCCAATTATTCTCTTTCCTACATCGAAAGGGAAATATTATGAGAATAAGGATTTTGGATTGATCGGTTCAGCATTGGAGTTGATCGAATCAGGTAAAGTGAAAATTTATTGTCCTGATGGTATTGATGGTCAAAGCTGGTATAACTACGATATTCATCCGGCTGATAGAGTAAAAACTCACATGGCATACGAAAGAGTAATATTAAATGATGTAATTGAATTTGCTAAATACGAAACAAATTCTAAAACAGTTGGAGTTGCCGGCTGCAGCTTTGGCGGATATCATGCTTTGAATATTGCTTTCCGAAATCCTGATAAAATCAGTTATCTTTTTACGATGGGCGGTGCTTATGATATAAAACAATTTATCATGGGTTATTATGACGAAAATTGTTATTTCAATAACCCACCTGATTATATGCCTAACTTAAATGATGAATGGTACTTGGAAAAAATTAAGAGAATGGGAATTATATTAGGTACAGGTGAGTGGGATATGTGTCTTGATGAAAATAAAAGAATGAGCGAAATTCTTACTTCAAAAAATATTCCTCATTGGCTTGATATAAGATCCGGAACAGGACACGATTGGCCTTGGTGGAAAGAAATGTTCCCGTTATATCTTTCAAAAATCAGTTGATCAGTATATAGTTCTAATTATATTATTAAAATATTTTAGTCAAGATCTCTTTCTTGCTCATGTTCTTGATCTTGCTCTTGTTAATGCTCTTGCTCATACTCTTGTTCATGTATTTGTAAAATCACTTGAATATTTTAGTCTTATTTTGAATTATTCAATTTGTCATAATGTTTAGTGAAAAAACTATGACTTATTATAAAACTTGAGGTCATTATGAAAAAAATCGGAATACTATTCGGACAGGAAAATACATTCCCACCCGCTTTTGTTGAAAGAGTTAATTCCAAGAAAGAGACAGGAATTATTGCTGAATATGTTAAAGTCAACAAAGTAATTCAAGGGGAACCGACCGAGTATTCAGTTATAATAGACAGAATTTCACAAGATGTACCGTTTTACAGAGGATATCTTAAAAACGCCGCATTAACAGGTACTGCAGTAATAAATAATCCATTCTGGTGGAGTGCTGATGAAAAGTTTTTTAATAATGCACTTGCCACCAAATTAAAAGTTCCAGTCCCTAAGACTGTCTTGCTCCCAACTAAACATCATCCTCCAGATACTAATGAAAATTCATTTAGGAATCTTGAGTACCCGCTCAATTGGGAAGCTATCTTTAATTATGTAGGATTTCCAGCATTTTTTAAGCCATTTGCTGGTGGCGGTTGGAAGAATGTTTACAAGTTAAATAATGCGGATGAATTCTTTAATGCATACAATGAAACTGGTCAGTTAGTAATGATGCTCCAGGAAGCTATTGAATTTAATGAGTACTTTAGATGTTACTGTATCGGACTAAAGGATGTCAGGATTATGCGATACGACCCCAAGGTCCCACATCACGAAAGATATGTTAAAAACCCTTTACCTGTTGAAGCTAAGTTGTTGAAAAATATAGAAAAATATGTTCTTACTTTGAATAAAGCATTGGGGTATGATTTTAATACAGTAGAATTCGCAGTAAGGGACGGGACTCCTTATGCTATTGATTTTTGTAACCCAGCACCTGATGCAGATATAAATTCAGTTGGCCAAGAAAACTTTGAATGGGTTGTTGAAGCTGCTGCTAATATGGCAATTGATAGAGCTAAAAAACAGAAGCGGGGAGCAAATAATCTTACCTGGGGAGACTATGTTATTTCGGCGGCGTCAAAAGGTGCTACCAAACCTAATAAGTAATCTGTTATTTCGAGGATAATTATATGGATGATAAATTATTTTCAATTGGTATTGAAGAAGAATTCCAAATTGTTGATCCTAAAACACGCGAATTAAAATCGCATATTGAACAAATTCTTGGTGAAGGTAAAATAATTCTTAAAGAACAGGTTAAAGCTGAAATGCATCAGTCCGTCGTTGAGGTAGGTTCACAAATCTGTTACAATATTAAAGATGCCCGTAAGGAAGTAGTAAGACTTAGAAGTAATCTTTCTCAAATTGCAAAACATCATGGACTCGAAATTGCAGCCGCCGGAACTCATCCATTCTCTCGCTGGGAAGATCAGAAGATAACCAATCATCCAAGGTATCATGATGTAGTTGAGGATATGCAGGATGTTGCACGTGCAAATTTGATATTCGGATTACATGTTCACATTGGCCTGGATAATAAAGAAGATACGATTCACATTATGAATGCCCTTCGTTACTTTCTTCCTCACATTTTTGCACTTTCTACAACGTCACCTTTCTGGAAAGGAAGGAAAACAGGTTTTAAGTCCTACCGCACAAAAATATTTGACCGATTCCCCCGTACAGGAATCCCCGATCATTTCAATAGTTACAGTGAATTCGAATCCTATGTTAATTTGTTAATAAAAACAGGTTGTATTGATAATGCTAAACGAATCTGGTGGGATGTGCGACCTCATCCATTTTTCAATACTCTGGAAGTTAGAATTTGCGATATACCGATGCTTGTTGATGAAACTATTTCTATTGCGGCACTAATTCAGGCAGTCGTTGCTAAACTCCACAAATTGCTTAAAAAAAATCTCGGTTTCCGTTTGTATCGAAGACTTTTAATTAATGAAAATAAATGGCGTGCAGCTCGATACGGTCTTGAAGGGAAAATGATCGATTTTGGTAAACAGGAAGAAGTTGATACGGTATATTTAATCCATGAGCTGCTCGATTTTGTTGATGAAGTTGTTGATGAACTTGATAGCAGAGAAGAAATTAATTTTATAAAAGAAATAGTAAAGATGAAAACCGGTGCTTATAGACAATTGCAGGTATTTGAGCGGACTAATGATTTGAGAAAAGTTGTAGATTATATTATCGAGCAGACGAATCAGGGGTTGAACGTTTAATGATTGCAAGCATTCGAAAAAATTTCAATTATAGTTTCTCAGAAAATATTTATAAAAAGTATATTCAAGAACTCTGGCGATGGACCGGCGGAGAAGAGGATTTTAGAGTTTGTGAAACTCCACTTTTTATTGATGCGGCATTAACCGAAAAATTAGTTTCTGCCTCGGAAGAGATTGTAAAGTTTTTAATGACGGATGAATTTAAAAAACTAAGCAGTAATGCCGTCCCTCTTAATCTAAATGTTCCTAATGAAGATTCACACCCATTATTCCTTCAAGTTGATTTTGCAATAACACAAAATTCTAATGGTGAATTCATCCCCAAGTTAATAGAACTTCAAGGATTCCCATCGCTTTATTCTTTCCAGGCAGAGTTGGACCGGTTAAACAGAAAATATTATCAAATTCCCGAAGGATTTTATACTTATTTCAGCAATCTAAATGAATATGATTACTTCTCAATTCTGCGCAAAGCAATTCTTGGTGAACATGAACCGGAAAATGTAATATTACTAGAGATCCAGCCTCATAATCAAAAAACTAGAATTGATTTTTATATTACTGAAAAGTTTATTGGTATTAAATCCGTTTGTATTACTGAAATAGAAAAATCGGGTAAAAAATTATTCTATAGAAATAATAGTAAGAAAGTTGAAATAAAGAGAATTTATAACAGGGTCATTTTTGATGAATTAATCCGTAAGCAATTAAAATATAATTTCGATTTCAGAGATGAACTTGAGGTTGAGTGGGCTGGTCATCCTAACTGGTTTTTTAAAATAAGTAAACACACACTTCCGTTGATAAAAGGTTCATTTGCCCCGGAATGTTTTTATCTAAATCAAATTATTAATTATCCTGGTGATCTTGAGAATTATGTTCTGAAACCTCTCTATTCTTTTGCAGGTTCAGGTGTAATGGTGGATGTTAATAAAGAATTACTAGATAGTATTAATGACAAAGAGAATTATATTCTGCAGCAAAAAGTGGAATATGCACCATTAATTGAAACACCGGATCAATATTCACGTGCAGAAATTAGAATGATGTATATCTGGATTGATAAACCAACATTAGTTAATAACCTTCTTAGAACCAGCAAAGGAAAAATGATGGGTGTCGATTTTAATAAAGGAAAGACCTGGGTTGGTTCCAATATTGTTTACCATCCCTAACTTTTTAATCAGTTTTCGAACTTCTTTCCCTTACCTTCTGTTATTAAGATAAAATAATGATGAAAGGAATTAAATGAAAATTGGTATTCTTGGTTCTGGAACAGTTGCTAAACTATTAGCAACTGGTTTTATTAATTCTGGGCACGAAGTTAAACTTGGAACGCGCGATACTAGTAAATTAGAAGAATGGGAAAAATCTGTTGGTTCTAAAGGTTCAGCTGGAAGTTTTGAAGATGCTGCCAAATATGGAGAGTTAATTGTTTTAGCTACTCTTTGGAGCGGAACTGAAAATGCAATTAAGCTTGCCGGAATAGAAAATTTTATTGGTAAAGTAGTTATTGATGTTACAAATCCGCTCGACTTTAGTAGTGGAGTACCTCCTAAATTTGCTGTAACGTATGGAAATTCTGCCGGGGAACAGATTCAAAACTGGCTTATTGATTCGAAAGTTGTTAAAGCGTTTAATACTGTAAGTGCGTCAATCATGATAAATCCCAAATTAGAGGAAGGATATCCTGACTTATTGATTGCTGGTAATGATGCAGATGCTAAGAAGTTAGTAACCGAAATAGCTCAAAGTTTCGGTTGGCAAAATGTAATTGATATGGGTGAAATTAATCATTCATTTTGGCTGGAAGCATTTGCAATGTTATGGATCGAATTCGGCTTTAAGTATAATCACTGGACGCATGCATTCAAATTATTATATAAATAACTAAGATCAAGACGAAAGGATCATAGAACTGTGACAGTTATACACAAAATAAAATTGAGAATTTCTAATTGCTATTTAGTTGAAGGCACACAGAAAATTCTAATTGATACCGGTAGCCCTGGAGAAAGTAAAACAATAATCAACGAGTTGAAATCTCGTGGAGTAGAATTATCAGAAATTTCATTAATTCTTCATACACATGGACATTCAGATCATTGTGGTAGTACGACTGAACTAATAAAATATCATAAAATTCCAACAGCCATACACTCCGCTGACAGTCATATGACAGAGACAGGGAAAAATGATTTCCTAAAATCGACACGATTAATTTCAAAATTCATCAAACCATTTGTAGATAAACCATTTCCAGCTTTTAAGGCTGATTTTTTTATTGATGAAATGAAAGATTTAAGTGATTTTGGAATAAATGGATTAATTCACTCAACCATAGGACATACGAAAGGTAGCATATCAATTGAGTTTGATAATGGCGAATCGATAATAGGTGATGTTATGATGGGTGGATTTATGGGTGGTCAATTTTTCTCTCATCTTCCAGACTATCATAATTTTGCTGATGACCTTGAAGAAATCAAAAAATCAATAAAAAAAATACTAAACTTTAATTCAAAAAAGTTTTATGTAGGTCATGGTGGTTCTTTATCCAGAGAACGAATAGAAAGAAGATTTCAATTTATTTGAATCAGTTGTCTATTAAAATCTCTACAGTATTTTAAAGCGATATTTTGATAATGATCAATTGTTAACAAAAGAATTAAATCTCTTAGATGATTATCAATGTTCCACTTTAAAACCACATTACTTTTCTTGATAATCACCTAATTTAAATCTAATTTTGCACCTACTTTAAGCCGAAGTGGCGGAATTGGTAGACGCGCTGGACTCAAAATCCAGTGGGGCTCAAACCTCGTGCCGGTTCGAGTCCGGCCTTCGGTACAATAAGCTCAACATATTTGTTGAGCTTATTTTTTTATAACCGATTCTTTTTTTAGTTTAATTAAAAGTGCATCAATTCCATTGGCTATTGCTACGTCTAGTGGTGGAAAAGGGGTAGGATTGGGAGGATTTACTAATTCATAAGTATATTTACTAACACCATCTACATTTGCCGACCAAATTATTGTACCATCTGCTAAAGAAATCATTAAATAATTAAAATTGCTATGCGTTACTTTATTAACATATAGCCGTCCATATCTCATTAGTAAATTATCGTATCTGTAATAATTATATACATTCCCTAAAATTATTCCATGGCAATTATTCGCTTTTAAATATTTGCCAAGGTCCGAATTGTAAAATGAATCGATATTAATTTTAGAACTATCTCTAATCGATATCAGAAGATTATTAATTGCTATAGAATCAGAAGAGGCTATTTTATCAATGTCTACTAAATGGAAATTCTTATAATCCTCTGATAAACGATTGTAAAAATGATTTGTTGAAAAAAATGTACCTAAGTCCGTTGTATCATCGTAAGCCATAGGTAGTAATGCAACAGTATCAATTTTGTAGCTTGAATAATCTCGAGAGATATAGAAATCTTTTACTTCGCAGCCATCTTCTACTCCATCACATTGAATAATTGAGAAAAGTAATAATCCTAATGGAAGAATAATACTTTTTAGAACCCCCATTTTTCACCATTTACTTTTTATGTAGAATAAATTCTTTTTCTAATTTTTCCAGCAAGGCATCAATGCCATACGAAATCGAATAATCGATCGGAGGATAGTCGGTATTATTATTATAAGTTCTTAACCTTTCTTTATTAATAGTTTTGCCTTCCAGATTTGCCGCCCATAATACACTTCCATCTTGCAGCGAAACCATGAAATAGTTGAAATTGGTTACATTAACTAAATTCAAGGTAGAAAAGAGCCCAATCTGAGTATCTGTAAAGTAATAGTTACTATAGTCAACCACATTTCCAATAATAATTGCATCGCAATTTTGTGATTTTAAGAACTTACCTAATGGAGTAATGTAAAAAGAATCTAAAACAATCCGTTGTGAGTCTCGAATGGAAATTAATTGTGCTGCAATAGTAGAAGAGTCGGAGGATGAAATTTTATCGATATCAACAAGATTATAGCGATCACTTTCTAATAGCTTATTATAAAAATAATTGGTCGAGTAAAAGGTCCCTATACTGGTAGTATTGTCGTAAGCCATTGGGAGGAGAGCAACAGTTTCAATTTTGTAACTGTTAAAATTAGGTGCAAGGTAAAATTCTTTAATTTCTCTATTTCCCTCTGTACCCTCACAGTGGATTAGAGAAAAAACTAAAAAGGGTATAGGTAATGCAAGACTTTTAAGCAGATTAAATTTCCCCATGTTTTTAATCTCATTCGTAAAAAATTAGAACTATTACAGATTCAATCTATTTTAAGATATTCTAAAAAACAAGTCTTAAAAGAAAACACAACGCCTTTCGTGGTAAATTAATTATTATTTAATAATTCGTATGCAGATTCTAAAATTGAATAAACTCCTGTCTTAATTGTCCTTTCGTAATCAGGGTTAAAATCTGCTGAATGAAGAATCGGCGTTTTTATACCTTGACCAATCTTGTCAATTGATTCCTTCTTTTCAGACCCAATCCACAACATTAAACTCGGCACTTTCTCTTTGGTTCTACCGTAATTAGCAAAATCTTCTGCAGCAGTCCAGCGAGATGTTTGATAAACTTTGTCATCACCTAATTTAACCTCAAGCAAAGAAATAATTCTGTTTGTAAGATCCGGATTATTATAAACCGATGGTGTCTCATCGGAGATAGTAACTTCAGGCAGAAGATTATCCGGCAGTCCATAGCTCATAGCAATGTTTTTCGATTTATTTCTAATTGACTCAATTATTTTAGAATGAAGTTCATCATTAAAAGAGCGCACTGTAAGACCCAACTCAACTTCACTTGGAATAATATTATGTTTGGTTCCTCCTTTAATATAGCCAACCGTAACAACAGCCGGTTCAAATGGCGAAACTTCTCTGCTGACGATTGTTTGAAATGCCAATACCATTTGTGAAGCAATAACAATCGGGTCGATTGTGTTTTGCGGTAATGCACCGTGTCCCCCTAAACCGTGAACTTTAATTGTAACGCTGCTCGCATTAGCCATTGCATTTCCGGGATAATATGTAACATGTCCGGCTTCTATACCGGATGCAACGTGAATAGCAAGAGCATAATCAGGAACGCCAAATTTCTGATAAAGTCCCGCTTCTAACATTAGTTTTGAACCTCTTCCAATTTCTTCAGCGGGTTGAGCGATCATCATTAGGGTTCCTTTCCACTTATCTTTATTATTCGCAAGTAAGTTTGCCACTCCAATAAAAACCGACATGTGAATATCATGACCGCATGCGTGCATAACACCTTTGTTTTTACTTGCATAGGGGAGACCCGTATTCTCTTCGATTGGTAACGCATCCATATCAGTCCTGATTAACAGTTTTTTCCCTTCACCGTTCTTAAGAATTCCGACAAGTCCATAACCTCCGAATTTTTCTGTTACTTCAAAACCAAGTATTCTTAGTTCTTCACCAATGCGTTGAGAGGTCTTTGATTCCTGAAGAGAAAGTTCGGGATATTGATGTAATTCCATACATAACTTTTCAAGATATGGATAGATATTATTAATGTCTTGTGCAAAATTTATTTGTTGTATAATAAATAGTGTAAGCATTGCGAACACTAAACTTAATCTGGTTTTCATATAATGCCTTTTTTTAAGTCAATTATTATTGTGAATATTCCCTCTGGAAATCGAAAAGAAAATTCCAGTAAATGATAGTACACTGAAAATTATAAATGCTATTCTTAAGCTAATTAAAAAATCTAACTGATTATTCGCTGTAATTTTAGAATCACCAATAAACATACTAAAAATCATTGTAACCACACCCATGCTAAAGGTCTGTCCTATTACTCTCATGGATGCAGTTGTTGATGATGCCACACCATAATATTTTCGATCAACAGAACTCATGATTGCATTAACATTCGGAGATGAAAATAATGCAAATCCGATTCCCAAAAGAAAAAGATTTATAATGATAAAGTAAAATTGTGTCAATGGATTAAGAAAACACAAAATTACAAGGCCAACCGTCAATAATCCCATCCCGATTGAGGCAACTATTTGAGGTTCTACTTTATCGGATAGTTTTCCGGCTAAGGGTGAAAAAATTGCTTGCATAACTGGTTGAGTAATTAATATTATACCGGCATCACGCGGGTTTAATCCCTTAACAATTTGTAGATAAAAACTGAGCAGAAAGCTAATTGCAAATGTTGCACTATAATTTATAAGAGCAGCAAGATTAGAAAAAACAAATGTTCTATTAGACTTAAACACATTCACATTTAATACCGGATGAGAAGCAACTTTTTCAATTTTATAAAAAGTGATTAAGAGTGCTGAACCGGTTATCAGTAAAACTATTCCAATAAATTTAGGTAAGAACGTTAAACCGATCATCATGAGAATAATTGATATCGAATAAAAAATACTTCCCTTCAAATCATAGGATTCATTTGTTGTTTCTTTTTCGATCAGAATTATGAATGTTACTATTATTAGAAAAAGCCCGATAAAAAAATTGAGATAAAAAATCATTCTCCAGCTTATACTTTGGGTTATTAATCCTCCAAGAAATGGTCCGGAAGATAAACCGGTATAAACTGATGCCGTATTAATTCCTAAAACTTTCCCTCTCTGATTTTGCGGGAATGCGGAAATTAATATTGCAGTTGAAGTAGCAAATAAAAATGAAGATCCAATTCCTTGAATTGATCGGAAAAATATCAGTTGAAAAGTATCCTGTGAAATTCCACAAAGTAATGAACCGGTTGTAAAAATTATCAATCCGTATTTGAAAATATTATTGCGCCCTTTAATATCCGATAGTTTACCGATTGGAATTAAAAAAGAAGCTGTAGTAAGTAAATAAATTGTCGATAACCAGCTTAACGAAGTAGCAGATGCATGAAAGTCGTTACCTATTATTGGTAGTGCAACATTTAATGATGATCCCATGAAGGCAGTCATGAAAGAAACAAGAGTAGTTAGGTATAATATGTAACTTGGATGCCTTTGTTGATCCGGATTGTTCATCATATTAATCAGAAAATATTTACCAGATAATTCATTTACACCTATTAATATAAAGATTTTTTGTAAACCAACACTGTAATTCTATTTGAGAGGGGAATGATATTTAATTAACTTTGCAAACAAAAATTAACGAAATAAAGATATGAACAACGAAAACAAACCTGTTGAAGAAAAAAAATCGAAGAACTTTATCTACGAAATAATTGATGAAGATATGAGAACCAATAAATGGGGCGGAAAAGTCCATACAAGATTTCCTCCCGAACCGAATGGATATCTTCACATCGGTCATGCAAAATCGATTTGTTTGAATTACGGAATAGCACGCGATTATAACGGCAAGTTCAACCTTCGGTTTGATGATACTAATCCGGAAAAGGAAGAACAGGAATATGTCGATTCAATTATTGAAGATGTTAGATGGCTTGGCGGCGATTTTGAAGATAGAATTTTATATGGCTCGGATTATTTCGAGCAAATGTACAAGTGGGCAGTTGAACTTATTAAACAAGGGAAAGCTTATGTTTGCGATCTGAACGCTGATGAAATAAGAGCTACCAGAGGTACTTTAACAGAACCGGGTAAAGAATCGCCATACCGCAACAGAAGTGTAGAAGAAAACTTGGATTTGTTGGAAAGGATGCGTAAAGGTGAATTCCCTAACGGTTCGAAGACCCTCCGTGCTAAAATTGATATGAGTTCACCTAACATTAATTTGCGCGATCCTATTATGTATCGCATTGTTCACGAGGAACATCATCGCCAGGGAAACAACTGGTGTATTTATCCTACTTACGATTGGGCACATGGAAATGAAGATTCTATTGAAGGTATAACTCATTCTATTTGTACTCTGGAGTTTGAAAACCATCGTCCGCTTTATGACTGGTTTTTAGATCAGCTTGGAGTTCATCATCCTCAGCAGATAGAGTTTGCAAGACTCAATTTAAGTTATACAGTAATGAGTAAGCGGAGATTATTGCAATTAGTTAAAGAAGGATATGTAGATGGATGGGACGACCCCAGAATGCCAACAATTTCCGGTTATCGCAGAAGGGGATACACACCAGAATCAATCAGAAATTTTGCAGAGATAATTGGAGTTGCAAAACGGGATGCTCTAACAGATATAGCACTTCTCGAGTACGCTATTAGAGATGATCTTAACAAACATGCTAATAGAGTGATGGCTGTTCTAAAACCATTAAAGGTTACTATAACAAATTATGAAGGGGAAGAGGAATTAGAAGCTGTTAATAATCCCGAAGACCCAAATGCAGGAGTACGCAAAATTGCATTCAGTAATGAAATTTATATCGAACAGAATGACTTTATGGAAAATCCTCCAAAGGGATTTCACCGACTTGTCCCCGGCGGTGAAGTAAGATTACGTTACGCATACATTATAAAATGTGAAGAAGTAATTAAGAATGATAAAGGTGAGGTCATCGAATTGAAATGTTCTTACGATCCTGAAACAAAAAGTGGAGCCGGTTCAAGTAATAAGAAAGTAAAAGGTGTTATTCACTGGGTATCGGCTAAACATTCTTTTGATGCCGAGATTCGCTTATATGATCGGTTGTTTAATGTTGAAAATCCCGGAGCTGAGGAAGATTGGCTTGCGAAATTAAATCCGAATTCACTCGAAGTGATTACAAATGCTAAGTTAGAACCATCACTGAAGAATGCTAAACCACTCGATAAATTTCAGTTCGAACGCATGGGTTATTTCTGTGTTGATACAAAATACACTACAAGTGAAAAGTTGGTGTTTAACCGTACTGTTACATTAAAAGATAGCTGGAAAAAATAATAATGTAGAGACGTTTTTTTAACGTCTCTATTTTGAAAATAATTCGCCGAGAACTTTTTCTCTATAATTAAAAATTTCTTCTATTCGTTTTCTGACAAATAGCTTATTGACAATTCGGCCTAATATTCCAAATGGTAACGCATAATTGAGTTTATCAATCATTATCAATTCTCCATTTTCAATACTAAATTGATGCAAATGATGCCAGAATTTGTATGGACCGAATCGCTGTTCATCAATAAAATATTCCTTTTCTTTTACATGAGTAATTTCAGTAACCCACCGCATCGGAATACTTAATACAGGTTTAACAATGTATTCTATTATCATTCCGGAAAACATTTTCTCGTTCTTAAAATTAGATTTGATTTCAAAACCCATGTAAGGAGGAGTAATTATTTTAAGGTTTGCGGGAGAGGAGAAAAAATCCCAGGCTTGGTCTAATGTAATATTTAACTTTTGCTCTTTGTAAAGTGTATGTAGCTTCATGTTTTTAGAAGCTAAACCATCTTACTGGAATAATAGTTCCTTGGAGTACAGGTGTTATCCTAAAATTTCAATAGCTTTATTTATTCGCTTTACAACTTCCTCTTTACCAAGAATGAATAGTAAATCGAACATACCCGGTCCGGTACTTTGTCCGCTCACAGCAAGGCGAAGGGGATGAATGAGTTTACCTTTACCAATATTTAGTTCTTCAGCAACTTTGGTAAAAGTATTTTCAAAATCTTCTTTAGTGGGATTGCTTAATTTTGCAAATGCCTCTGCAAGTATTTTCAATTGTTGAGGAGTCTCGGGTTTCCAATTTTTCTCAACAGATTTCTGTTCATACTCTGCTGGTGGAGTGTAGAAGTATAAACAATTTGTAATGAATTCCTTTACAAAAGAAACTCTCTCTTTCATTGCAACTATTATTTGAAGAAGATAATTATCTGTTAAATTGAGAACTGAGAACTTGTCCGCCATTAGTATGGTGGATTGAGAATTGAGAATTTCATTTTTTAGCAAATTAAGAATATTAACATCAGACATTTTTCTCAAATGTTCTGCATTCAGCCAGTTAAGTTTTTGGAGATCGAAAACCGCACCGGCTTTATTAACACGTTCTAATGAGAATTTTTCGATCAACTCATTCATGTAATAAAATTCTTTATCGTCGCCAGCATTCCATCCTAAAAGAGCAACAAAGTTTATTAAAGCGTCTTTCAAATATCCTTTGTCGCGGTAGTCTTCTACTGCAACATCACCCTGACGTTTACTAAGTTTTGATTTATCCGGATTTAAGAGAAGTGGAAGATGGGCAAACTTTGGTCGTTCCCATCCGAATGCATCATATAACAATACATGTTTAGGTGTTGATGAGAGCCATTCCTCGCCACGTATTACGTGACTTATTTTCATTAAATGGTCATCAACAACATTTGCAAGGTGATAGGTTGGATAACCATCGCTTTTAATCAAAACCTGGTCGTCAACGTTATTACTATCAAATTCAACCCGATCGCGGATTATGTCATCAAAAATAATTCGTTGATTTGGTTTTACATCTAATCTAATAACGTAAGGGAGA
>Ga0067045_1031004_pt1 | contig 13458 bp, 11 predicted proteins | sample TerdegcTABiofilm_FD_59184 | JGI IMG/M metagenome (GOLD analysis project Ga0067045, IMG submission 59184) | Combined Assembly of (Gp0054472, Gp0054536) Wastewater bioreactor microbial communities from Singapore -Terephthalate degrading...
GCCGCGCTGTCATCGACGCCGCAGGACGTGCCTGATCGACAACAGCGCGCCAGCTACTTTCCCCGCGTGGGAGTCCCGGGCTTTGGCTGGAATGCCGTGCATTCCCAAAAGCTTTCCACGCGCCTGGTCGAGGTGGACAGCGGCGAGGAAATCAGTGAGCCCGGCAGGATCGGCGAGCTGCGCTTCAAGGGGCCGATGATTTTTTCTGGCTACTTCAACAGCCCCGAGCTTACCGCCCGTGCATTCGATGAACTGGGCTACTACCGCAGCGGCGATCTGTTTGAGATTGCCGGCGACAGGCAGCAGTTCTACCGCTTTGCCGGCCGTTGCAAGGACATCGTCGTGCGCGGCGGAATGAACATCTCCTGCGAGGAGGTCGAGAGCTTGCTGCTGTCGCACCCCAAGGTGCGTGAGGTGGCAGTGATCGGCTGGCCCGACGAGGTGGTGGGGGAGAAGGTCTGCGCTGTGGTGGTTCCCAAGGACAGTGCCGATCCTCCCGATCTGCCCGAGCTGGTCGCGTTCCTCAGGACCGAGGGCAAGGTGGCCGCCTTCAAGTTGCCCGAGCGCATCGAAGTGATTGGCGAGCTACCGCGCAACCCGGTGGGCAAGGTGCTCAAGCGCGTGCTGCGCGAACAGATGCAGGTCGGGGTCGGTACGGCTTCGACGGCCTGACCCGCCAGCAGTTCGTGAGGACGAGCAGAGCAGAGAACCGATAGAGACAACGGAGACAAACGATATGAACGCAGTCAAGCCTAAGCGGCCGGATGACCAGAGTGCTGCGAGCATCGCCGCGCTGGTACTGATCCCGGGCATGCTCAATGACAGGAGCATCTGGGACGACGTGATCGCCGGAGTGCGCCGGCAACTGGGCGACAAGGTCCGTGTTCTGGTGGCTGACGTGATCACCCAGGCTTCGATAGCGGATATGGCTCGCGACGCGTGGCGGCTGCTGGCCGAGATACCGGCCCAAACGCACTGCTTTGTCGCAGGCTTCTCGATGGGAGGCTATGTGGCCCTTGAAATGCTCAGCCATCCGGTGCGGCCGATTCGCGAAGCATGGCTGATCTCCACTTCGGGGCTGCCAGAAAGCCCGATCAGTGCGCCCCTGCGTGAAAAAGCGATCGCCAGTTTCGAGCAGGACTTCGAGAAGGCCATACAGGCCACCGCGCGCTGGGGGACTTTCGAGAAGGAGGTCGATGCACTCGAGCCGGTCATCGAGGCCATGCGCAAGATTGGTGCGGAGGTGGCTGTCCGCCAGACGCGCGCCATCATGCAGCGCCGCGACCTGCGCGAAGCGCTCGGGACGTTGGAACTACCGGTGCATGTGCTGTGTGGCAAAGAGGATCGCATCACGCCGCCCAGTCTGTCTGAGGAGCTGGCCTCAAGCATTCCCGGCGCTCAGCTGCAGTGGGTGGAAAAGTCCGGTCACATGCTGCCCTTCGAGCAGCCGGCGTTCATCGTTCAAAGCCTGTGTGCGCGTCTCGTTGCCTGATTTGAGGAGTGGTCGTCTTATGTATCCCTGTTCCAAAAATGATCGCATGCAGCGCCGTCTGTCCGCTGCATTGCTTGCTGGTTTCGCGATTGCGCCCGTGGCCATGGCTGCCGAAGAGGCGTTCCCTGCCCGGCCGGTGCATGTCTATGTGCCGTTTGCCGCCGGCAACACGCTGGATAACGCGCTGCGCCAGGTGGCTGAGGAATTCCGCAAGAGCACGGGCCAGCCGATGATCATCGACAACAAACCCGGCGGAGCCGGCATCGTCGCCGCGCAGGCCGCCGCGCGAGCGCCGGCCGATGGCTACAGCCTGCTGCTGGTGAACACCAGCATGCTGTCAGTGAATCCCCATACCTTCAAGAAGAAACTGCCTTACGACGCCGAAAAGAGCTACCGGCAGATCACGGGATTTGTCGGCTCCACTCTGGTGCTGGCTGCCAACAAGACTGTCCCGTCGAACAATCTTCAGGAGTTCGCACAGTGGGCCAAGGGCCAGAAAACGCCGGTGAACTATGCCTCGTTCACAGTCGGCAATTCATCGCATTTCGCGGGCGTGATCCTCAACGAGAAGCTGGGCCTGAATCTGATCCACGTACCGTTCAACGGCACGCCGTCGGCGGTGCAGAACCTGATCGGCGGCCAGGTCAATACGGCTTTTCTGCCACTGATTGCGGTCAAGCAGCAGGTGGATGCCGGCCGGCTCAAGGTGCTCGGCGTGAGCAGTCCCAGGCGCTCCGAGCTGCTGCCCAACGTGGCCACGTTCGCGGAGCAGGGGCTTCCCGAGATGAATCTCTACATCTGGTCGGGCTTTGCCGCCCCCGCATCGACTCCCGATTCGGTGGTGAGTCGTTTGAACGACGAGATCAACAAGATCCTGCACTCGCCGGAGCTCAAGGCCAGGTGGCGCGAGATGGACTTCGAACCCATGCCCATGTCGCCAAAGGAGTTCACCGAGTTCGTGCGCGAAGAGAACCAACGCTGGCGCAGGGTGGTGGAGGTCTCCGGGTTCAAGATCGAAGAGTGACGGGAGGCCGCATGTACCAGACATTCCCCTCCGATGCCCGGACCAGCCTGGCCGCTGGAAAGGCCAGCCTCGCGCACCGCCTGAACCTGCGTATTCCCGTAGTCTCCGCTCCCATGTTTCTGGTCTCCGGGCCGGAACTCGTCGTGGCCGCCTGCAGGGCTGGCATCGTGGGAGCGTTTCCCACGCCCAATGCACGCCCGATCGAGGTGCTCGACGCCTGGATGACAAGTATCACGCAGCAGCTGCAACGCGCTCGCGACGAGCAGGATCCGTCCACCATCGGGGCGTGGTGCGCCAATGTGGTGACCCATTCCTCCAACACGCGGCTGCAGGATGACCTGCGGCTCATTGCCAGGCACCAGCCGCCGATGGTGGTCACGGCGCTCGGCAGTCCGAAGCCCGTGATCGAGACCGTGCATGGCTACGGCGGCATCGTGATTGCCGATGTGATCAGTCTTCGTCTCGCCGAGAAGGCGGCGGCAGCGGGGGCCGACGGGCTGGCCTGCATCTGTGCGGGCGCGGGTGGACACACCGGCCATCTGTCGCCATTTGCCTTCGTGAGCGCAGTACGCGAGTTCTTCGACGGTCATGTAATCGTGGGCGGCGGCATCAGCGATGGCTTCGGTGTCGCGGGCGCCATCGCTTCGGGCGCCGACCTCGTTTACATGGGCACGCGCTTCATTCCCACGACGCAGAGCATGGCCGAGCCCGCTTACAAGGACATGCTTGTGACCGCCACCTCGGAAGACCTGCTGGTGAGCGCCGGCATCACAGGCAGCAACGCCAGCTGGCTCAAGCCGTCGCTGCGCGCCAACGGCATCGATCCGGACAACATGCCCGCCGTGCCAGAGCGCTCCTATGACAGCAACCGGGCCATCGGCGCACGCAAGTGGAAGGACGTTTGGGCCGCAGGCCAGGGTGTCGGAGCCGTGAAGTCGATACAGAGCGTGGCGCAGGTGGTTGACCAACTGGCGCATGAATGGGATGCAGCGCGTGAGCGCTTCAGGTCCTTTTCAAGCTAGCGCAAAAGTCTGCAATCAGCGTCGATTCCCTCCAGAAATTGAAAAGAGGACTCCCATGCATACCGAAATCGTCGGGCGGATACAGCCCACCATCACAAACTGGGACAACAAATTCATGAGCGGCCCGTTCACGCCGAACTTCGCCGAGTACACCGCTTCCGAGCTGGAGGTGATCGGTGAAGTGCCCAGGCGCCTGAACGGCGTCTATCTGCGCAACACGCAGAACCCGGTGCACGAGCCTCGGGGCGTGCACCATGCCTTCGATGGTGACGGCATGCTTCACCTGCTGAGCTTCAGGAACGGTCAGGTGGAATACCGCAACCGATTTCTGCGCACCAAGGGCTTCGAAGAGGAACAGGCTGCGGGGCATGCCCTGTACGCCGGCCTCATTGACAACCCGGGGCTTGCGCAGCGTCCGGGCTGGGGCGCGCGCGGCGGGCTGAAGGATACCTCGGCCACCGATGTGATTGTGCACGCGGGCTCTGCGTTGACCACGTTTTACCAATGCGGCGAGCCCTACCGCTTCGATGCGCGCACGCTGGAGCCGCTCGGCGTATCTGCATGGGGAGCGCAGGTGCTCAAGGACAACGGGATTTCGGCCCATCCCAAAGTCTGCCCCAGCAGCGGCGATCTGCTGTTCTTCAACTACAGCAAAGAGCCGCCATATATGCATTACGGCGAGGTGAACGCACGCGACGAGCTGGTGCACTACGTGCCGGTGCCGTTGCCAGGGCCGCGTCTGCCGCACGACATGATGTTCACCGAGAACTTCGCGATTCTCAATGACTTCCCGCTGCATTGGGACGAGGCGCTGCTGGCGCAAGGCAAACACAAGCTGAGCTATTTCGATCAGAAGCCCAGCCGCTTTGCCGTCGTGCCGCGACGTCATGCGCCTCAGACCGGCGTGAAATGGTTCGAGGCCAGTCCCACCTATGTGCTGCACTGGCTCAATGCCTGGGAGGAGGGCGACGAGATCGTGCTGCATGGATATCACCAGCAGCAGCCCATGCCCAGGGCGGGCTATGACAACACCGGCGCCACGCTGGGTCCTGACCGCTATGGCCCGACGCTCTACGAATGGCGCCTGAACCTGCGCACCGGCGAGGTCGTGGAGCGCAGGCTGTTCGACAGGCATCTCGAGTTCGGCCTGATCAATGCACGTCACTGGGGGCGGCCTTATCGCTATTCCTACAACATGATCGCGCACCCGGAACACTTTCTTTTCGACGGGATACAGCGCTTTGACCACACCACGGGCGAGACGCAGGAATACCGCTTCGGTGAAGGCTGCTTCGGCAGCGAGTCCCCCATGGCGCCGGCCCTTGATGCCAGGGCCGAGGACGACGGCTACGTGGTCAGCTTCGTGACCGACATGAACACCGATAGCTCGGAATGCGTGGTGCTTGATGCGAGCGACCTCGCACGAGGACCGGTTGCGCGCATCCGCCTGCCGCATCGCATCAGCAGTGGAACGCACGCCTGCTGGGCCGATGCGTCAGAACTGCGCTGCGAGCAGGCTGCCTGATTACCCACAAACAGAGAGGAGACGAACCAATGACACAAGCGACCTATATTCTGGGTGGCTATCAGACCGACTTTGCCAGGGCATGGTCGCGTCAGGGCCAGGACCTGTCCGACATGGTGAGAGAGGGGGTGAACGGCGTGCTCGAAGCCGTTCAGGTGAAGGCCTCGGAGATAGAGAGCATTCATGTCGGCAATGCCTTCGGCGAGCTGCAGCGTCAGCAGGCGCACCTGGGTTCGATGGTCGCGCAGATGGTGCCCGAACTCAACGGTGTTGCCGCCATGCGCCATGAGGGCGCCTGCGCCTCATCCTCTCTGGGCGTGCTCAGTGCCATGGCCGAGATCGAGTCGGGCCGTTACGACTGCGTTTTGGTGCTTGGCGTGGAGGAGTTCAAGAACACCTCCGGGCATGAAGCTTCGCGCAACCAGAATGCCGCCTCCTGGCAGGGGCATGAAGACATTGAATGCCAGTACATGTGGCCGGCTGCATTCGGCGCGGTTGCTCAGGAGTACCAGCGTCGCTACGGGCTGGATCGCAAGTACCTCAACCGTATTGCCGAGCTGAACTACGGCCACGCCAGGAACAACCCGCTGGCCCAGACCCGTAACTGGCAGTTCAACGAATTGAGCTTCACCGACGATGAAGAAGCCAATCCGCTCGTGGAGCCCGGAACCCGTAGGCAGGACTGCGGTCAGGTGACCGATGGCGCGGCAGCCGTGATTCTGGCGTCCGAGGCCTTTGCGCGCAGCTATGCAGAACGCAACGGACTGCAGCTCCAGGATCTCGCGCGCATTACCGGCTGGGGACACCGCAACTCCGTGCTGCGCCTGAAGGACAAGTTTGAACCGAGCCGTGATTCGGCCTATGTCTTTCCGCATCTGCGCCAGACCATTGAGGACGCATGGGAGCGGGCCGGCATCCGGGGGACGCAGGATCTGGACGGCATCGAGACCCATGACTGCTTCACCACCACCGAGTATGTGGCCATCGATCATTTCGGGCTCACGCCGCCCGGGCAGAGCTGGCAGGCAGTGGAAGATGGCTCCATAGACCGTGATGGCCGCTGCCCAGTGAATATGAGTGGCGGTCTGATCGGCTGCGGCCACCCGGTGGGCGCGACCGGAGTTCGGATGGTTTGGGATTGCGCGCGCCAGGTTACAGGCAAAGCCGGTGCCATGCAGATTCCGAAGGCGCGCCGCATGCAGGCGCTCAATATCGGCGGCTCCTTCGGCACCGTGGTCAGCTTCGTGATCGAGCAGGGCGGGCTGAGATGAGCGATTAGGCCTCTGCCTCCTCGGCATTGGCCGCAGGCCGGATTCTTGCGAATCTGGCCGGTGGAGTCTTCCATGCCAGGCATCTTTCGGCGCAATCGGCCGCAGAGAGGGCTGCGTTTGCGCAATGCCTGCACAACAGCGAGTTTTCCGACGGAGCTACGGCCTTGCCCGGCAGCTGCCAGCCACGATTTGCCAGAGGCGACGAGAACAGGCTGACATCGATACGCAACTCGAAACGTGTTCTGCCATGCGGATTCCTGCATGAAAAACACACTCCAATCACACAGAGGCACTATGAACAAGCTTTCAACTGCGCTGGGCCTGGGCCTGCTCGTCGCAGCTCCTGCACTCCTCGCGCAAAACACCGTCACCTTGGGAGGCCAGATCAAACTGGGGATGGACCATATCTCGCTCAATAGCCGTAGCGCAGAGCGCAGCGCCGCGCGGCTCACCAACAACACCAGCTTCTGGTATCTCGATGGCAAGGAAGATCTGGGCGGGGGCAAGAGCGCCTACTATCGGCTGGAATGGGACTTCGCCGCCGATACCGGCTCATTCGGGGCCGGTCGAAATTTTTTTGTGGGTCTGGGGGACGTGCAGCTGGGGCGTCTGCAACTCGGCCGCCAATCGGTGTATTTCAGCCATCACTGGTTCCAGGGCGATTTTCACGGTGCATTCGATGCAGCACCCAATGCCGCCAACTCGCTGAATGTCCTGGGAACCGTCAACGGTGGCTACTTCGCAGGCGGCTTCCTGAACAACACCATTCGCTACCAGGCGCCCAGCATCGGAGGCTTCTCCGGCATGGCGTCCTATACCTTCGATGCGGAATCTGCCGAGACCAAGCGCAACAAGACCTGGTACATCAGTCCCACCTATACCAAGGGACAGTTGCGCGTCGGCTACTACCATCTCTCACGCAGGTCCCAGGGCAGCATGCCGGGTCAAACCGTGGGCTCTCTCGACCAGGATGCCGACCGCTTCGCTTTCAGCTATCTGCAAAGCGGCTTTCGCTTCGGCCTGTTGGTCGACCGCAACAAGGTCACCGACCGCGCCTCGGGAACGTCGCAGCATCGCTGGGCGTATGCCATCCCGCTGACCTACGGCATGGGGCCGCATCTGCTGTCTGCAACCTGGGGGCAGGCGCTTTCAACGCACATCAACGGCAGCAAGCTCGCAAGCTCTGGTGCGAAGATGCTCTCGCTGAGCTACCAGTACTCGCTGAGCAAGCGCACAGCGCTTGACCTGTCGGTGATCGAGTTGCGCAACCAGAAGAACGGTCGCTACAACTTCTGGAACGGCGGCATGGGCGGCTTGCAACTGGCTGCGTCCGATGCCGGCGGCAAGTCGCGCATGATCTACGCGGGGATGAAGCACACTTTCTGATCGAGCCCTTGATCGAAATGGTCGGTGTGCCAGATCTGGGACGATTCAGACGATAACGGGAGGACTGGGCAGCCAGATATTCCTCCGCGCGCTTCGGATTGCTTCAAGCAGCCTGGGTTGCAGCTTGTATGTCGAGATAGTTCACAACATCGCGAGCCGAGACTTCAGGGCTGGGTGTGTGGGCATAGATATGCGTGCTTCGTTCCTTGCGGTCAAACCAGATGGCTTCATTGTGCTTTTGTTCGGGTCTCTCGCGCGCTAGATAGACGATGGTGTCTGCGCCTTTGTCGTGATCGCGCAGAACCGATTTGAGAATCGCTACGAAGCGGGGCATCGAGCGGTTGACGCTCGCGGTATCAACCCAGCCTGGATGCATGGCGTAGAACCTCTGTTGTGAATGCACGCTTTTTTCTCTCCAGAAACTCATGGTCATGCACTGCGCGCGCTTGGCGAGGCCATAGGCGCGGGGGCCAATGTAGCGCGCTGGCTCAGTAATGTTCAGGTCGGCGACTACCATCTTGTGGTTGTACATGCCGCCGGAGGCCACTTCGATCACGGTGGCGCTGTCACTGAGTATGCGACTCTCCAGAAGGTTCTTCACCAAGATGTGATGACTGAGGATATTGGTCACGAACGAGGTTTCCATCTCCTCATCCGTCAGGATCAGCTGGTGCTTCTGGATGCCGACGTTGTTGACCAGAACGTCAAGCGAATGGCCTGTGGCCCTGATGTCTTCAATCAGTCGATGTACGTCGCGTGTCTTGGAGAAGTCCGCAGTAAGCCAGGTGATGGGGATGGACGAATTGACGCTTTGTGCAAATGCTTCGAGTTTTTTTGCGTCGCGCGCTACGCAGATCACACGAGCGCCGGCTTCTGCTGCTTGTCTTGCCGCGCTTGCGCCGATGCCTTCCGATCCGCCGGTGATCAACCAGGTCTGTCCGCTGAACTGGTTGGGCCGATTGCGCCACAAGATACTGCGCAGGTTGTAGCCGATTGCGCTGTAGCTCGGAGTGAAGCGCACATAAAACTTGATGAGTTTGGAGAAGGGAACTTTTGCCATGGTCTGCTTCGAGGTCTGGATTTCTTCAGCTCAGCCGTGCGCTGGTTCCTGGATGGCAGTGAGCAAGGTTGCGCGATCGTAGTACTCGCGCCAGTGGGAAATCTTCCCGCCTGCGAATTCGAGAATGCCGACGGTGGGAATAAAGTGCGAGACACCGTCCAGGGTGACCTCGTCATTGCGTTCCACGAAAAGCACACCGTTGGCAACTCCGATGGAGCGGACATGCAGTGTCACGCTCTTGTTGGGCTTTTCGGTCTTGCGGATACGTTCGTAGATATTCTCGCGACCCTTGCACGGATCCAGCATGACGGAGTGAAGAATACCGTCCTCCGTCATCAGATCGGCGCACTGGCGCCAGTTCTTTCGTTCCCAGCCTTCCTTCATGGTCATAAAGGTCTGGATCTTCAATTCGTCATCGAGCGATGTCATTGCCATGGGCTGCCTTTCATATATTGTTGATCAGCGGGGATGCGGCATAAATGCCGCACAGACTCATTACATTCCGACAGTTCAAGACGTTCAAATCGAAGTGATCAGGTTTCCCAATGGATGAGAAGAAGTCAGCTATTCTGGGCACACAAAGCGCCAGCAAGATACTGCGGCTGCTGAAGATCGTGGCCGCAAATCATGCGCAGGGTATACGGTTGAAGGAACTGATTGAGGAGTCGAAGATTGACAAATCGACCGCGCATCGATTGCTGGCGTGCCTGTTCGAAGAGGGCTTTGTAGAACGCGTTGGCGAATCCAAGGTCTATCGACTGGGAATGGAGCCCCTGCAGTGGGGCTTCTCCTCTGCCGGCATGGACGCGCTCTCGGAGCGCTTTCGCCCGATGCTGATGCGTCTGGCCCGGATCTCGAACGATGCCGTGTTTCTGATGGTCCGCAGCGGCGACCATGTGGTGTGCCTAAGCCGCGTCGAGGGCGACCACTCTACGCGAGCCTATGTCGTTGAAGTCGGAGTGCGAAGGTTGCTGGGTGCCAGCGCCGCAGGCATTGCCATCATGGCACAACTGCCTGAAAGTGAAGTGAACGCCTCCCTGCGCAGGCACGAGGCGGAGTATGTGCGCCAGCGGGTGACGCTTGCAGAGCTGCGCGGTCAGGTGGCTCGGGCGAGAAGCGCGGGATATTCAGAAATACGCAATGTGCGAATCGATGCAGACGGTGTGGGCTGTGCTTTCGCGCTGACCGAGAATTACTGGGCAGGCATCAGCATCGCGGTGGCAAAGCACCGCTCGACGCCAGAGCGTTTGAAGGAGTTGGCGACACTTCTGCTCAAAGAGGTTTCGCAGGTGCAGGCAGCATAGACCCGCCATCGCTTGAAATTCAAAAAGCAAGGGCCTTCGGCTGCTCGTCAGGAGCCGAAGGAACCAATCTATCGCGTTGACTCAGAAGATATGCCGTACACCCAGGCTGAGGCCTGTTTGTTTTTTTGAGCCCGCAGCCAGAGTGCTGAGCGCTGCAAAGTTCAGACCCGAATTTCGCGCATGGGCTGCGGCGGCGTACAGATGGGTTCTCTTGGAAAGCGCATAGATGCCCTGCAGCGTGAACTGGCGCATTGTTGGCTGATCCCCAACGCCATTTCGTGTCTTTATGTTGTTCTGGTAGTAGGCTAGGTTGAGCGAAAGCGGGTTGGCGAATTGATAGTTCGCACCCAGCCACCAGAAGTCATCTCGCAGTACGGTGATGCCTGTGTCACCCTCGCTTTTCCCCCAGCGATAGCCTGCCGAAAGGCGTAGTGCCCGGCTGAACTGGTATGCAGCTGCTGCAGCCAGTTTGCGTGACCGTGAGTGCGCGCCATTCACATCTGCCCCATTTTGCTGATCTGCAGCGATGGTGGCGTTCCAGCCGTTTTGTACATAGCTGATGAAGCCGCCGTACGCAGCATTGGCGGATCTGGAAGATGTTTGCTCGCCGAATGCATAGTGTGCCTGCGCCTGCAGTCCGGCCATGTTGGCGCGATACTTGATCGAGTTGTCATTGCGTAGATTGCCGAGCAACGGGCTGAACGGTTCATAGGAGCCGGAATACGCCAGCGGTGCTATGAAAAGCAGTGCATCGAAGATCGAGGTGTACTGGCGACCTAGCGTGACTCGATGCTCTTTGGTCTCCAGGCCTATGAGCGAGCCGCGGTTGAAGAAGCGGGTGGCATCAGCAGGTGCTCCGGTATCAGAGTTGAAACCATGCTCCAGTGTGAAAATGGCTTTGAGACCGTTTCCCAGGTCTTCCGAGCCTCTGAAACCAACACGCGGCCCCTGCAATCCCGAGTTTCCCATTCGTAGCAGGTTGGCTGTGCCGCCTCCTTGCTTGGGCTGGTTGCCAACATATTCCAAGTTGGTATCAACGATCCCATAGATCGTCAGTTGTGACTGTGCAGCTGTATATGTGGAAAACGTCAGGGCGAGCGTTGCCAACATCCGCGCAGGGACGGCCTTTTTCATGAGTTGTCTCCTTTGGTTGGGGCGGTCGCGGCCTACACTTCAATGCCACTGTCTTTGATGAGGCTTTCCCAGCGGCTCTTCTCCAGCACCAGCTGCTTCTGGAAATCTGCCGTGGAAAGCCCTCCGGCTACGTAGCCAAGTTCCTTGAAGCGTGGCTGTACGTCGGGCATGTTCATGATCTTGATCGATGCGTCATGAAGCTTCCTGATGATGTCGGCAGGTGTGCCCTTGGGTGCAAAGAAGCCAGCCCAGGTGGGTAGTTCGAAACCCGAAAACCCTTGCTCCTTGAGTGTCGGAACGTCAGGAGTGAGAGGCGTGCGTTCGTTACCCGTCACCCCGACCAGCCGTATTTTTCCCGTGGAAAGCATGGGGCTGAGGGTCACAAGATCGAGAATGGTGGATGTGATTTCCCCCGCCATCAGTGCCAGCGTGACCTGAGAAGAGCCCTTGTATGGCACATGCACCATGTCGAGCTGAGCCGATTTGTTCAGGTGATTGCCAAGGAGGTGGGAAGTTGAGCCGTTGCCGATAGACCCATACATGTGCTTGTTGGGATTGGCCTTGATATCTTTGATCAGCTCGGGGATGCTGGTGGCGGCAGTACGCTGGGTGCTCACGGCAACCCACAAGGGGCTCTTGACCAGATCAACAACTGGAACCAGATCAGTGAAGGGGTCGTAGGGCAGCTTCTTGAACAGGTAGTAAGTCTGGATCAGCAGTGGGATCGTCAGCAAGATGGTATTGCCGTCAGGCTTGGATTTCGCCACGAAATCTGTGCCGATGGTGGTGCTGCCGCCTGGCTTGTTCTCGACAATGATGTTGCGATCAAGTTCGACGGAGAGCTTGTCGGCAAAGAGCCGTCCCAGCACGTCGCCACCACCGCCCGGAGCGAATGGCACGATCAGGCGCATCAGGCTCGCGTTGCTGCTGTTTCTGGGGGCGGCGTTGGCAAGCATGCCAGTGCCAAGGAGCGAGGTCAGGCTCGCGTTTGTGAGGTATCGATTGAAGTGCCTGCGATTGAATCCTGGCATTTTCTGTCTCCGGCTCTGAGTTGTTTGAAGCGTGCACTGCAGTGACCGAAATTTAGGTCTTGGTATGCAATGCCTCTTCGAAAAGCGCGCATTTTTCCCATGTTGTGAGATCTGATCCGGACAACTACCTACACCTTGCGCGCAAGTAAAAATGGCGGAACTTAGCGATGCTTTCCGGGTGCTACTCAGCCGGTTTTCTTGCAGATCCAGATGGCGGCTCTGTGGCTGCATGTCTGCATGGATTGGCAGCCAGCCTGTGCAGATTGCGCTTCAGCACCTTGCTGACAGGAGTGCATGTCATGCGTCCAGAGCCCCGAAGCCAGCCAATAGCAGCTGTATTCAGGATGCTTTTCAGACCCTGCGGTAGGGTCTGAATGGCGGCATGGCTTTCAACCGTTGATCAAGCATCGAGCCACAGGAAAATGAGGGACTTTCAGCGTAATGCTGGACTAGCTTTTTGCCCAATGGAGTAGGGCAGGCGTCAAACCTTGCCTCGTCTGTGACAGCGAGGCTGGGCTCTCATACTGTTTCTTGTGGCTTGGCGCTGCCGGCAGGCGGCTCTGACACGGTGTCATCGGCATCGTGAACGGGGCGGTAGCCCGGCCCGAAGGACACATCACCCAGCCGCCAGCCGGCGCGGCAGCTGACCGCGCCCCAGAAGCGCTTCAGGGTGTACCACTGCATGGCGATCACGCCGCGCTCGTTGTCGGCATCCACTTCCGGGTCGCTCACGCCCGTGGGGCGCAGCTGTTCATCGTGATAGAGGGCGGTGCCGAACAGCTGATCCCACCAGGGAAGGACCTGGCCGAAGTTGCAGTTGTGGCGCTCGGGGCGCGCTGCATCGCGCAGCATATGGTGGTTGCGGTGAAAGCGCGGGCCAACCAGCAGGCGCTCGCCCGCCCGGCCCAGCCAGCCCAGGCGCAGCGCCACATTGGCGTGGGAAAAGTTCTGCACCAGCTCGCTGAGCAGGCCCAGCATGGCGAATTCCGATGGCTCCACGCCCATGGCCAGGCCCACGCTGGCCAGCACAAAGCTTTGCAGCATGCCGTCCAGATAGTTGCTGCGATCATTGCTCCAGCAGCTCATCTGGCGCTGGCTGTGGTGCATGCTGTGCATGGCCCACCACCAGGGAATGACGTGCTGGGCGCGGTGCATCCAGTAATACGTGAGGTCGTAGACCACGTAGTACACGGCAAACAATACATAGGG
>Ga0067045_1031005_pt1 | contig 13458 bp, 11 predicted proteins | sample TerdegcTABiofilm_FD_59184 | JGI IMG/M metagenome (GOLD analysis project Ga0067045, IMG submission 59184) | Combined Assembly of (Gp0054472, Gp0054536) Wastewater bioreactor microbial communities from Singapore -Terephthalate degrading...
TATCCCCCAGGCGCAAGTCTCTGCGTATCCACCAGATTGCAGTCGCCATTGTCCTTAGCCGATGAACTTGTCCAGCGAATTTTTCAGGTCTTTAAATGCGTCCTCAAAGTCCCCTCGCTCCACAGCATCCATTAAGCAGCTTTTGACATGGTCTTCGAGGATCACCCTGCCCACGCCGTTAAGCGCCGAACGCACCGCTGCAATTTGGATGAGCACTTCCGGGCATGGCGTATCTTGTTCTACCATGCGTTTGATGGCGCGAATGTGCCCTTCGAGCCGCGCCAGCCGGTTGAGCACGGCTTCTTTGTTTTCATGCGGGTGGGCGTCGTTCAACTCTGGCTGCGCGCCTGACAGATTCGGTTGTTTTTCCATTCGAACAATCCTCTCGCTTGCTTTGCTGCTTTTATCTTACCAGCTTTTGCCGAATTTTACCCCTTGATGCCGGTAAAGGTGATTCCTTCAATAAAATAGCGTTGCGCCAGGAAAAACACAATGACCATCGGAAGCAGGGCGGTCACTGAAGCAGCCATCAGGTAGCCCCAATGCACCGAATATGTGCTGCGGAAGAAGTTCAAACCCAGCGCGATGGTGTAGTTCGACTGCTTGTGCAGGAATACCAGCGGATATAGAAAATCGTTCCACACCCCCTGGAAGTTGAAGATTGCGATGGCTGCCAGCGCGGGCTTTGAGAGCGGCAGGATCACCCGAAGAAGGATTTGCAACCGGTTTGCGCCATCGATGAGGGCTGCGTCTTCCAGTTCGCGCGGGATATTTAAAAAGAATTGCCGCAGCAGAAAGATATAAAATGGGCTGCCAAAAAAGGCTGGTACGATCAATGGTAGAAAAGTGTCGATCCAATCGAGCGCTTTAAATTCGATGTACATCGGGATGATGCGCACTGGATCAACCAGCATCATTGTTGAAAGCATCAGGATGAACAAGAAGTTTTTGCCCGGGGCGCGCAGCCGTGCAAAGCCATAGGCGATCAGGGTGCAGGAGATCAGATTGCCTGTGATGGCGCCAACCGCGATCACGAGGGTGTTGAGCGCATACCGGTCGAATGGGACGTAAGTCAGCGCTTCGGGATAGTTCTGCCAGCGTGGCGGGTTGGGGATCCACTGAGGTGGAATTTGCAGCACCTGATAATCGGATTTTAACGAGGATGTAACTGCCCAGAATAAAGGTAGCAAGAACAGGATTGCCCCGGCTGCCAGTAGGGCGTAAACTACCAGGTTCCAGAATTCACGTTGCAGGCGGGTGCGATCGTTTCTCATTGGCATCGCCGCGTTCCCTTATTCCGAAATGCCGCGGTAAAAAACCCAGCGGCCAGAGGTGCGAAAGATCAGTACGGTGCAGCCCAGGATGATCAGAAAAAGGATCCATGCCAGCGCCGAAGCGTATCCCATCGCGAGGTGCTCGAAGGCTTTGCGGTACAGGTACAGGACGTAGAACAGCGTCGAGTTTAGCGGACCGCCGTTGGTGGCAATAAATGCATTGGTGAAGGATTGAAAGGTGATGATGATCCCAAAAATCAGGTTGAACAGGATCGATGGGGTCAATAGCGGCAGCGTGACGCTCCAAAATTTATGCCACCAGTTGGCGCCGTCAATTTCGGCCGATTCGTACAGTTCGTGGGGAACGTCCTTTAGACCGGCCAGGTAGATGATCATCGTCCTTCCAATTCCCCACAAGGACATCATGATCAGCGAAGGCAGCGCCCATTTTGGATCTAACAACCAGCGAGGCCCTTCCACGCCGAAAAACCCAAGCAGCGTATTGATCAAACCGGCCTGCGGGTTGAAGATCCACAGCCACATCACGACGTACGCCACGCCCGAAAGCACCGAAGGCAGGTAAAAAATGGTGCGAAAGATTCCTACCCCCCTGATTTGCCGGTTGACCAGCAACGCTGCAAGCAGGCCAAAGATCAGGTCGAGGGGAACGTAGGAGAAAGTATAGATAAAGGTCACTTTGAGCGACTGGAAGAAGAGCGGATCATTGGTAAAGATCTTCTCGTAATTTCTCAGGCCGATCCATTTTGGCGCCGTCAACAAATCCCAGCTCGTCAGGCTGAAATAAAATGAAGCCAGGATCGGACCCAGGTAGAAAAAGAGAAATCCCAGTATCCAGGGCAGGATAAACAGGTAAAAAGAGAGCGCTTCTCGTTTCCGAAGGTTTAGTCGCATTTGTTTTGCCGCTGCGCCAGCCTGGGCGGTCATGGATGAACCTCCATCGCTTTATCCGGTTTATGCAAGAAATTGGGGTGTCTGGCTGCCAGACACCCCTTTGAGCCTCTGATATTTTTTTAATTATTTGAGTTTTTCGTCCAGCGCAGCCTGGGCTTCTTCTGCTGCTTTCTTCATCACAGCCGCTACATCTGCGTTGGGATCAACCAGGATGGTTTCGAGCGCTGTCCGCAGCGCCGGATCGCCGGATTCTCCCCAATAATCGGTGCTGACGTAGGCGCGGTCAACCAGGATATCTAATCCCTTGATCCAGGGGCTTTCCAGCGGGTCATCGTAGAGACCGGCTTCTTTGACCACCGAGGCGACCGGCGGGATGCCGTGCTTGATCCATACCTTCGAACCGCCTTCACCAACGTAATACTTTAAGAACCGCCAGGCGGCTTCGGGGTTTTTGCTCTGGCTGAAGATGCCAAACCCGCCCCAAAAGAGGACGTTGGCGGCCTTTTCGCCTTTCGGCACGCCCACGACGCCCAGGTCAACGTTCGGGTTGTTCTTCAAACCGGAGAGTGGCCAACGGCCAAACAAGCGCATGGCGGCTTTGCCTGTCTCAAACTCAGGATTGCCGCCTGCCCACAGGGAGAAATCGGCTGGTGGCGGGGCTACTTTGTAACGGTTGTACAGATCGGAATAGAACTGCACTGCTTTGATCGTTTCGGGCGAGTCCATGTAGCCGATATAGCTCTTCCCATCTTCACTGATCAGCCTCCCACCTGCTGCAGCCACATAATACTCAAACCCGCTTGTCCAGTTGGCCGAAAGCTGGATGCCCCAGATTTCCGGTTTGCCATCCTTGTTTTCATCGATGGTTAGTTTTTGGGCGATCTCCAGCATGTCATCCCACGTCCAGTCGTCGCTGGGATAGTCTATCCCATACTGGTCGAAAATCTTTTTGTTGTAATAGACCGCCAGCGGCGAAAAGTCCTTGGGCAAAAAGTACTGTTTTCCCTGGTACTCGCCGGGCTTGAGCGTGCCGGGCAGGTAGATACTGGTGTCTATGCCCTCCGGCCCCTTGATGAAATCGTCCAGCGGTAGGAAGGCGCCCTTGCTAACAAACATCGGCACTGCATCGTCGCCAATTTGCATGATGTCGGGGGCGTCGCCGGACGCGATCTGCGTCAGGAGGCGGGTGTAATAGTCGAAACCAGCTACGGCCTCAAGTTGTACCAGGATATCAGGATTCTCCTTTTCGAAATTGGCGATGATCTCCTGGTGTGGATTCAATCCCTCGCCGCTGTCGCCTGTGCCGACGCGCAGGATGATTTTGCCGCCTTCGGCTACCGGGTTGGGGGTGGGAGTGACAACAACTTCCTTGACCACTTCGACCGTTTTTTCCACCTCAACGGTCACAACCCTGGGTTCTGCCGGCGTGCAGCCGATCACAAGAATCGCAATCAGCAAGACAGAGAACGCAGACCAAACACGTTTTCTCATTTCTAGTGCCTCCTTTTTGATATTGAATGGAAATGACAGGCGGGCGATAGGCCGCCGCAACTTGCATTGTGAGATTATTGCCTGCTTTGTTGGATTGCAGTTGACAAACCTTCAGGGTTTCCTGACGATTAATGTGAGAAAAATAATCTCCTTGAATGATCATCGAGAGTTAGTTTGAGTATAGTAAGTCTGGCGCGTTTTTGCAAGCTGTTAACCCTGTACGTGGTTCTTTCGAGCGCAAATGGTTTCGGATGAAGCGGTGATCATTTCAAAGATGGTAAAAGCGTGGTTAAATGATTGCGTGGGCGGTTGACCTGTGCGGCGGAGTCAAGATTTCTCAGTCGTTTCGCTTCCTCGAAAGAACAATAGAAAGCATGGCATGCTGTCCCTCAACAATTTCGGGGAAGGCTTTGAAATAACAGTTGTGCTGGAAGCTCTGGAAGCGCCAGCGCCGACATACCCACCGAAGTCGTTTCTTCAGGATATTATCGCTCCACCCTCTGACAGAAGGATTACCCCCACATCCAACTTCTCACCATCGGAGAAAATCTAAACGGAAAAGGCATCGAGATGTCCCCCATCCAACAGAACAGCCAGACCTTCAAGAAAGCCCGGCGCGAGAATAAATCTGCCGCTGGTCGGCAGTTGGATCTGTTGGGATGATGGATAACAGAATTTCTACTGTGGCGTCGTGTGCCGGGTCTGGATCAACCTGGCGGAGTTTGCCAGGACGGGCAGCGCTGAGAGTTCATGCATCAAGGCGCCAAAGACCGGGCCGATGATTCCGAAACCGCCCAGGATGACCGAGAGGACATTCATGCTCATCGAGAAGATGACATTTTGCCGGATGACCCGCAGGGTCTTGCGCGAAAGACCTAAAAGCTGCGGCAACCGTTCGATTTCATCCGCCATCAGGCCGATATCAGCCGTCTCCATTGCCACGTCTGTCCCGCTGATTCCCATCGCTACTCCAATATCCGCGGCTGCCAGCGCCGGCGCATCGTTTACCCCATCGCCTGCAAAGACTACCCGCCGCCCCTGCTGCTGGTATTTCCGGATGATATCCAGTTTTTCCTGCGGCAACACGCCTGCATACACCTGGTCTATCCCCAACTCGTCTGCTACCCGTTGCGCGGCATGGGGATTATCGCCGGTGATCATCACAACCTCGCTGACCCCCAGTTGCTTCAATGACTGGATGGCCTGGCGGGCCTGGGGTCTGGGTTGATCCACTAGAGCCAGGATGCCTGCGGCGCGGTGATCCACCGCGACTGGGATGACGGTTTTGCCCTGCGATTCCAATTCTTGCGCTTGCCTGCAATTTGCTTCGGACCAGGCTGCTCCTTTTTCTTTCAACAGTGTCTGGCTGCCCACCAGCACGGCTTTTCCATCCACGACTGCGCTCACACCATAACCGGGCAGCGCTTCAAAGTTGCTTGGCTCGCTCAGGTGGATGGATTGTTCCATGGCGGCCTGGACGATGGCTTTCCCGATCGGGTGTTCGCTATACCGCTCGACTGCCGCCGCCAGGTTCAAGATTTGTTGTGAATTCATCCCATTCAAAGGCACAACCTCCAGCAGGCGCGGTTTCCCATAGGTCAGTGTACCGGTTTTATCGAAAGCCACGACATCCACCCGACCGACTTGTTCAATCACTGCCCCGGATTTGACGAGCATTCCGTGTTTGGCGGCATTGCCGATTGCGGCCACCACCGCTGTTGGGGTAGCCAGCACCAGCGCGCAGGGACAGACCACAACCAGCACGGTGATTGAGCGCATTACATCGCCTGTCAACAGGTATACCAGGATGGCAATCCCGAAGGTGACCGGCACCAGGATGCGGGCGTAGCGGTTGGCAACCCGTTGCACCGGCGCCTGGCTGGCCTGGGCGTCTTTCACCAGCCGGATGATCTGTCCCAGCGTGGTTCCCTCGCCTATGCCTTCAACCAGCACCTCGACCGCCCCACTCTCGACGAGCGTTCCGGCAAAAACTTCATCGCCTGCCGCTTTTTCGACTGGCATGGATTCTCCTGTGATGGCCGATTGGTTGATCGTTGCGCTACCGGCCTGGATGGTCCCATCCACACCGCTGCGCTCCCCGCTTCGGACCAACACAATATCGCCGAATTGCACTTCTTCTAAGGGCAAGGTGACTTCGCGCCCATCCCGCTTGACCGTCACCTGGGAAGGCGTCAGTTTGGAAAGGTCTTGCAACGCCCGGTCGGCGCGCGCGATGGTAAAATTCTCCAGCCATTCGCCGACTGACATCATGAACACCACCAGCGCTGCGGCGCTGTACTCCCCTACGATGATGGCGGCGATCGTAGCCGTCGAAGCCATTACCCCGGCTGTGATATCATTTCGGATGATCAACCCTTTCGCTGCAAAGATAAAGAGCGGCATACCGCCGATCAACGCCGACGCCAGATAGAGCCATCGTCCTATTACAGGCGCGCCACTGATCGAAACCAAAAAGCCTGCCAGCAGTAAAACAGCGTTAAGAAAGGTCAAAATCGTGTTGGTGGAGAGCAAAAAATCCCGGTAACGCCGGAAAAATCCCTGTTTGACAGGGTGGCATTCACAATCTAGCGAAGTTTGGAGAGTGGTATCCATGTTGGTGTTTTAGCGTGGAAAAAACCGCGCAACCTTTCTCAGAGGTTATATCCCCATAGGGGGGATAGGGGATACAACCAGTATATCACCCCAACTCGATTCCTGTCAATAGAAAAGTGATCGTTCCAAAGGCGGTAAAAGCGTGGTTCAATGGCTGGGGTGGACGTTTTGGAATCGAGATGGAGGGTTATAACCGTCTTAGGACAGGGATTGGGAAAACGAGTGCCTGGACTGAACCACGAAGAACAGCTGTGGGGGTGACTACGGCGGACAAGACGCTACGCGCCGGGACTTTGCTCTCCCTCATATTCGTTCGGGTCAGGCTTCGAAAAGATAGTAGAGGATGTAGTGCGACGTGAGGCGTACTTTCGGGCCACCGTAAAGCGGTGAGAGGTTTTCTGCCCGGAGAGCAAGATTTTCTCAGTCGCTGCGCTCCATCAAAATGACCATAGAGGACGTTGCGGGGCGCGGCTGCGTCTTTTGAACCGTAAAATCCCGTATGATACTTGTGAAATGGCTCTGCTGTGCATTTGTCTCAGCGCTGAGAGCGGATGGCGTTCTCTTCCCACTGGACGTGGTTTCGTTTAAGCAGGTTGATTAGAGAACGCCGCCCAGCGATCCGTTTGCCTGCCTGGTCAACCGGCCCGCTTTGGGCCGCCTCCCATACCAGCTCTGCGGCGTCGTAGGCAGCCAGCGGTTTGCCCAGTTTGCGGGCGTTCTCAGCCTGCGCTTTCAACAACCGCATGTTATCTGCCATCCAGTGTGCGACCACTTCCAGGGCCTGGATCGGATCTTCCGCCATCATCCCAGCCTCGTTCTTGATGATGTATTCGGCGTTACCGATTTCCTGGCCCGGAATTGCTTCGATGATCATCATCGGCAAGCCGCACGCCAGCGCTTCGGTTGTGATTAACCCGCCCGCTTTGCAGATCAGCGCATCCGACGCGTGCATAAATGCCGGCATCTGGTCGGTGAATTCGTACAGATGGGTGGGAACATGCCATTCCTGCGATTGGAGCTGCTCAAAGAGGGCCTGGTCTTTCCCGGCCACCACAGCCAGTTGAAGCGCTGAACCGCTGTGGTTGAGCACATTGAGAATTGGAAATAGTCGCTCCACCCGCCGACTCCCCACGGCCAGCAGGGTTGGCAGGTCGGTCCTCCATCCCAGTTCGCGGCGGATTTCGGTTTTTTTGCGGTTTTCGCGCACCATGTTCGGGTGGACGGGGATGCCTGTGATCCAGATTTTGCTGGGGGCAATGCCGTGTTTGATCGCCAGCTCGCGCACCTCTTCGGTGGGGACCAGTAAGGCGTCGACGCCCGTGTGGAACCATAAGCGATGGACATCTACCAGATCGGTGATGACCGTCAGGGTTGGTATGGTGTAGCGGTTGATGGCATACACCGCTTCTAGCGGCGCCTGGTACAGTGGGTAGGTTGTCAAAATTACTTCAGGACGGTGTTTTTTGACCAGACTTGAGAGCGCCTCGAACATTAGCACCGTCAGCGCGCTCTCCACAATCACGCTGGGCACCGCTGCATCGCTGGCTTCGTAACCAAAGCGATACAGTTCGGGCATTTCCCGCACCAGTCGGTCGTAATCGGCCTGGCTTTCACGCAACAAAAAAGGAGTGCGCCTGTCATCCAATGGGTTTGCGATTTCCACCTGGCAGCGAGAGCCGAATTTTTCTTCTAGCGCGGCTGTGATGGCGTTCGCCGCGCTGCGATGCCCAAAACCGGCGTCAGCCGTCAGGATCAAGATGCGCCTGGGTTCCGAGCTACTGGTGTGCGTGATGCGGCCATGCCGTTTTCGAAGGTATTTTAACAACTCCTGCAAGGCAGCGTCGGCGGAATGTTCTTTGTTCTTGATCCTGTCTCCATGCCAGCGGTATTCGAAAGCCTCGTCGCCCTCCGGCGTGCTCAAACCGATCCACACTAGCCCAACCGGCTTGCCGGGCATACCGCCGCCTGGCCCGGCGATCCCACTGACGGAGAGACCAATGATCTTTTCCATCGGGAAATCGCCTGAGAGCGCTTTTCGCACTCCCTGCGCCATTTCGAGGACGGTTTCGCGGCTCACGGCGCCGAACTCGACCAGCGTCTCGCGCTTGACTCCCAGGAAGCGCTCTTTTGCTTCATAGGCGTAAGCTGTGACGCTGCCCAAATAGTACTCAGACGAGCCAGGGATGTTGGTCAGCCGGTGACCGATCAGCCCCCCGGTGCACGATTCGGCTACAGCCAGTTTGAAGCCATTTTTGAGGAGGAGTTCTCCAACCCGTTGTTCCAAACTTGTTTTCAAAGCGGCGCCTTTACTAGAGGAAATTTGCCTAATTATACTGCCTTCGGCGGGGTGTGTTCATGCTCTTCGCGAGCCCTCTTGAAACCCATCAGCTACCTCCTTCCCGCCGGGAAGGAAGAGAAATCAGGAAGTATGAGATGAATGATCAAAGTTAATTGCGGGGCTGCTTTGCAGATCGAAGATCTTGAAAAAGTATGGGGGCTGAGGTTGGGCAGGTGAAGGAAGCTACCCTGGCATGGTACAATATTAACTCCTATCCAATACACATGCTGTGAACCGGGTTTTCTGGAGATTTTCGATGAGCATCCGCGATATCTTTAAACCAAAGCCCAATAAATTTATTCAACTTCTAATCGAGCAGACCCGTCTGACAGTCAAGGGACTGGAATTGCTAAAGGTTTACCTGGAACGGCGTGACCCGGATACAGCTCGCCAGATCTCTCAATTGGAAAAGGACGCAGATGAGGTGCGGCGGGTATTGATCGAAGAGCTGATGCGCACCTTTGTCACCCCCTTTGACCGTGAGGATATCTTCAGTCTCTCGCGCGAGATTGATGATGTGTTGGATTATGCCAACACAACCGTGGATGAAATGGAAATCCTCGACGTCGCTCCCACCTCTTACATGCAGCGCATGGCCAGTCTTTTGTATGAAGCCGCCGTTGAGATCGAACTGGCTGTTGAGAGGTTGCAGGATAATCATGCCAATGTTTCTTCCAACCATGTCCAGCGAGCCAAGGCGCTTGAAAACCGCGTTGAAACGGTTTATCGTGAAGCGCTGGCCGACCTGTTCGGCGGCAAAGACATCAGCGCCAAACGCATCATGAAAATGCTCAAGGTTCGTGAAATCTACCGCCATCTAAGCAACGCCGCAGATCGCGAGGATGTGGCTGCCAACGTTATTGGCGACATCGTGATGAAATCCACCTGACGCCCGACCGGTTGACAAATATGCTGACCTTGATCCTGGCAATTGTGCTGGCATTGGTTTTTGGGTATCTGAACGGCTTTAACGACGCCAGCGGCATGGTTGCTACCATTATTTCATCCCGCGCCATGTCGCCGAGGCTGGCGCTAACGCTCACTGCCATGGCTGAATTTTGCGGGCCTTTGCTGTTTGGTGTGGCGGTTGCCCGGACGATTGCTTCTGGCATTGTGACGCCCCAGCAGATAACTTTGTACGTGATTATAGCTGCCCTGGCTGGAGCTATCGTGTGGGGAGGGATCACCTGGTTCTTCGGTATTCCGAGCAGTTCGTCCCATGCGCTGGTTGGCGGCCTGATTGGTTCAGTTGCAGCAAGCGTAGGGTTGCGGGCTATCAATTTTTCAGGGCTGTCAACTGTCCTGGCGGTTTTGTTCGCCTCACCGGTGATTGGCCTGGTGGTGGGATTTCTCATGACAAAATGCATCTACTTCCTGGCGCGCCATGCCAGTATGCGGGTGAACTGGTTTTTCAAAAAAGCCCAGATTATTACCGGCGTCATTTTGGGGTTGAGCCATGGCGCCAACGACGCCCAAAAGACCATCGGGATGATTACGATGGCATTGATTATCGCTGGCAGGTTACCTGACTTCGAGGTCCCGTTGTGGGTAACGCTCGTCAGCGCGGCTGCCATGTCGTTGGGCGTTTCAGGCGGCGGCTGGCGCTTGATCCGCACCCTGGGCGGCAAATTTTACAAAATTCGCCCGGTGCATGGTTTTGCCACCCAGCTCTCTGCGGCGAGCGTTGTACTTGCGGCTGCCGCGTTGGGCGGTCCGGTGAGTACAACACAGGTGATCAGCTCAGCTATCTTGGGGGTTGGATCCGCTGAACGATTGAATAAGGTGCGTTGGGGAGTTGCCGGACAAATTGCAATAGCCTGGTTGTTGACCATTCCCTTCTCGGCGGCCCTTTCGGCCTTGTTGTACATGCTGTTTGAAGCAATTCTCTGAGGGGCGGCTAATAACCTACATAGTGTATCCGAATTGCATCATTCTTGACCATTCTTTTTGCGTATGTTATGATGACCTTGAGAGGTTGACAAAGAGATGCTAGAAGAACAACCGATCGTCCAGCCGGAAACCCGGAATGAAGGCGATCTTACCGAACCCGGTCCAGCCGTTCAATCCCCGTTCCGTAAGACTAAAAACTGGAGTGAGATCTGGGAAAGCTTGCTCAGGCTTGGCCTGGGTGAGACGTTTCTACGCGTTGGCACCGGCCTGGCGTCGGTTGTCCTGGTTTTGTTGGTTTCCTGGGTGATGAGCAATTTTTACCTGAAAGGACCGGTGAACACGCTCAAAGAAGCGGCTATTGCTGCACCGCTTCCGACGGGCACGCCGCTGGTGCCGCTGCCATACTTCGATGTTCCCAATCTAGAGGTCTATCCGCGAGGAATCACGCGCCTGGCAGTGCTGCATACTGATATGCCTGCCAAGCCCCGACTCGAAGTGATCCAATACACGGTGCAAAAAGGTGATACGATTTTTGGTATTGCCCAAAAGTTCAACCTGCGCCCAGAAACTATCCTATGGGGAAACTATTACACTCTTGCTGATGATCCGCATGCGCTTTCCCCGGGCCAGATGCTGAATATTTTGCCAGTGGATGGGGTGTATTATGAGTGGCATGCTGGCGATGGGCTGAACGGCGTGGCCGAATTCTATGGCGCTACCCCCGATGAAATCATCAAATTTCCTGCCAATCATCTTTCACCGGAAACCGTTGGCGATTGGAGTAACCCGAACATTGCCCCTGGCACCTGGCTGGTCATTCCGGGCGGGCGGCGCGAATTTGTCACCTGGAGCGCACCGCGTATCACGCGCGAAAACCCAGCAGTTGCAAAGATCTTTGGCCCTGGCGCATGCGGCACGGTGATGGATGGGCCGGTTGGCAATGGGTATTTCCTATGGCCGACGACGGAACGATGGTTATCCGGTTATGATTATTCCCCTGAAACCAATCATCATGGCATTGATATTGCCGGCAATGAAGGCAATGCCATTTTTGCTACGGATAACGGTGTGGTTGTATATGCCGGTTGGAATGACTGGGGATACGGCAACGTGGTGGTCATTGATCATGGCAATGGCTGGCAGACGCTGTATGCGCACCTTTCAGCTTACAACGTGCAGTGCGGCTCCTACGTCTATCAGGGAGATGTCATCGGCGCGCTAGGCAACACTGGGCGGTCTTCCGGTCCGCACTTGCACTTTGAGATGCGCAGCGATACCTATGGCAAGGTTAACCCGCACAACTTCCTGCAATAATTTCAGAAAGCCGAGTTCTTCCGAAATTCCTTGTTTTTTGGTTTGATTATTCTTCGGTTGAAAGCTGGACCACCACCAAGGTTCCGATCATCCCTTTTTCGGCGTTCCCTGGGAGGGTGGAAAGCACCTGGTATTCCCCCGGTGCGGGTGGAGCGTGAAACTCCATCACGGTGCTGCTGTTAGGTTCAAGCTGCTTTTGGTAGTAAATATCCGCTGGGTCAATGGTAGAAAATGGCAAGGTGGTGGGGCGTAGCAAAATGGTGAAATCGTGCTGCGTCGGATCCAGGTTGTCCATTCGGAAGACGATTTTTTCTCCCGCCGGCACGCGCCAGAGCGCAGGTTGGAAGGTGGCATTGGAAACGGCGACATCGAACTGTGTGCTTCCAGGGAGGATCGCAGTTTCGCGGCTGCATGACCCCAAAACCAGGACAAGGTAAACCACCAACCCAATCCATTTTCTTGACAGCATAGAGTACGCTCCTGTCTGATGATTGGCTCTTGAATATTTTAGCTGGTTTTTCTAGAATGGCTTGATAAAATAGAACAATTGTGCTATTATCGTGTCAACCTTACCTCATTCCAGGTGAAAACCATGCGTGCAATCGAGAGAGCCATGTTTCCATCGATTCTGGGAGGATGTCTTTTCATCTTCCTTTTTAGCAACCTTTTATCTAACCCGAAGATTGTCCTTGCTTCTGCGGTTGTGGTGAAAAGCGGGGTGGCGATCCCGGTGGTCGAGAAAGTCCTACCGCCGGAGATATTCGATGCCCCGAACCAGGAGGAGATCACGGCATCACCAGAGGCGCTTTTTGGGTTGGCCAGCCCCAGTGCGGAACCAGGCGCGGAAGCGCTGCAGGTCTCTGAACAGGCGATTTCTTCCTCGAATGTCGTTTCGGATAACTGCCAGCTTGCTGTGGCTGTTCCTGAGTCGGTGAGGCAGTGGTGCAGTTTGATCCAAAGCGCCGCGCAAGAACATGGTCTGGATCCAAATCTGGTAGCAGCGGTGATTTTTCAAGAAAGCCATGGAAATCCTAATGCAATATCGCACAGCGGTGCGGTTGGCTTGATGCAGGTCATGCCGAGCGATGGTCTCGCTGCCAGCTTTCAGTGTATCAACGGTCCTTGTTTCGCGGGACGGCCGTCAAGCGCAGAGTTATATGATCCTGCCTTCAATATTTCTTATGGCTGCCGGATGTTGGCTGGTCTGGTGCAAAAACATGATTCTCTGCGTGAAGCGCTACGGGCTTACGGCCCGGCCAACAGTGGTTACTATTATGCTGATCTGATTCTCTCGATCTATAACCGGTATCAGCAGGCGCTCTAGGCTGCCAATTCACGAATTTTTGGTAGGCCCCGTAAGATCAATCGCTCGATTTGGTTGGCAGCCGCCCGGAATTGGTCCAGCGTCCCACCCGATGGATCTGGCACGCTGACCTGTACACCGGTCATTTCGCTGAGCATGAAGATCTGGTCGGCATAAAAGGGAAATTCAAGATGGAGCGCTTGTTTTTGATCGAGCGCCATTGTCAGGATCAGGTTATGGTGGTTCAGGAGATACTCGTTCACAAGCCGCGAGCGGTGCGCCCGGATATCACAGCCTTTTTCTGCCATCACCTGGATGGCCTC
>Ga0067045_1031007_pt1 | contig 13454 bp, 13 predicted proteins | sample TerdegcTABiofilm_FD_59184 | JGI IMG/M metagenome (GOLD analysis project Ga0067045, IMG submission 59184) | Combined Assembly of (Gp0054472, Gp0054536) Wastewater bioreactor microbial communities from Singapore -Terephthalate degrading...
TTTATTGGTACGGCTGCCGTTCCCATGGCAGCCGTGACCGCCTTGCAGGGACCGCCGTTTTGCTTTAAGGAAGGCGGAGCTGGACTTAGAGAGAGCCTTTTTTATTTCTTTTCCTAAAGCAACAGGAGAGTTGTGGGAAACGCGCTCTCTCCAGCCGCTGCCTTATCCCGGATTTTTGCTTCCAGGGAGCGCGTTTCGGCGGCGTTTTTCAAGTCATCTCAAAACGGGGTGACGCGCTTTTGTGATTTTGTCTAATAATTACTTGACTTTAAGAACATTTGTTCTATATAATATCATCAAATGTTCAGCCAGCTTTCTCTACCACTTTCCAACAAAATTTTTACCGCTATTGACCGCCATGCTGCTACCTGCCAGTTGCTCATGCTGACAGCGGTCATATGTTGTACCCAGCGAGTGACACTGCTGGACTGCGGCAATCGTTCTGATATGTATGCGGTTGCCAGGCATTTGCGTCTGCTTACCCATGACCCTGTCACTGCCCTCAAGCGTATCCGGGTGTCACGCGCGTTCACCTGCTATCAGGTGGTCGCGATGCTGACGGAGACTACAATTGCACCGGGCGAGCCCGTGATTTTACCGGATTTCCTTTCCACATTTTTCGATGATGAAGTAAAAATCCCTGATGCTTCCCGGTTGTTTCAAAAATCCCTGATGAAATTAAAAAGCATCAGCGAAACTTCGCCGGTCCTGGTCACTGCGCGCCCTGTCCCCTCTCAAGCGAGCGGTAAAGCCTTTCTCCTGAACCGCCTTATTCAAGCATCTCATGTGGTTTTTGAGTCCCGGGCTGTTTTGGAACCGCCTGGTGATCTCCAAATGCCCTTATTTGCAGAAAGTTGACTTATGGGACGCACAATCAGTTCGATCACTCAGACGTGGCTGGCGGAGAAAGCAGCGCTTGAACGCTACAAACGTGCGCTGCGTAAGAGCGACCAGGAACTCTTGAAAGAGCTCTTAGTCCTATCCCGTTTGCATTTGGCAGAAGCTTCGTTTGCCAGCAACATCTATCCGATGGATGCGTTCTTGATTTCGATGGTCATCGAGATCTATAAGCAACTAAAGTCCCTTCAATCCAATACCATTCCCCAGGAGGTGACGGTTTCGTCACCTTCTGAACTGATTACCTTGCTGGATCAGCTCTTGGAAGAGGAGAACCTTCAAACCGGCAATCTACCTGTTAAGTTCAAGGACGACCAGGATCCAGACGAACCTGAGTATGTGCCCTTCGAAGAATGATGTGACCAGAATTAAGGGATGGCTGCTTGATCTGTACCCTGATCCAAACCAGGGGATCGTTCTATGGATCATCACCTGGGAGGACGATCTGCGCCTTGCCGTGCGCCAGTTTTTTCCCGTCACGTTTTATGTTGCCGGGGACTTTGCCACCCTGCGTAAAATCTGGCGTGAAATCCAACACGATCCGCGAGTGATCTCGTTGAGTCGCGACCAGAAACAGGATGTATTCATTCCAACCCCGGTGGATGTGATGGCGATCAGGGTTCAATCTCCCAGTGATCAAGCCAATTTATTCCACATGCTGCTCGAACGCTACCCAAACATAACCTACTATGATGCCGATCTCCCGATTCAGGTCAGGCACTGTGCTCAATTTGCTACCTTTCCTCTTGCCCTGTGCGATTTCATCATAGATGAAACAAACCAATTGATTGACCTTCAGGCGCTAAATTCCCGCTGGGATATAAATCCTGAAATGCCGCCGCTCAGGATCATGGAAATTTATCCCAATACCGACCCGACGAAAGCAGATCCAGACTCGCTGCTTCTGTCTTCGGATCGTTTCAAGAGGAGTTTGCGGCTGGATGATCCTTCGATCTACATCCGCCAGCTTGATGAGCTGCTGCGGACATACGACCCTGATATCCTGGTCACCGAGTGGGGGGATAGCTGGCTGATCCCATTTTTACTGGATCAGTGCAAAAATACCGGCTTGCCGCTGGCGCTCAACCGTGACTCCACTCGTGAAGTTCGTTGGCAAAAGGAAACAACTTACTTTTCATACGGGCACATCATCTACCGCCCAGAGGAGGCTCATCTCTTTGGCCGCTGCCAGACTACTTTGAAGATCAGATAGCAGCGGGTGAAGCGATCTACGGTCGTGATGATGAAGATTCGGTTTTTTTGTCCCCGCTGAAGGTGAATATCTCGTCCACCTCTGCTTCGTTGACTTGTTCGGGTGTCGGTGGATCGGGCATTTACTCTGCTTGCGCTTGGATCCATGGCGAGACCGTGTGATGATGCAATCCGAGATGGCGGGCGATCCGCCGCAGGCTCATCCCGTCCACGTATAACTGCATCGCCTGCTTGCGTATTTCAACCGTATAACCATGTTGTTTCGGTTCAGGCGTGTACTTGCACTGACAATGCATGCAGCGGATGAGTTGTGAACCACTTTCTGATTTTCCGGCTTTGTTTTGCCGGGTTGTTCTAAAACAGCGAGGACATGGGTGCATATCCCTATTTTTTAGCCCAGTTCTATAGCCACTTCCTATAGATACAGGTTGATCGTGAGATCTAGATAATATGACCAATTGGACTTGCAGTATGCACGCGCTTTGAAAAGACGACCCATCCGACTACAGCCCACAACACGACAGTTATTATGAGGTAATAGATCACTAGGGATATGCCTGTTGTCGCCGGTAAGAGTATCCACGGAGCACTGGCGGTAAGACTTGCGTGCATAAGTATACACAAGAGTAAACTTTCGGTATGGTCATAAGCCCAGACCATAAGGATCCGGTAAGCCGGAAGGACACCAGCGTAAAAGAATAGTGGCGGGATGAAGTTGGTCAGTGAGAGTACTCCGGAGGAATCGCCAGTTGCCCAGTAAGTGGGCAACAAATGCCACAAACCATGTAGAAAACCCACTATAAGGCCGGTTGAAAACACACCGTGAAGCTGCCGAACCGTGGGAACCGCAAAACCAGTCCAACCTAATTCCTCAAGTAGACCGCCAAAGAGTAGGCCGATCAAGATACCTCTCACGATTGTTCCGACCTTATCCTCTGCAGTGGCGATGATGGGCAGAAATTCCTTGGAGATCAAAGAAAGAAGTATGGCTACTACGCCTACAACGAGAGGAGCGATAAAGAGGGCTACCGCATACCAGCGGAAACCCACCCGCCATTTGAACAATCGAGCTCTCATGGAGCGAAAACCAGCACGCCCCGAAATAATACCGGTCATCAAAAGGCTTCCGATAACGGGACCGAGGAAAAAAGGCATGAATACAATCGGCCAGACCTTAGCAGATTGATCCGGATGCGCTGGCATGCCATACGGACGACCAAGAATGAACACACCACCCCATGAGAGAGCAAACGTAATAAAAAAGTAGAAAAATACAGGATGGCGTAGGATAAACGGTTTTATCGTCGACATGGCATTTTCCTTTCCGGGCGAGCCAAAGACACCTTAAGAATTGGTTACTACACTTATCTGTTAATTACGTGGGTTATTGAATACTACAGTGGCGTCGTATAGCCAGCTTTTTGAATTAGGTCAAACTGCGATTTCGATTAAAAATAATCAATAGCAGCGAAATCCAAAAACATTATACACAAAAATCCCCTTGGAATTAGTGCATATTTGTGAGCCATTGTATTCCTTTCAGCAGCTACAAAATGGGAAAGTTGGGATGAAAAACCCACCCAAGAAGAGGTCTTATTAATCAATAACAGAGACACCCGAAAGAGTATCTCTGATTCGATATGACTGCAACAACATCAATTCAAAATAAGGAAAATTTTCAGAAACCTTTGAAGGCGAAGGATTTCCAGAGCAATAATTGAGCATCTTTCGCCGTACCCTCGATGACAGTCTATTAGGAATTTATACTTTTTAATCAATCTCGATTTAGGTCATTATTGTGTTATTTCTTCAGGCGGTTGATACGTACCAGGAGTCTGACCATTGCATAGACATACAGCATCATGATAAGACTCATTGCCAACTTGGCGGTGGAATAAAAATCATAGAATCTGCTTTCCAGCGAAATTGGCCGCGTGATCATCCAAACAAAGATGGGGAGGAAAACGATCAAAGGTAACATTATAAGGGCATATTTTTGGGTATTGGAAGCTTTATCCGTGTATATTTCCGGCATCTGGCTGCCCTGTTGGCGGGTTCTGAAGTACTGCCAGTTGCCCATTTCTCCAACGTGCTCCCAGCCTGAATCTTGGAACAGTTGGAGATAATTCTGGTAATTCTTGCGATCAATGATGTAGTCAAGACGGTAGACATCATTGCGCGGTTTACCAGCTGTAAATGTGTATGAGCCGGGAAAACCTAGGGACTGCAAGTGCCAACCTTCACGCGCCATCTGGCTCAGCCAAGCCTCTTCCTTGTCGTCATTCCAGGCAAAGAACAATTTAAACTTGCGAATAGTTTGGTTTTCCATTTGATTACTCTCCTTTCAACAACTATGAATTTCTAGTTAGGATTTCCACCCTGCGCAGATGTTCTTGCAGTATGGATTTACCTTTAAAGGTCAGGGTGTAGGGTTTATGTAGTTCTTCTTCACTAACTTTGAGAATCAAGCCGTCTTTTTCGAGCGTCTAGAAAGCCCTATAAAGTGTTCCTGGCCTGACCTTTACATTGGTTTCGCTCAGCTGCTCAATCTTCTGCATCACGCCATATCCATGAAGTGGTTCAATCAAAGCAAGTAGGATGTAACAGGTCGCCTCAGTCAAGGGTAGGTATTTGTTAATATCTTTGTCAGTTGGCAAGTTGTTCTTTCCTTATAACGATTTGCGATATATGGTGTATCAGTATATTGCCATGCGATATAACGATTGTCAATATATATTTGAGAGCTAGGTTATTGGGTAATGAATTGAGGCTTGTGCCTATCTTTCGGGAAGGGCAAGGATCCAGCGAAGATCCCCCATTAGGAAGGTGGAATTTCCCCCTTGGGTGATTAAAACCTAAAAGCTACTTCTTGGTGGTGTTGCTAAGTATTGGAACTTGACCTTTTTGCTAATATAAGTGGCGGGAGGGGATTCAGTCCTGCGATCAAAAGGTTATGACCCTGAATCCTGAAATCGAGTACATAAAGACCAATGTTGGGGCTGATACTAATTGAGCGAAGACCCATCTTCTCTCTTTCTGTGCGTCTGAGTGGAAGGATTTATTCAAAAAGATTTCACAAGGGTGCTGAAAATTTTCTCGATTTTTTCCATAATATGTACGGCTAAATGCAAATAACCTATCAACATCGATAAGTTTTTACGTTTGGTAGGTGTAACATTCTTTCTGTTATTAGGGCAGCGTCCCCTGGCGGTGTTGCCAGTTTCACCTGCCATAAAACGCCGGGGCGCATTTCCCACGTCAGTCGATGCGAGGCGAAGTGTCCGCTGACATCCGGGCGATCTTTAATTCAGCTGATTGGAATGCTGCCGAAAATGGCTTTCAAGCGGCCATCCAGAAATATGCGGCCTCTACTCCGCGGCTTTCTGCCTGGATGGAGGAGAACCAGGCAGAAGATCTTCGTCTCAGCCTTGAAGACTTCTCAGAAAATGACCAGATTGAATTTTCAACCTTCGTGGAGATCAGCAGCAGCAAAAAGTTGGACCAAATTTTAAAAAACCTGAGAAAAACCGTACGGCGATGTTAATCCAGTTGACGTAAAATGTCCTGTCACAAAAAGACCTATTATGGCCCAATGAAATCAAACGGGGAATTCTCAAGGAATTTCTGCAGGTATATACCCTGGATTATCTTTACAATCACCCGGTTTATCGAAAACTTTATTTTATGGCGGCACTTGCCTGCAGCAATATTCGGGTCAAGTCACCCCTGCTTTAAGCGATTTTGGCATTTGACATCCACGGAAAAGGACCAATTACCTCAATGCTATTTCAGGTTTTGGTACGGCACATTAAAAAACGCTTTGGTATGTGATGGTGCACAATGCGCCGTACCAATACTGGTGGATTCCCTGGTCCCAGGATCCTGATGCACCCGTTCAGGTCGGCGATCTGCTGGTGTATCTATCCTACCACCGGTGAAGCGTTTGACGATAAGACGCTCGCTGAATCTATCACCTAGGGATCATTTGTTAAAGATCGGCTGCCTTTTTGCAAATAGACCCATCAGGTTCATCATATTGCACAACCCGCACATCGGGTTCGCTAATTTTAGCTTGCGGAGCAAAAATAAGGCGAAGACCAACCATCAAGTACCAAGAGGCTGCTCCTACTGGATCGCTGTAGCATGCGTTGAGCGCTATCACAAGGCGGAAATTCCCTGCCCCTTATACATATACAGCCAGGATCTCTCGGATGCAATGGGTAATGATCGAGATATGCCCTTCACCTGCGAAGTATTTCGCAATGCAATTAGGCAGGTGACTGGCCTGATACCGCCCCATTGCTAACGGGACATTCGTATCTTCTTTGCCCTGCCAGAGATAAACCATGGCCTGGATCTCAGATAATTTGAAGCCCCAATCGCTGGCAAACAAACCCCCTTCATGGACCACGCCGCGCGGGCTTTGGCGGAAGGCCTCTTTATAATCCTTAGCCATCCCACGCAGAACTTCCGGATTCTGCATCACTGTCTGATCCGGTTTTGCCATCTGCGCCATTCCAGCCCGCATCAGTTTTTCGCCGTTCGCCGTATTATTCCATCGATAAATCAGATTGAGCAACCAGGGAACCTGACGGGAAAGCGTAAAGATTTGAACATTATTTCGCAACATCCCATCCAGTGCACCCGGTTCGGTCACCGGGCTTACACCGGCAATCACGCCTGTCGTTTTCAGCCGTTCAGGAATGCGAACAGCGCAGGCCAGGGCATGGGGACCGCCGCCCGAATAGCCGAGGACGCCAAACATGTCCAGCTTCAGGGTATCAGCCAGGTTGCAAACATCCGCAGGCCAATCCAACAAACGCCGGTTCGGCTGGAAGTCCGAATGGCCCATGCCGGGCCGGTCCGGCGCGATCAGGCGAATGCCCATTTCTGCAGCAATCTGCCCGCTGTATTCTCCATCGTAGCGGGAGCCGGGAAAGCCGTGGAAGAAAAATACCGGCACGCCCTCGGGGTCCCCATACTCGGCATATGCCAGCTTCCGCCCGTCAGGTAAGAATATGGTGGTAAAGTCCTGCCTGTTCATGATATTCTCCTCAATTTATGATAAGCATAACCTGATTTTATCTCTATAAATTATTTTTACCCTTATCCAAACGAAGAAAAGTTCGACTTGTCCTTTGATGCGAATACTAATCCCCGGAATTAACAATTGAATAAAAAAGCGCCTTCAGAACAGAAATGGAAGGCGCTCCCTTGTTCGTCGAAATGAACGGGTTACCGCGTCCCGGAAATCACCGATCGGAACTTATAGCCGTATACCAGAGATGTACCCCGTTGGCCGATCCGCTTGCGGTTGTGGAAATCCGATACTGGCAGGTCATGTGTTTGTTTGCTCGAACGTTTTTGGCGCGGTTATTTTCCCGTCAACGTTTCAACTGCCTGTTCCAGCGTCCATGCAGGTTGCGGCGGTGACAGGGTGTGGGTGGAGCGCAGTTCGTCCAGTAAGCGCGCGGCGCGGTCTTTCGTTTCCGAGGTCGCGGCGGGGTGATTCAGGATGAGAGTCAGCCAGCCAGCCGCGGGGTTTGTGTCGAGCCGGGCCGAGACATCGGGGAGGTGCACTTCAAGTTGGGCGAGTCCTGCGAGGGTCATCAGCATGAGCGGGGCGGAGTTGATTCGGCGCGCGTGATGTAGGGAGTTCAGATAGAGCGTTCGGGCTTTGGCGTTGTCACCTGCGAGCAGGGTTGCGTCGGCGAGGTAGGCAAAGGTGATGGCGATGTCCCAGCCCTCAAAATATTCGCCGAAGATTTCGAGACTCTTTTGGAAGCAAACCTGCGCTTGGTCATAATGACCGTCTGCCATCGTTGCCAGACCGAAGTAGCGATACGCCGTGCCCATGCCCCAGCGGTTTTGAGTCTGTTCGCACAGGGCGATGCTCTCGCGCATGGATTCTTTCGCTTCGTCGTAACGCTTGAGCGCGATCTGCGTGTCCACAAGGAAGTTCAAACCGAGCGAAATGGAATGCGGGTCGCCCACTTTGCGAAAGAGCGCGAGACCTTCCTGCATTTGATCGTAGCCTTTCTGGTATTCGCCCATCAGGCTGTCCACGTGACCGAGGTTGTAAATTCCATAGGCGATGAACCAATTATTGTGAGAGGCGCGGGCATACGCGAGACCTTCGGCGATTTGCGCTTTGGCTTCGAGATAATTGCCGTTCAGATGTTTGAGCGTGCCACTGAAAATGAGCGCGTCGGCGAGGAGAAATTGCGCATCCACCGAACGAAGGATGGCAATGCTTTGATCGTACAGTTCCTGTGCGCGGGCAAACTGACCACTGCGAAAATACAGCAAGCCCTGCTGCACGAAGGTCGTGCCGAGGACTTTGTTGATGTGCGTGTCGCGCGGTTGATCATTCAACGCGCACACGAGCAATTCCAACTGCTCGATGCCTTCACGGATCATCCCCGACACTTCGTAGTACCAGCCAAAGGCGCGGACAGCCCCGCCAAGTGAGTCGAATTTTTTGTTTTGGATGCCCCACTCCCAGGCGGCGCGCAGGTTGTCTAACTCGGCGGTTATTTCGCGCATGGCGGTCTGTTGAAGTCCGCTTTTCAATTTCGATTCGTGGTTGGCGGCAAAGGCGAGATAGTGTTCGCAGTGACGGTCGCAGGTCTGGTGACAGCAGGACTCGTCCTCTTCGAGGTGAGAAAAGGCGAATTGACGGATTGCCTCATGCAGGCTGTAGCGTCCAGCCTCGGCGCGCTTCACGAGGGACTTTGAGACGAGCGACGCCAAAAGTGGCAGACTTGCCCCCGTGACCTCTTCCGCCGCGGCGCGGTCGAAGCCACCGTGAAAAATCGAGAGGCGGCTGAGTGTGCCGCGCTCTGTGTCGGATAACAACTTCCAGGAATGGTCGAAGGAGGCGCGCAGGGAACGATGCCGCTCGGGCAGGTCGCGCATGGAGGCGGCGAGAAAATCGACGTTGGCTTCGATCTCGTGCGCGATTTCCGCGCAGGTGAGCAACCCCACCCACGCCGCGGCGAGTTCAATTGCCAGCGGGATGCCCTCGACGAGGAGGCAAATCCGTGACACTTCGAGCCGCTCCGCTTCGCCGACTTCAAAATTGGGCTGGATGTGCCGCGCCCTCTGTAGGAACAACACCGCTGCGCTGTAGTCGTCCAGCCTGTCCGCAAACTCGACTGGCGGCACGGGGAGTCCGTGCAGTTCGTAGGTCCATTCGCCGTGCAGGTTCAGGCGTTCGCGCGAGGTCGCCAAAATTTTCAGGGACGGAATTCGCTCGAGGAATTCGGACACCAACTCCACCGCTTCCGCAGACTGCGCGATGAGATGTTCGAGATTATCCAGCACGAGCAGCGCGGATTGCTTCATCGCGCTGGACATGTGCCCGATCAACTGCTCCTTCAAATCGGCGGGACCCGAAAACGAAAACTTCAACGCTTCGGCAACCGCAGGGACGATTGATTCTGCCGCATTGGCCGAAACCAACGGGACGAAGTAGACTCCGTCGGGAAACCTGCCGCGCTGGCGGGAGGCGAACTCAATCGCAAGCCGTGTCTTACCAATGCCACCGACGCCTGTCAGCGTCAGCAGGCGGCATTGCGGATCGTTGAAGATTCTTTCCATAGACGCGAGTTCGGGGTCGCGTCCCAGAAGTGGGGAAGAGGGCAATGGCAGATGGTGAGAAGCAAGTTTGATTGGGAAAGAGGCGAGGCGTGAGTCGGGTTGAGAGGTGCGCAAGCGTCCAAGGGCCAAATCCCCGCGCGCGACGCGGATGAAGGTGGGTTTGTCGTCATCTGAAATTTGAAGGGCGTCGGCGAGCAGCGCGGCGAGTTGTTTGGAGGGTCGGCGTTCCCCTGATTCGATTTTGCGCAGGGCAAAGACGGAACAGCCCGCGCGCACCGACAATTCCTCCTGGGTCAAGTCGAGCGCTTTGCGGCGCGATTTGATCCATTCTCCGAACGAAGCGGGTGTTTCGGTTTCCATGCTCCTCATTTCATGGCGATAACAAATTGTAGCACAGTTTGGGTGAGTTTCTGGGTGAGTGAGTTGCCCCACAAGACGCAAGCGTGGAGGTTTAATGGCGTTAATCAAACATTCCCAAAGGAGTTGAAATGAACATCTATCTCTTGAACTTGCTCAGACTTGTCCACGTGGTGGCTGGCATTTTGTGGGCGGGCGCGGCTATCTCCTATCTTTTCTTTGTCAAGCCTTCGGTCACTGCCATCGGCGCGGCGGGACCACAATTCATGAAGAATTTGATGGAGCGACGCAAATATCCGATTTTCATGATGGTTACCAGCCTACTGACGGTGATAGTAGGCGGCGCATTGTACTGGGTCTTTTCGGGCGGATTCCGTCTGTCGTATCTGACGTCAGGCGCAGGGTTGGGCTTCACCATCGGTTCGATTGCCGCGTTGGTCGCCTTCCTGTTCGGCGCGTTTGGCATTAGTCCCACCTCCGCACGGATGGGTGCGTTGGGCGGACAGATCGCCGCCTCTGGGCAAGGTCCCACACCTGAGCAGATTGCTCAAATGAAGTCGTTGGAAAAGAGACTCAACTTTGCTGAACAAGTTGACTTCATCATGCTGGTCATTGCCATGCTGACCATGGCAACGGCTCGCTATTGGAACTTTTAGTTATCGCTGCCTTGTAACGGTGGCGAGGTATTTGTAGCAGCATGAACTTGTTTGAGAGGATGCGCGCAAGCGCATCTTCTCGAAACAGTAAGGAGCGAACCATGAACAAGACCATCTCTCAAATCGCATTGAGCGGTGCAGAAAAAACAGTCGCTTACCGATTTCAAACCGTGTGGTGGACGCCCGCCGCCGTCGAGAACGTCTGGGAGATTCTGGCTCACTACTCGGCTTGGACAACTTGGTGGCGCGGCATCCGCAAGATTGAGGTTTTGCGTCAGGGCGATGAGAGCGGCGTCGGTACTATTCTGTGTCAGGGATGGCGCAGTTGGATTCCGTATACACTCGTCTTCGACCTTGAGATGATTAGGATCGAAAGCAAACGATTGCTCGAGGGGCGCGCAAGCGGCGACCTGGAGGGCATCTGCAAGTGGACGTTCACTCCAGTCAACGGCGGGACGGAGATCCGCTTTGATGTGGACGTTCGAACGGGTCGCTGGTGGATGAACCTGCCCATCCCGTTTGTGCCGCGCATCGTACGCGCGAACTTCGAGTCCATCATGCGCTGGGGTCGCGAGGGACTGGAACGGAAACTCGGCGAGCCCGTCAAACTGCGCCCGCCGCTCTTGTAATGACGGTATTGCAATTGACAGTCACTTTCAAAGTGGCTGTCACCTCCTATGAGGAGAAACGATGAAACAATCCTCTTTCGCATCCATCACGCTAAAAACTGCCGCTGTTCACACGGTAACATATTTCATCATCGGCGTTCTGTCGTTCCTGTTCCTGGACTATACCGTCAAATATGCTGACCCCGCTATTGCAAACTTTGTGCGCCAGACCGACCATCCACTCGTGATGGCGGGACCCTTCTTTCAAATCCTGCGCGGACTTCTGTTCGGAATCGTTTTCTACACTCTGCGCCAAAGCATTTTTCCGCACAGACGCGGCTGGCTGACGTTATGGCTAGCGCTGGCGGTCATTGGTATTCTCTCGCCTTTTGGCGCCGCGCCCAGTTCCATTGAAGGAATGATCTACACCGTTCTGCCTGCCTGGTTCCACATTGTCAACTTCCCTGAACTCTTCATCCAATCGGGTTTGCTTGCCTTCCTGACTCATTACTGGTTCAATCATTCCGAAAAACGGTGGCTCAATTGGTCGGTAGGCGTCGTAACTTCCGTCATTGTCCTGTTGTCGTTTTTGGGCGCGTTGTCTGCGTTCGGCATTCTCTCTAAAGCAGGGACATGAAAATGAAAACCTTCCTCAAACGCCACTCGCTGGTCATCGGTCTCGTTCTGATGTTCCTTTACACATGGACAATTGACCTGTCCAATTCGGGCGTACTGCCGTTCAAGGTTCCGTTCGTAATCTGCCTCACCCTCGGTTGGGGATTCATCTTCGCTTCCCTCTTGATGACCTGGCTTACTCTTGGTAAAGAGGAAACGGCGAAGCTGTTTAAGCGTTTCTTGATCTGGCATGTCGAGTGGAGGTGGTTTCTTGCGGCGTTCCTCATCCCGATGATCTTTGTCTTCGCCATTCTACTGAATTGGGTCATCACCCAAACACCGATTGATTTCAGCGCGGTCATGGCGCGCAGGATCTTCGGCGAGGAGGCAACCTTACCCGCCTTCATCCTGCCCTTCTTCCTCGTTGATTTTCTCACGAACGGCGAAGAGATGGGCTGGCGCGGCTACGTTCTGCCGCGCTTGCAGGCGAAACACAGCGCGCTGGTTTCGAGTTTGATCCTCGGCTTGTTGTGGGCATTTTGGCACCTGCCTAAGTACCTTGCGCCAGAAAACTCGTCTTCGTTTCTGTTGGGTTCAGCCAAGATACTTGCGGAGGCTGTCCTGTATACGTGGCTGTATAACAACTCCAAAGGAAGCCTGTTAATGACCTCCCTCATGCACTCGCTTGGCAATACAGCAGGCGTCTTCCTGCCGCTGGCAGGCACGATTTCAGGAGCCAACACAGGGACATTGGTCATCGTCGTCGCGCTCGAAGTGGTTGCGGCAATCGTTATGACCGTCGCCGCGGGTGCGAAGAACCTCTCGCGGACGGAAGAGAAGCAGATGCAGGAGTAATCCCATGTCTGCGCTGACACACAAATGCTTCCGACAATGGATGGAAACCTGCAGTCGCGCCAGCGTGGAGAGTGAATTGCGCGCCTCGGCGAATCTTTTTGCGGTGAATGCCAGATATCATGAAAATCTTTTTGAAGAACCCTTCACTGGGCGCGAAGCCATCTACGATTATTGGAACAAAGCCGCGCAAAACCTGAAGGACAATGAATCAACCTTCCAGATTCTTTCGGTGAAAGATCATCTTGGCATTGCCCGCTGGCAATCGCAATTCACTGTCATCGAATCGAGCAAACGCTTCGCGCTGGATTGCCTGTTCGTGGTGGAATTCGACGATGATGGATTGTGCCAGACCTTCCGCGAATGTTGGCATATTCAAGAAGTTTAGTAGTGAAAAAATTATTTTGCGAATGCCATACAAGATAAATCTTACGGTACAGTTGAGAATCAAAATGAACCTCCTCGAATTCAACGACGTTGACCCCTTGCAGGTTTTGCATCTCACCCTGCTCGCGCTGAACTTTCCGTTCACGCCTGAACTCGCCGCGCATATGCGCCGCACCGACCCGCGCCCGTTCCCGTGCTTCACGGTCAACGCGGTGGAGGATGATCTGGTCTTGGGACAGGTGGGAGTCTTCCGCCTGCCGATGATTTC
>Ga0067045_1031008_pt1 | contig 13454 bp, 13 predicted proteins | sample TerdegcTABiofilm_FD_59184 | JGI IMG/M metagenome (GOLD analysis project Ga0067045, IMG submission 59184) | Combined Assembly of (Gp0054472, Gp0054536) Wastewater bioreactor microbial communities from Singapore -Terephthalate degrading...
CGATATCGCTGCATGTATTGCCAGATCAAGTACACCCCAAACCCCAAGCCATGGGCATATCCCGAAGAAGTGCGCCGCAAAGCACTCCAAATGTATGTGGATGGGATGAACTTGCGCCGGATAGCCCGCCATCTGGGTCTTCACCATCGCACTGTATCGTTATGGGTCAAAGCCCAGGCTGCCCAACTGCCCGATCCACCGGTACCCGAGCAAGTCAAAGAAGCCGAAATGGACGAGGTGTTCACCTTCATTGGGGACAAAAAAACCAAATCTTTATCATCACCATCGTAGACCGTCTCACCCGCTGCTATTTGGGCTGTAAAGTGGTCTGGCAACGAACCCAAAAAGCAATCCAGGAGATGGTGGATGAAGCGCCCAAAGCCAAGCGTTACTACAGCGATGCTTTTGACGCCTATGACCGTCTGTGGTATCACTGGGGTGTGTACGAAGTCTCGCAAGGCAAGACCGATACCTACTCGGTCGAAGCGGGCAATGCTGAACTGCGCCACTACCTGGCACGCTTGGGTCGTCGTTCGCGCTGTTTCTCGCGTTGTCCGGAGGCCCTCAAAGCTGCCCTGAAGCTGTTCATGTATTGCTTCAATCGACGTCAGCTTCACAAGCGAGCCTTCCCCAATTACCCGGCTCATGTCTACCAATTCATCTGACCCCAATGTTTATCCACTCCTTTTAAATTTGTTACCAAGAATTTAGCATAATATTTAACGCGATACAATCCATCCCGCTTTGCACCATGCTTACAAATTTTTGCATCCCGTCGTTACGCAAAACAGCGCGTGACCGTTCCAAGGGCGATAAAAGCTCACTTAAATGGCGGGGGGCTAGGATTTCTTAGCCATTGCGCGCAGCGCGGGTGTCATTTCGAGACACAGACAGGCAGCAAAAGATCTTTCGCGCCAAACGGACAAGGCCGGTAGATTCACCCCCCTCAGGGACGGCGCCGGCGCACCCACAGGGTAGCCAGCGCCGCCAACAGCACAGCGCCCCCTGCCAGCAGGAGCAGCTTGAAGGTTCGAGGCTCTTGCGGTGGGGCGGGTTGTAGCGGGACGGCGGATCGCTCCGGCGCGAGGGGCCCGGCGGCGATCTCTTCAGGCGTTCGGGCAAGCGCAAGGGGCCCACCGAGGGAGATGCGGGCGGCCTGGGCGGCGTTCAGCTCCGGGCCGGGGTCTATGCCATTGAGCGCCAGCACATGGGCGGTAACCGCCCAGATGTCTTTTTCCGGCAGGCTGTTCGGGTCGTGCCAGGGCATGTACCGCAGGATATAGTCGTACAGATCCAACACCGTGCCATAGTGGGTCAGGACATTATCCCCCACGACGGTCGGGCTATACGGCAGCAGGAACCCATCGGGAGGATGATTGTAACCGTGACATTTGGACTGCCAGCAGTTCTGATCCTGGTGCCCCCAGGTGGAGCGCCATTCGGCGGTCAACCCCTGGCCCCGGTCACCATGGCAGGCGCTGCAAACTAAGCGCCATATCTCGGCGCCGTACTGGGCCTGGCTGGCATCCGGCGGCAGATCAATGATCACCCAACTCTTTTCAGGGGGCGGTTTCAGCGTTGGGGTGGCGGTGAGGCCGCCTTCTTGAAGCGGCGATTTCACCGCGTCGGGCGTCGTCCAGGCAGCCAGGCTGAGGAAGATTAAACTCCCCAGCAGGAAACCGAACGGGGAAAAACGCCGGAAGGCCATGTTCGCAGAGGTTACTTTCGATGTCTGCGATGTTGGGAGCGCTTTTTGTTTTTCGCTTCTGTACCAATCCAGACGCCCATAGCCGGCAGGATGCGGCGGTGCACCAGCAGGATCAACAGGGTCGCCAGAAAAGCAGCGCCAAAGATGAGCAGCGAGTTGGTGATATCGTTCATCAGGGCCGGGTTGATCAGCATCACGACCGCCAGCGTCAGCATCAGCACACCGCCGATCAACTTCAGGATGCGGCCGTGTTTTTCTTCCAGCTTGCTGGCTCTGAGCGTGAAAACGACCGAGAAGAAGATCACCAGTTCATCGAGCTGGTAAATCAGCATATACAACAGGATAAGCAGGATAAAAGTCAGTGTGTCAACGCCCTGGGCAGTGAGAATGTTGGTCCACAAGACCGGAAAACCGGCCGTGCAGGAGAATTCGACCAGCGATACGCCTGCCGCCAGGACAACAGTGGCGCTCACCATCCCGACCAGCGAATCGCTGGAGGTGACGATACGGCGGATCTTTTGATAAATGCCAGCTTTCTGCTTTTCCGAAATAGTGAAAGAGACGCCTTCTTTATACCAAAAATAATCCTTGATATTGATCGCCCCAAACACCAGGGCGATCACGGCAATCAGCGCCTGGACCCAGCCCAGGTAACTGACGAAACTCAAAACGCTGAACAGCCCCGCGATGAAAAGCGCATAAATCAGGGCGGTGACTGTCAGGAAGACCAGGCCGATGATGACAATCTTGCGGCGCGAGCCGGTGTGCAACGTCAGCGCCAACAGCATCGAAAGCACCCACAGCGAACAGGGGTTGAACCCATCCACAAAGGAGATCAGCAGGGTGCTCAGTACCAACGATTGTTTGTCCAGGTCAATCGTCCCGATGAGGGGCACCTTTAGGAGGTGCTCCTGCAAGCTCGTCTTCGCCTGGGGAGCGGGTTCCTGCGCCGGTTGTTCCTCGGTTGCGGGCGGCTTCGTTGGCGCCAGGGTCTCCGGAGCAGCGCTCTCCCCGGCTGTTGCCGGAACAACGCCCTCCCCGGCATCCGGGCAGGTCTCATTGGAGCATTTTGATACAGTCGCGGCAATTTGGGCAGCGATGGTATCGTTGTAGCCGACCCAATACTGGTCGCCGATAAAAATGGTCGGAACGCCGCTGGGCTTAAAGCCAAACTTATCCGCCATGTCAAAGAGAAGCTGCTGGTTTTCAGGCACGTTCCAGACTTCAAAGGAGCGCAACTCAACGCCAGGGTGTTTGTTGACCAGTTCTTCCAGAAAAGGCTTGGCCGCAGCGCAGTGAGGGCAGCCATCTCCCCAGAAGAAATAGATGATCACCTGGTTTTGGGCAGACGACTCTGCCAACACGGGGGCGGTTTGCAAAACAAGCAAAAGAAGCAGCGCCAGGATCAGGAGAGGGATCGTTCGAGAGATTCGCATAGGTAGAAACACCTTCATAGAGACCATGAAGCATGGATATTCCCACAAACGCCGGTCGAAGCTAGGCCGGCGCGGGTAGCCTAATTTTACATCAAATTAGACCTTCTGGCAGAACCCGCCTGGCAACAAACCGGGCAACGCGTCTTTTGAAACTGCTTGAAAAACGATGCTATAATCCAGGGCGCGAAGAACTTTTGGAACCCCGACCCTTGTGGTCTTCTCGAAGGAAGAAAGAATGTTAAGACATTTTCTCACTGCAAAAATTCACCGCGCCGTCGTCACCGCGACCGACCTGCATTACGTTGGCTCCATCACCATTGATACAACCCTGATGGACGCCGTGGGCATCCAGCCCTGGGAACGCGTCCAGGTGGTGGATGTGGACAACGGGGCGCGGCTGGAAACCTATGCCATCCCCGGCGAAGCCGGGCAGGGAGAGATCCAGTTGAACGGCGCGGCGGCTCACCTGGTGAACAAAGGCGATCGGGTGATCATCATGGCGTACGGCCTGTTGAGCGAGGAAGAAATCAAGACCCACCGCCCGAAAATCGCCATCCTGAACGAGAGAAACCAGATCGTCGAATTAAGATAACGCCGCGCGGTATCTGAACTGCTCAATCTTTCAAGGCGAATTCGACGGCCGCTTCGGCGTGGATCCTGGTTGTGTCAAAAAGCGGAATCTGGCAATCCTGAGGGCGAACCAACAGCCCGATTTCAGTGCAACCCAGGATGATCCCTTCTGCACCCTGCCCAACCAGTTGCGCCATCACGGCCAGGTACTTTTCTCTGGAAGAGCGGCGGATTTTCCCAAAAACCAGCTCATCGAAAATGACGCGATGCACGAGCTCTCGCCCCTGAGGATCCGGAACGAGGATTTGCAAACCGTGCTTCTGAGAAAGCCGGTTGATGTAAAAATCCTCTTCCATCGTGAAGCGCGTGCCTAACAGCCCTGCTTTGCGGATGCCCGCATCCTTCACCCGTTGCGCCGTGGCATCCACAACATGCAAAATCGGAATGCGAATTCTGGCCTGGATATCATCCGCCACCTTGTGCATGGTGTTCGCGCAAATCACGATAAAATCTGCGCCGCCCTTTTCCAGGCTTTTAGCCGCTTCCGCCAGCATCTGCCCAGCCTCTTCCCACCTGTCCTGGCGTTGGAATCTCTCGATCTCTGCAAAATCCACCGAGTACAGGATGCTTTTTGCCGAATGGAACCCGCCCAGCTTTGCACCGACTGTTTCATTGATAATCTGGTAGTACTTCAGAGAAGATTCCCAGCTCATGCCGCCGATCAGACCAATTGTCTTCATAAATACCAGCTCCCTGAAACAAAAAACGATACGTTATTTTACCGCCGAACTGCGGCGCGCTCCGTTCAGCTTCTCGATCATCGCCCAGCCAGGCAAAACCTGCTTCGCATCCGGGGAGATAAACCTCTGTAGAAAGTTTCTTGAACATCCCCTCTCCAGCAAAGCCGCTTATCAGGTAGAATCAACAACGTGAAAATTTTTTACTCTGATCACTACACCGTCACTCTACCGTCGAATCACCGTTTTCCCATGGAGAAATACGCCCGCTTGCGACAGGCGCTGTTAGCGCAGCGCGTCCTTACCCCCGAAGAACTCTTCCCTTCTCCCCCTGCCACCCGTCAACAAATTCTGCGGGCGCACACAGCCGAATATTTCGACGCCGTCGCTTCGGGCAGCCTGGAAGCGCGCATCATCCGCCAGATCGGACTGCCCTGGAGCCCAGAGCTGTTTGCGCGTTCGCTGGCCAGCGTAGGGGGGACGTTAGCCGCCTCTCAACAGGCGCTGATAGATGGCATTTCAGGCAACCTGGCGGGCGGCACACACCATGCCCTGGCCGGGGAGGGGATGGGCTATTGCATGTTCAATGACCTGGCCGTGGCCGCGCTAGCGCTGCTGGAAGAAGGCAAAGCAGCGCGTATCACGATCGTGGATCTGGATGTGCACCAGGGCAACGGCACAGCCGCCATCCTGGGGAACAGAAAGGAAGTCTTCCTGCTCAGCCTGCATGGCGCAAAGAACTATCCCTATCGTCGCACGCCCTCGACCCTGGATATTGATTTGCCAGACTGCAGCGGGGATAAAGAGTACCTGGAAGCGCTTGAAGAGGGACTGACGGCTGCGCTGGCCTTTGGGCCGCAGATCGTCTTTTACCAGGCCGGCGTAGACCCGCTGAACGAAGACCGTCTGGGACGCCTGAGCCTCAGCATGCAGGGACTGGAACAGCGCGACCGCAGAGTTTTAGAGGAATGCCGGGCGCGGGGCATCCCGGTTGTGCTGGTGATGGGGGGCGGCTACGCCAACCCGATCGAACTCACCGTTCAGGCGCACGTCCAAACCTACCGCGTCGCCAAAGAGATTTACTGCCGAAATTAGTATCTATGCACAACAGGTTTCTCGATAGAGAGAAATCTGCCCTGGCTGTCATTGCATGCTCGCGTTTTTCAAGCGTTTTTAGTTGACAAACTTCTGCCAATATCCCTATAATAAGATACACATCGTAGCGCATCCTTGCATTATTCCGATTCAACGCACAATCACATAAACCTCGGTTACATTGAATTGCTCAAAGCCAGGTCATGAGGATGGGGGGTGTTTTCCATCTCAACAGCGCGAGCAGCAGATGTTATTACCAGCCGCTATTAGCCTGGGGGATGGTTTTTATCTCTGTTTTATTGGTCAATTAAATAATTGTCAGAAGAAGGAGGTTGTTTCTAAAATTCAGCCTTTTCTCAAGACGTCCCAAACAATCCATTTTCTATAATTTCAAGGAGGGAACCATGTTTTTTGTGCGTGTTAACATGAACGACCGTACTTACCAGGTGACGGAAACCCCACCGGAATATAGACATTTGGCCGGCAGGGGACTGACCTCCACGCTGGTCGCGAATGAGGTCCCGCCGCTTTGCCATCCCTTGGGGCCCAACAACAAACTGGTATTTGCGGCAGGCTTTTTGAGCGGCACAAGCGCCCCAACCTCTGCCCGTATTTCCGTTGGAGCAAAATCGCCGCTTACAGGAGGAATCAAGGAAGCCAATGCAGGAACATCCTGGGCGGCGGATCTGGCTGCCATGAACATCCAGGCGCTCATCATCGAAGGCCAGCCCAAAGAGAAAGGCGCCTACTGGGGCATTACGATCACTTGGGAGGGAAAGCCCAAAGTAGAATTTTTCGAGTCTACTCAATATACGGGTAAGGTATTACCAGATGTGTATCCGGCAATGTATGAAAAATACGGTGACAAGATTTCGGTGTGCGGCGTCGGCATGGCGGCAGAGCATGGGTATGGCAACTCAGGTGTTGTATTCAACGACATGCACAAACGTCCCACCCGATACGCCGGGCGCGGCGGCATGGGCGCGGTGATGGCTTCCAAAGGTTTAAAGTTCATCGTACTCAACCGGATGGGCGCGCCGGGCATGCCAATCGTGGATAAGGCACTTTTTGAGGAAGGGCGCAAGAAAATGATCGATGCGCTGCGCACCCATGCGATCACGAAGCCCAAGGGAGCGTTGAATACCTACGGGACGGCGGTATTAATCAATATTATGAACGAAGCCGGAGGTCTGCCAACGCGCAACTTCTCCAGTGGGCGTTTCGAAGGGGCGCCGCGCATCGCCGGAGAAGCCATCTTTGAGACCAACAAAAAACGCAAGGGGGAAGAAATTTATAACCACGCCTGTAGTCCTGGTTGCATCATCCAATGTTCCAATACCATATTTGACGAAAAAGGCGACGAGATTACCTCGTGTCTGGAATACGAATCGGACTGGTCGCTTGGCGCAGATTGCGGCATTGACAACCTAGACGATGTTGCGCAGCTGAACGCATTATGCAACGCTTACGGCCTGGACACAATCGAAACTGGCACGACCATCGCCGTCGCCATGGAAGCGGGCGTCATCCCATTTGGCGACAGCAAAGGCGCGATCAACCTGGTGCATGAGATGGGAAAAGGCACCCCAATTGGGCGCATTTTGGGCGCAGGCGCCGCTACTACCGGGCGAGTCTACGGCGTAACCCGCGTTCCCGTCGTCAAAGGCCAGGCCATGCCAGCTTATGAACCGAGGGCGGTCAAAGGCATCGGAATCACGTATGCGACCACCACGATGGGCGCAGACCACACCGCCGGTTACACCATTGCGCCCGAAATCTTGGGTGTAATGGGCAAGCAGGACCCCCTAAGCCCAGAAGGCAAAGCAGCTCTCAGCCGCGCTTTCCAGGCCACGACAGCTTTCATTGACTCTTCCGGTCACTGCCTGTTCATTGCCTTCGCCATTCTGGATATCGCCAGCGGGTACCAGGGGATGATCGATGAAGTAAACGGTGTGCTTGGCACCAGTTGGACCGCAGATGACATCCTCAAGCAAGGCGCCGAGATTTTGAAAGCCGAAAGAAGGTTCAACGAAGCCGCAGGTATTGGCAAAGAAGCCGACCGTATGCCTGAATTTATGAAGACAGAACCCCTGCCGCCGCACAACAACGTCTTTGATGTGCCCGATGCCGCGCTAGACTCTGTCTTTGCCGAGCTGTAATCCAGATCAGACGGAATACCCTTTACCCTCCCTTCTCTGCCGGAGAAGGGAGGGAACGTATTTTGCATGACAACGCCGCCTTGAACCGGGCGACTGAGGTTGTAATGGAATTAAATTCAAGCCTGAGGGATGGTATATGCCTATTGTTCCATCGGATGCCAGCGGAAAAGTCTCATTGCCCGAAAGTTTCCTACACCGCCGCCGCTTTCCACCGGAGGTGGAATTCTGGCTAAACGAGCGCGAAGGCGACCTGATTTTGCATCCGCGCTTACCCAACGCCCGCAAGCTATATATTGAAGCGACCACCGGCTGCAACTTACAGTGTCGCACCTGCATCCGGAACGTTTGGAGCGATCCGGTTGCAGCCATGTCTCCAGGTACATTCGAACGGATTCTGGAAGACCTGGCGGGGCTGCCCGAACTAAACCGCGTCATTTTTACCAGCTTTGGCGAACCGCTCTCACACCCGCACATTTTGGATATGATCGAAGCTGTTCGCAAGCGCGGGCTGGCCGTGACGCTTGGCTCAAACGGTCTGTTGCTGACGCCCAAGATTTCCGAGGAACTGGTGCGGCTGGGCGTCGACCGGCTGGTGGTTTCAGTAGACGGGGTCAACCCTGAAACCTATGCAGATGTGCGCGGCGCAGCGCTGATCGAGGTGCTACACAACCTGAAAAGCTTGAACGAAGCCAAGGGTAAAATCGGTTCTCTTACCCCCTCTTTAGGGATCGAATTTGTGGCGCTAAAATCCAACCTCAGCGAGTTATCGCAGCTTGCCACGCTGGCATCCAACCTGGGCGCAGCGCGCGTATTGATCAGCAATGTGCTGCCATACACCGAGGAGATGTACGCCGAGAGCCTCTACGGGCACGAGCCGAGAGACCCGTTTAAAACGGGGGGGTTTCCGGTGCGCCTGGATGCCTGGGTAACCTGGGGCACGATGGAGTTCCCTCGCATGCACTGGGGCGCCGAGCGACGCTGCCGCTTTGTCAACGACCGCTCCATCGTTATCGGCTGGGATGGGGGCGTGTCGCCCTGTTATGCTTTATCGCACAACTATTCCTACTTCGCGATCGACGGGCGAAAGAAACGTGTCATCCGCTATATCCTGGGCAGGGTTCAAGAGCAATCGCTCGCGGATATCTGGATGTCGGAAGACTATACGCTCTTTCGGAGCGAAGTCCGAATCTTTCACTTTCCTTCGTGTCCCGATTGCGATCTGCGCGCAACTTGCGATCTGCGTGAGCAAAACGAAGGTTGTTGGGGCTGGAACCCCTCTTGCGCAGATTGCCTGTGGGCGCAGGATATCATCCGCTGTCCATGAAAATAACGGTCAAACTTTTCGCTACCCTGAGACCTTACCTGGGAGAAGGCGCTTCGGGAACACCGGTCAGTGTGGAAATCCCTCCTGGCGCTACCATCGGCCAGCTGGCGGAACTGCTTAAACTGCCGCCTGGCGAGGTAAAAATTTGTTTTGTCAACGGCAAGATCTGCGATCTTAACCATGTCCTGGCCGACGGCGACGAAGTCGGCATCTTTCCACCCATCGGCGGAGGTTAAAAAATGGCCACAATTCGAATCGACGTCTGGTTATACGGCGCTCTGGCGCATTATGGGGGAAACCCTGATGAGCGGGTGTTTGCCAATCCCCAGGTTTCCATTCCGGAAGGCAGCGCTTTACGCGACCTGCTGAAGGCGCTGAAAATGGACACCCAAGAACGCGGCATCACCTTCATCAACGGAGATTTGAGCGCAATGCCTGGCATCCAGCCCGACCTGGATCACCCGCTCAAAGACGGCGACCGTGTAGCATTCTTCCATCTGCAATCGATGTGGCCTTTTCAATACCGTCACGGTGTGGGGATGATCGCTGAGTTGCAGCAAGCCATGCTGGAAAGCGAAGATAGCGGCTTGCACCATACGTACCAAAGCGGCAAGGAAAGCTAAGTCCTGCGCGCCGCAGCCACCAGGTTACCGCTCTTCTCCAAATCAAACGCCTCTCCAGCCATGCTGCCAAAGCAGGCCAGGGCTTCAAACCCGACTGCCTTCAGCAACGCTGCCAGTTCCCGCTGGCGCAGTGGATAGAGACCGGCACTGCTCACCTTTTGCCGCCATTCGCCCTGACCGGCGCGCTGGAGCGTGACGACGTTGAAATTGATCAGGCCATCGGGCAGAAAGTCATAAAACCGCAGGAACAGCCACTCGGCGTTGCCCTCGCGGTGAGACTGCGGCTCCATCCACCGTTCGTTTTGGACAACCACTGCGTCAAAATTCCGGTTCTGGATCAAGACCAGCCCGCCAGGCCGCAGGCAGGCCGCGAAGTCGGCCAGAGCGTCCTGGATCTCGGCAAGGCTCAGCAGGTGGGGGAGCGAGTTGCCCAGGCACAGAACAGCGTCGAAGCGCGGCGCGGCAGCGTCTTTAAAAAATGTCTCCCGTAACTGGCCAAAGCCGGCCGTCTCGAAACCCGCCTGCACGCCCGCCGCCAGGGCGTTGGCCCGGGCGCGTTCGATCATCCCGCCGCTCAAATCGGCGCCAAAAGCCTCGTACCCCCGCCGCGCCAGTTCGATAACGTGCATCCCCGTGCCGGCGGCGGCATCCAGCACGCGCAGCGGGCGCGCCCCTGCCTCGTCCGCCAATGGACGCAGCAACGCTTCGAGGAACGGCATTTCGAACGCAAGGCGGTTTTGCCAGTTTACAAAACGGTCATAGTCTGCGCTGAAAGAATCGTACATGGTCGGTCAACCCTCGGGCTGTGAGATATCCAGGTTTAACGATACCAGGTTTTTAGAAAGCTTCTTTGTTTTGGCGCAAGGAAAGCGCCGCAGGAAAAGACGATGAGGGGTTAGATCGGCAGTAAATATGCCGCGAAAAGAACCTACCCAAACGCGGTTCACGGATTCAAATAAGTGGGCCTAGGCGCGATGCGCGTCACGGTCGCCGTTGGCGGGGGCGTGGCCGTAGGCGTTTCGGTGGGCGGCACCTCTTCTGGGTTGAGCGTATAGATCGCCAGGTTCGTAAAATTCACCGTAAGGGCATTTGCACCAGCCGAGCGCGCGTAAAACCCCAGCCCCCCATTGCGCCAGATGGGATCGCTGGCGCTGAACTGGTAAAAGTCGTTCACAAAAAAGCGCAGTTCGTTCCTCAACGCCCACACGCCGATACGCAAAATCGCCGGAGAGCCAGGCGGCACCTGGCCGCTGGGCGTCCAATCCTGAAGAATAACGACCTTGCTGTTCTTGATGCGTTCCAACCGCAGTTGGCCGTTGCACGAAACCAGAAAGCGATAGGCGTCCGTGGGGGCGGCGGCGCGCAAGAGCAGGCCGTACACATCTTCCCCCCGGCACAGGCTGGGGTTGGCGGTAACCTCAAGGTAAAAATCGCTCAAAAAAAGCTGGCGGTTCAGGCTGAAAAGCGCCGCTTTCGGCTGGCGGATCGCGAGGGTGAGCTCATGATTGCCGTAAGCCACACTGCCAGCGGCGTCCCTGGCAAGCTGCCATTCGGAATCGGGGGTGAACAGGTCGCTGAAAATCTGCTCGCCGACGCCGGGACGGAGGTCGCGGGTCGGCAGCAGCGTCGGGGTGACCACGGGCCGGGGGGTATCGGTGGCAGGAAACCAGATCACGGTGCTGGTGATCGTCTCCACCGGGGGCCCGGTTGGGGGTAAGGACGTTTCTACCTCCTGGGACGAGACGGCAGAACAGGCTGCCAACAACCAGGCCACACAAAGCCACAAGATAGAGCGGATGAACTTCACGAGGTTTTTTCTACAACCTGTTCTCTTTCAGGGCCAACCGACACATAACGGACGGGCGCGCCGCTGATCTCTTCGATGCGGCGGACGTAGTGCCTGGCTTCGGCAGGCAGGTCCTCCCAGGAACGGACGCCGGTCAGGTCTGCGTCCCAGCCAGGCAAATCTTCATACACAGCCTCAAAGGGAGAAAGATCGGCCGGGCCCATGGGCAGGTTTTCAAAAATTTTGCCTCCAGCGCGATAGGCAACGCAGATGCGCTGGACGGGCAAGCCGCTCAGAATATCCATCTTGGTGATGACCTGCTCGGTGACGCCGTTGATGCGGATGGCATAACGCAGCAGGACGCCGTCCAACCAGCCCACCCGGCGCGGGCGGCCGGTGGTGGTGCCGAATTCATCCCAGGGTTTCGAACCGCTGCCGCGCAGGCGATCCGCATCCTCGCCGAAGACTTCGGTCGGGAAAGGACCCGCACCCACTCGGGTCTGGAAGGCTTTGGTCACACCCACAACGCGCCCAACCGGGATGGCGCCCAGCCCCAAACCGCTCAGCGCGGCCGACGCAAGCGGGGAAGAACTGGTGACATACGGATAGGTGCCGAGATCGAGGTCCAGCAGCGTGCCCTGGGCACCCTCCGCCAGCACGCGCTTGCCGCCCGTCAGGGCATGATGCACCAGCCCGCCAGTATCGTCCACATACGGCTGGAGCTGACGAGCGTATTCCATGAACTCCGGCAGCAAGGCTTGTTCATTCAAGGGCTCAGCCCCATAGAGATTGACCAGCGACTGGTTTGCCTCGGCGATATGCGCCTTGAACTTTTGAGAAAATTGTTCAAGATCGAGCATATCCTGAACGCGCAGCCCCCGTCGGGCAGCCTTATCGGTGTATGCCGGGCCGATGCCGCGGCCGGTGGTGCCCAATTGGGCCTTGCCCCGTGCAGCTTCTTGCGCATTGTCCAGCGCTTTATGAGCCGGGGTGATCAGATGAGCCGCAAAAGAGAGCCGCAACCGCCCGGGATTGACCTCCAGACCATTCTGCCGGAGCATCTCCATTTCTTTCAAAAGGGTAATCGGGTTGACCACCATCCCGTTGCCCAAGACGCCCATCGTTTCAGGGTGGATCATCCCCGACGGCAGCAGATGCAGTTTGAACGTCGTAGCGCCAACCGTGACGGTGTGTCCGGCGTTATCGCCGCCGTTGTAACGAGCGACGATGGCCGCGCCAGCCGAAAGCATATCCACCACACGCCCTTTGCCTTCATCTCCCCATTGCGTGCCTACTATAATTTCTAAAGCCATCTTATCCTCCCAAAAAGGGTATTCCCCCACCGAAATATTTTAATATGAATCACGAAGATTGATCCTGGCCAGCCTCAGTCGCTTTGCAGGTGCGCGACCGTGACGCCTTCGCCGCCCTCGGCATCCAGGCCGTTTTCGAAGCGATCAACCTGTGAAAACCGGCGGAGCGAATCGCGCACTGCCTGCCGGAGACGGCCTGTCCCCTTACCATGAATAATGCGCACGAATGGCAGCCCCGCCAGATACGCCTGTTCGATAAATCGTTCGAGCGCCGGCAGAGCATCTTCGGCGCGTTCGCCGCGCAGGTCTAATTCGATCCCTGGCGAGGGATGAAAAACAGCGGAACGCTCTACTTTTTTGTCTGGCGCAGCGCGCCGAAGCCGGGTCGAGGTTTTGGGCGGTTCAGGCGGAGGGGATTCTTCTTCGCCGATGCGCTGGATTTCATTCGGGCGAGCCCGGACGCGCAGCGTGCCAACTTGCACTTCCAGATCGTTTTCGCCGATCGCCATCACCACGCCATCCACATCCAGCGAGCGCAGCCGGACGCGCGTCCCCACCTGCAGCGGCTGAAATTTCCCTGATGCCTGGCCGCGCCGGACAACCGGTTTTTCGGTTTCCACTTCCAGCGCCTCCACCTTCTCTAATAGCGGTTTGAGGGCTTCGAGCGGCTGGCGGGCGCGCTGGAGTTCACGGCGCACTTCTT
>Ga0067045_1031010_pt1 | contig 13447 bp, 12 predicted proteins | sample TerdegcTABiofilm_FD_59184 | JGI IMG/M metagenome (GOLD analysis project Ga0067045, IMG submission 59184) | Combined Assembly of (Gp0054472, Gp0054536) Wastewater bioreactor microbial communities from Singapore -Terephthalate degrading...
ATGGGACCATCGTAGATGGCTTCCAGCACTGCCCAGGCAGCCTGGGATGAGGCAGCATAGGGGTAGAGGGATTCGGGTTCGTAGCCCAGGCAGATGGTCAGAGTGCGGGGTGAGGTAATGTCTTGTGTTGGTTCAACTGTTGCTGGTAATGTATTGGTTGAAACAGAACAACTTAACAAAAGAATGCTAAAAGTGATTAAGATTACATATAAATAACTAATTTTCATAGGAATAAAAAATTATAAGCGAATTGCATGACGATGTAGTTCAGATAGAAAATGATTTGAAAAATAATAGTATGGTAGCATTAATCGATTTTGGAGCAATATGCGAGTAGGGCAAAACCCAGCAAAGAATATCCAGCAGGTAGTCAAACCCAAACGTATCACCGTGGCAGTTTTGTCATACGTCCCCACACTTCATGGCTATTATGCAGAAGCATTGGAAGTACTTAAATATTGTTTGGAAAGCATCTGGGAAAATAGTGACCTGCCGTTTGATTTAATGGTCTTTGATAATGGCTCCTGCACCCAAGTGCGAGATTTTTTAAACCAGGCGCAAATGGGTAAAAAAATTCAATATCTGGTTTTTTCTCAAAAAAATATCGGTAAAGGTGGTGCTTGGAATGTAATATTTTCAAGCGCACCAGGGGAAATCATTGCCTATTGTGACGGTGATGCTTACTTTTATCCTGGTTGGCTTTCAGCCTGCGTAAAGGTGTTAGAAACATATCCTCAGGTGGGGATGGTGACTGCAAGACCTATGCGTTCTTATTATGGAAAATTCAATACAGCCACATTGCAATGGGCAAAAAAAACTAGCGGAGTGCAAATTGAGGAAGGGCAACTCATTCCATATGATCAATACAAAGAATTTGCTGATACCATGGGTTACTCAAACAGTAAAGTAAAAAAAATATATTCTGAAACGAAAGATATACGTTTAACTTATAAAAATTTGCCCGTTTTTGTTGGTGCCAATCATTTTCAATTTGTAGGGTGGAAAAAAATTTTAACCCAATTTTTACCTTTTGAAATGAATAAACCCCTTGGGCAGGTTCAGGTATTAGATGAATTGGTCAATAAAGCAGGTTATTTGCGATTAATGACCGCAGATCCTCTTGTGCAGAACATGAGTAACCGTGTACCTGATAAACCAGTCCGTATGGGTAAGCCAAGAATGAATCGTATTGTGGATTTCGCTATTATTAAGAAAATATTACTCTGGTTGCATGATAGAATCTTTCGTCTATATTTTGAAGGCTGAATATTTGAGCAATTAATAATTTATGGATAGAACACTGCAGTCGTTATTCGTATGCCCACAGTGCCAATCGAAATTTTCATTGCAAGAAAAATACTGGGTTTGTACAAAATGTGGTATTAAAGTGGATTTAATCGACAATAAGCCAATTTTCACACCAATTCCTCAGGAAATTATCCCTACCGAAAAACAAGATCGTGGCCCACATTCAGGTTCTGCTTGGCGTCAGGCGAATTGGAATTTTCTAGAAAAGCAAGTGAATAAATTCGATGAAAAGACGATTGTCCTTGATATAGGAGCCGGTCATGGTGATTTTCAAGCACTATTAAGCCATATGCGTTATGTGGCAGTGGATATTTATCCATATTCTGAAATCGATGTAGTCTGTGATTTATCAAGTTGCATGCCTATCAGAAAACAAAGTGTGGATGTAGCTGTTTTGATGAATTTATGTGAGCACATCTATCAACCACAGGTCTTATTGTCAAAACTCAGATATGCCTTAAAATCTCGAGGATTACTGATCTTGACCATTCCATTTATGCTAAAAATTCATCAGGCACCATTGGATTTTGCCCGCTATACCCATTATGCATTGGAAAGAATGGCAACAGAAAATGGATACCGGATTGAGGTTATTGAAGGATTTTATGATCCAGCTGGTCTAATGGCGGAAGTTGAACGCTATTTTAGCTTTTGGCAATTACCTCAATTAAATAAAACCAAACGCATACTTGCAAGACTTCTGCTTGGTTCAACTAGGCTGAATAGCTTTTTGCTTCAACTTATTGCCGGGAAAGGACAATCAAAACACCCATCCCAATCGAATTATCCTGCACCAACAGGTTATCAGATGGTATGGCGTAAAAACAACCTGCGGGGTGAAAAATGAACCCTGAGCGTGTATTCATTAGTGCCGACCACGGTTTGGCTATTGTGTATTTTTTACAGAGTGATGTGGTCTCCTCCTTATTATATGAAGGGAATGAGGTGATTTTATTAACCGATGATGAGCTGGTCGATAAAATAGAACAACGTTTTGGACAGCCTGGTCTAACGATTAAAGGTTTGCGTTTAAAACAAGTGCATAAGTATATCGAGGAGGTGTCGCCTTCCACACAATGGTGGTTAAATTTTTTACGCCGTGTGGGTGCGTCCAATCGAATTAATGTACAAGCGTTGGATAGCCATGTAAAGCAAGTGGAGATTGAATCAACAGGTAGACGCAGTATCATTATGGCATTTATGACCCGTGTGGTCAATATCTTACGCCGATCCCGTTTAGCCCGGCAGTATTTGATTCGCCGTCAAATGGATTTCACTCCTCCTGAACCTGGTTTATATGGAGATCTTTTTGATACCTATCAGCCCAGTTTGGTTGTTGCCAGTACACCTGCTTGGAGGATGGATCGTTTATTGCTTCGTGAGGCTGCAAGACGAAAAATAAGTACAGCATCAGTAATTGTAGGTTGGGATAATCCTAGCAGTTACAGTTTGTCTGGTTCAAAAGTCGATTGGATTACTTGTTGGTCAGAGGTTCAGCGGGAGGAATTGGTTCAAGGTTCGGATTGGGATAGTAAAAGAGTTAATATCTCTGGAATTCCGTCCTATGATGGTTATTTTAAACGGCAGTGGTTAACATCACGCGAAGAATATTATCGTCATCACCATCTTGATCCAAAACGAAAATTGTTGAGTTATGCCTGCTCGTTTACCACCTTTTCGCCCAGTTATCAGAATATTGAAGCACTAGCAAGATTGGTTGGTTCAGACCAATTGATTGAACCTTGTCAATTGTTGATTCGCTTACACCCCAACCACTTTCTGGATGATCCGCTGTTTGCAGGTGAACGAGAACAGATAAAAAAATTAGCCCGAGAACTACCCTACGTCCATGTGGTAGAGCCTGTGCCTTTGGGTGGTGAGCTCGGCTATTATTCAGGAGAGGATATGCCTGAGAAAAGTTCGATGATGGCATATTCCGATATCTTTCTCACTGTCTATTCCACTATGGTGGTGGAGTGTTCTATCCATGAGACTCCCATAATTTCAGTATGTTTTGATGTCCCGGGTGGATGGAACAAGCCTAATCGTTTTTACCTCCCACTATCCCAAATAAGCGGTTGGCCAACCCATAAACGTTTTATTGATTCTGGCGCTGGACGAGTGGCTTATGATGAGAGAGAACTGAAGGAATTGATTAACTTATACTTGCGTAGCCCCAAAGAGGATGTGGAGAAACAGCGCCAATTTATCCGCAATGAATGCACATATACTGATGCCAGTGCTGGTCGTCGCACTGCTGGCTTTATCTTATCTTTATTGCGAATTAAGTGAAATAAATCAATTTGGAGGAAAAGGTCATGCCTCGCATAGGAATGAATCCTGCACGAACAAAAAGTACCGAATATAAACCTGCCCGTATTACTTTAGCCATGCTCACCCATATGCCACACGATATTGGCTACTTCGAGCAGAGATTTGAAGTAATGCGCATCAGTCTTGAAAGTTTTATCGCTCACACTCCTGAACCATTCGATTTGATGGTGTTTGATAATCATAGTTCTGATCAGGTGGTTGATTACTTGCGACAGTTACGTGAGTCTGGCAAAATAAATTATTTAATCCTTTCGAGCAGGAATGTGGGTAAGTTGGGGGCATTGCAGATTATGCTTCGCGCTGCCCCGGGGGAGATAATCGCTTATAGTGACGATGATATATTTTTCTTGCCAGGATGGTTGCAGGCTCATTTAAAGATTCTGGATACCTTTCCCAAGGTAGGTATGGTGAGTGGTATGTATATACGTCCACATATGAAGGAAGGTGTACGTACCCCCTTGGAGTTTGCTAAACGCCCCGATGTAGAAGTGAAAAAAGGAAAACTCATCCCCAAAGAATTGGAATTACATTACATTGAGAACACAGGAAGAGAATGGGATGAATATCAGAAGGAGACTGAGGGTCTGGAAGATGTACAGTTAACCTACAAGGGAGTTACCGCACTTGTCTCAGCGGGGCATTATCAGTTTGTTACCCGCAAATCAGTCATCCTGGATGCTCTTCCCAAAGTCTGGTATAGCCAGTTGATGGGTAAGATGCGCGAGTTGGATTTACAAATTGACTTGATGGGTTATCAACGGTTATGTACGACCCCTCCAACGATTCGTTTGCTTGGTAATCTAATCAACCCTGAAATGGCGAAAGAAATCAAGCAATATGGTTTTTCAGTTGAAGCAAGTGAAATTTTGCATGCCAGACCTGGCATTAGTACCCGTATATATAGAAATCCATGGGTGCGCAAGATAGCATACTCCTTATACGATCGGTTATTCAAAATCATCAATGCCTGAGAAATATTCACCAGAGTCTACTGTTATTCTCATTGCAGGCTTGGGCTCAATTGGGCGCCGACACCTGCGTAACTTAGCTAATTTGGGACATAAAAACATTTTGCTTTATCGAACCGGGAAAAGCGTTCTGCCCGATGATGAGTTATCCATCTATCCAGTGGAACATCACCTTGAATCTGCACTGGCTCATTCACCCATAGGGGCAGTGATTTCGAATCCAACCTCACTTCACTTGGATGTGGCAATTCCTGCTGCTAAGGCTGGTTGTCATCTATTTCTGGAAAAACCCTTATCACATAATCTTCAACGATTGGATGAGTTATCGGAATCGGTAAAGAGGGGTGGGGGAAAGGTTGTGGTCGGTTTTCAATTTCGTTTTCATCCTGCACTTCGCAGCATCAAGAAATTAATTGATACCAATGCTTTAGGGCGGATCATTTATGTTCGATGCCAATGGAGTGAATATTTGCCAGGTTGGCATCCTTGGGAAGATTACCGCAAGGCTTACAGTGCGCGCAAGGATTTGGGTGGAGGAGTAGTGTTAACTTTATGCCATCCCATCGATTATTTCCATTGGTTATTTGGGAAAGTCGCTTGGGTTCAATCCTATGTTGACAAATTGAGTGATCTAGATATTGAGGTTGAGGATACTGCAGAAGTTACATTTAAATTCTGTAATGGGATATTGGCAAACCTGCACCTGGATTACATTCAACAACCCCCACAACACACTATGGAAATAATTGGTGTCCTGGGTATGATCAGATGGAACAATACAGATGGAATTGTGAATTTTTATCAAAATGAAAAGAAGGCATGGAAGCAAATTAACCTTCCAGATGGTTTTGAAAGAAACAGCATGTTTTTAGAGGAGATGCGTCATTTTATTCGTGTAATCAGTGGCAAAGAAGAATCACTCTGTACACTGCAGGATGGGATTTATGTGCAACAAATTGTTGATGCTATTTATCGTTCGTCACAATCAGGAAAAAGGGTAGCTATCACTGATTCATAATTGCCAATGAATAGAAAATTGGATAAAACTTTACTTTCACGTCCTCATCTGTAAAAAGCCTTATAATCTGAATTGGTATTCGATGGATCCAAATTTATTCATGAATCATAAATGGGAAATAACTACATGACTTCTCGAGTTGAGGTGCTTGCTATCATCCCTGCACGGGGAGGATCAAAGAGCATACCGCGCAAAAATATTCGCGAGTTTGCCGGCCATCCATTGATCGCTTTCAGTATAGCTGCAGCACTTCAGGCAGAAAAAGTAACCCGCACGATTGTTTCGACTGACGACCAGGAAATCGCTGAAATTTCGCAACAATATGGAGCCGAGGTCCCTTTTTTGCGTCCTGCGGATCTCTCTGCTGATAATACGCTGGATTTGCCGGTTTTTCAACACGCGTTGAATTGGTTAGCACAGGAGGAAAATTATCACCCTGATGTAGTGATACACCTTAGACCCACTTCGCCTGTACGCCCGCGTGGTTGTGTGGATGATGCGCTTGCTCAGCTTCTCGACCATCCCGATGCGGATTCTGTTCGTGGAGTGGTAATCGCTTCGCAAAATCCATATAAAATGTGGCAAATCAATGGCCAGGGTCGATTGGTTCCGCTCATTACCATTGAGGGAATGAAGGAAACCTATAATGTCCCACGTCAAGATTTGCCATCAGTATATTGGCAAACAGGTCACATTGACGCAATTCGAACTACAACCATACTCCAAAAATTTTCAATGAGCGGCGACATCATCTATCCCTTAATCATAGACCCACGCTATACAGTAGATATTGATACCTTATTAGATTGGCAGCAGGCCGAACGACTAGTCAGATCCTCTAATTTAGACATGGTGTTTCCTGGAATTGCAAAACGAAGATTACCTGAAAAAGTAGAATTACTGGTATTGGACTTTGATGGTGTTTTTACAGATGATCGTGTCTGGGTTGATGAGACCGGTCGAGAGATGATTGCTGCAAATCGTGGTGATGGCCTCGGGTTGCGGTTGTTACGTGAGCTTACTGGAATAAAAATCATCGTTTTATCTCGAGAAGTCAATCCAGTGGTTGCTGTGCGTTGTGAAAAGTTGTCCCTGCCTTATTTTCAAGGTGTAAAGGATAAAGCTGCGGTACTTACTGAATATTTAAAAAAAGAAAATATTGATCCTCAACGTGTCATTTATGTAGGAAATGACATAATAGATTTGCCCTGCTTCCCGATGGTCGCCTATGCAGTGGCACCGGCAAACTCCCATCTTACAGTTCGAAGAAGTGCCGACTTGGTCCTTGAAAAAGCTGGGGGGGATGGGGCAATTAGGGAATTATGTGATTTGTTGGTGGAGCATTATTCGCACTAATTGGATAAAGTAAATCGATGATTGTTGAAAGTATTATAATAAGCACCCAATTTTAATGAGTGCAAAATTTCACCAAAGGAGTTCTAGGTGTTTGATATTGATTTCTACATGAAAGTCTTTGATTTGAAATATTCCATCATGCGTGGTCAAAAATATGACCGCGAGTACCTGTTAAACAAGTTGGAAGAGTTTCGAAATCCTCAACCAGTTGTGTATAACATCGAAACCACCAATGCTTGCAACATGCGTTGTGAAATGTGTCCACGAACAACCATGATGACACGTCCCATTGAGACAATGAAAAAAGACCTATTCGAGAAAATCATCAAGCAACTGCGCCCTTGGACAGAGTCGGAATGGAAAACTTGGGAAGATTTCGTTGCTGAAAAATACGGCATTCAGAAGAATGAAGTAAGTGAGAATCATTTTTTCCTCTATGTAATCCCCAAGGTAATTGTGCTGCATGGTTATGGCGATCCACTTCTAGATAAAAATATCCCTGAATATGTACGACTGATGACTGAGAATGGTTTGCTCAGTTATTTCAGTTGTAATCCAGCAAATATTAATATGGAAAGAACAATTCAGACCTTTGAAAATGGCTTGGATTATATAAAATACTCTGTGGAAAGTGCGGACGATTTACGTCATAAAGAAGTACGTGGACAAATGTCGAATTTCACTGAGAGTTACCGCAAAATTGTTCAATTATTGGAAATTAAAGCGCAACGAAATTTAAAAACCACCATCATTATTACGATGATCAACTTGAATAAACCTTGGCAGCAGGAGGAATTTGAGAAAGTAAAGGATGCCTTCAAGGGCATGGATGTATATGTCTATTTAAAAAGCCAGGATCAGCAGTGGTATGAAGATAATAAACAAAAAACTCAATCCATTCATTGGATTGAGTTTTGTCAATTCCCTTGGTCGTCCATGACTATAAAATCAAACGGACAGGCTTGTGAGTGTGTAGAAGATTTTAATAATGAAATTATTCTAGGGGATGCAAACAAAGAGTCTTTAGTGGATATTTGGAATGGCGAAAAATATCGCAAGTTTCGTATGGACCATTTTAACCTGACCCCAGGGATAAAATGCACTGAACAATGTGATATGGTTTTGATTGGTAGTTTCCTGGCTTCCTGAGGTTGATGGTATACACAATTCTTTTTATAGGAGCAAATAATGTCTCGTGAAATAAAATTAGGTGACCGTATGGTTGGTGATAATCATCCTGCATTTATCGTCGCTGAAATTGGAATAAATCATAATGGTGACTTGCAGATAACCAAGGATTTAATTCATGCTGCTAAAGAATCTGGTGTAGATGCGGTGAAATTTCAGAAACGAACCCCAGAGATTTGCACCCCACCAGACCAGCGAGATCAGATGCGCGACACACCCTGGGGATATATCACCTATTTTGAATATCGAAAAAAGGTCGAGTTCGGCGAGAAGGAGTACAGAGAAATCGATAACCTGTGCCGTGAATTAAATATTACTTGGTTTGCCTCTGTCTGGGATGAAGAAGCAGTAGATTTTCTTGAACCGTTTAACACGGTATGTTATAAAGTACCATCTGCATCTCTAACTGATCATGACCTGCTACGTAAGATACGCTCAACTGGCAGAACAATGATCCTCTCTACGGGAATGTCTACAAAAGAAGAGATCAATAGGGCAGTTGAAGTGGTTGGATTGGAAAATTTAATTCTTTGTCACTCCACGAGCACATATCCCTGTGACCCTGAGGAATTAAATTTAAGAATGATTGAGACATTGAGAAAAGAATTTCCTTGTCCAATTGGATATTCCGGGCATGAGGTGGGGTTAATCACCTCTGTAGTCGCAGTATCTTTAGGGGCGTGTTATGTGGAGCGACATTTTACATTAGACCGTGCAATGTGGGGGAGTGACCAGGCTGCTTCGGTTGAACCACAGGGATTTCAACGTTTAGTGAAGTATATTCGTGTAACTGAAAAAGCCCTGGGGGATGGTGTAAAAAAAGTATATGAGAGTGAAAAGCCATCCATGAGGCGCTTGCGTCGATTTTATAACAATTGAGTGTAGATAATTCCAGAAGTCGGGTATTCGGTATTGTTGAAAAAAGTAAAAAACCGATTAAAACGCATTTATCGGAACCAGCGTAATTTTCGTCGGATAAGAATTCTTTCCGCTCAGATTAATCAATTGAGCGAGATACAACCCTCAGCTCAACCGGTGGTTTTCTTTAACGCATCCACGCGTATTGATGGATTAAGCTTAAATGCTGCGTGTTCCCTGCTTGCAAGTTGGGGATTAAGGCTCGCTGGAATTCCTGTAATTAATTTTATATGCAATTCCGGACTAAGACGATGTGTCCTTGGTACAAATCGAGAAAATCCTGATCGAAGACCACCATGTGCCATTTGTGTGCGCAACTCAAATGGTATTTATGCTCATTCTGAAAATTATTGGTTCGATTCTCAACACTATCAGGATTTAAATGATTTGATTCATAATCTGACACTTGAAGATTTAATGGAATTTGAATTTAATGACCTCCCTTTGGGCAAGTTGGTACTTCCCTCTCTACGATGGATTCTTCGCCGCCATAATCTTGTTGATGATGAAGTCACCCTTTGTATCCTGCGCCATTATATTAACTCTGCATGGAATATTTTTCTTCAATTTAAATCTTTTTTAGAAACTATTCCTGCACCTCAAGCCGTGGTTGTTTTTAATGGGATGTTTTACCCTGAGGCAGTATTGCGCAGGTGTGCACAGGCACAGAAGATTCCCTCATATTCCTTTGAAGTTGGCATGCAGCCCTTTTCAGCTTTTTTTACCTCTGGTGAAGCAACTGCCTATCCTATGAAATTGCCCCCCAATTTTTACTTAAATTCATCACAAAATTCAAAATTGGATGAATATATGAAAAAACGTTCCCAGGGCGATTTTATTACTGCAGGGATTCGTTTTTGGCCAGAAATTCATGCACTTGATGATGGTTTTTGGGAGAAGATAAAGAAATTTAAGCAATTTGTCCCAATATTTACGAATATCGTATTTGATACCAGTCAGGCTCATGCCAATATTATTTTTCCACATATGTTTGCATGGTTGGATGCAGTGTTGGAGGAAATTCACCATCACTCTGATACTTTATTTGCCATCCGGGCTCATCCAGATGAATTGCGTCCAGGTAAGGAAAGTCAAGAAAGTGTAGCACAATGGGTGCAGGCCAATAAAGTGGATCAACTTGATAACGTCATCTTTATAAAACCAAATGAATATATTTCTTCTTATGAGTTAATTCAACATGCAAAATTTGTAATGGTCTACAACTCTACTATAGGATTAGAAGCGTCCATAATGGGAAAACCAGTTTTATGTGCTGGCCGTGCTCGATATACTCATGTGCCAACAGTATTTCTCCCACGAAATATCAACGAGTTTAAGAAGAATATGTTGGATTTTCTTATAGCGCCCTCAATACATGTACCTGCGGAACATATCCAAAATGCCCGTAAGATCCTCTATGGTCAATTATTCATGGCTTCTTTACCCTTTGAGGATTTTATAGAATGTGACGAGGTTTGGGATGGTTTTGTTTGTTTTAAACAATTTCCAATTGAAATGCTTAAACCTGAGAATTCTGATACCATTCGTACCATCGTGGATGGTATCACTAAACATGGTGATTTCTTGTTAAAAGTATGAAACCGACCTGTTCTATTGTCATCCGTGCTTTTAACGAAGAAGCACATATCGGGCGTTTGTTGGAGGGTATTCGTCACCAGAGCATTCAAAATGTTCAAGTGATTGTGGTTGATTCTGGTTCCAATGATCAGACTGTGGAAATTGCACACCGAGGTGGTGCGGAGGTAGTGCATATACATCCACGCGACTTTACTTTTGGTAGGTCTCTTAATTTAGGTATTTCACATGCTAAAGCAGAACTTGTAGTCATCGCTAGTGCACATGTGTATCCAGTATATCCTGATTGGCTGGAGAAATTGTTAGAACCATTTAAGGATAGCAAAACAGCTATGACTTACGGAAAGCAGCGCGGTCCTGCCATCTCTCAGTTTTCCGAGAATCAAATTTTCATTCACTGGTATCCAGATGAGAGTCAGCTGAATCAACATCACCCGTTTTGTAATAATGCCAACGCTGCTATCCGCCGGTCAATTTGGGTAAAACAACCTTATGACGAAAATCTGCCTGCTTTGGAAGATTTGGCTTGGGCGAAATGGGCTCTAGAAAATGGATATAAGCTCTCCTATGTAGCTGAGGCCGAGATCATTCATGTGCATAATGAATCATCACGCGGGATATTTAATCGCTACCGACGCGAGGGGATGGCATTTAAACAGATTTACCCACACGAAAATTTCAGATTGGATGATGTGGTCAATTTATTTGTAACCAATGTTGTTAGTGATGTAAAAGTAGCCGCCCGTGAAAAAATATTATTTCAACAGATTTTCAAGATCATAAATTTCCGCTGGAACCAATTCTGGGGAACCTATCAGGGTTATCGCCAGTCTGGCCCACTCACATGGCAGCTTAAGCGTTCGTTTTATTACCCCCGCTCAGTTGAATTGAACTCCGAGAATAATAAAAAAATGCGTGAGGTGAAACCCATACCTTATTCACAAACTCTGGGTCACTCTGAACAAAAATTAAAACAATCCACGGGAGGGAAAAAATGAAAGTCGATAAAATTGTTGCTTTGGTGCCGATGAGGCATCATAGCCAACGTGTATCAGGAAAAAATTACCGGGAATTAATGGGCAAACCATTATTTCATTATATCTTGGAGTCGTTATCTGCTTGTAAGGAAATTTCTGAAATTGTCGTTGATACAGATAGCCCAATCATCGCAGACTGGATCAGGAAGGATTTCAATAATGTGCTTGTTTTGGACCGTCCCCAGGATTTAAGGGCTGATAATGTTCCCATGAATGAGATTCTTCTCTATGATACCTCTCAGGTTCAGGCTGACTTGTATCTTCAAACCCATGCAACCAATCCACTGCTTTCCGCGAATACAATTTCAAAAGCAATTCATGTGTTATTGGATGTGTACCCTGCTTTTGATTCCCTTTTTTCGGTGACGCGGCTGCAATCCCGTTTATGGGATGGTTTGGCACGCCCGATCAACCATAACCCCGCTATCCTTCTCCAAACGCAAGACCTTCCACCTGTCTATGAGGAAAATTCTTGCATCTATCTGTTTACCCGCACAATACTGGAATCTCGTCATAATCGCATTGGTGAAAGACCTTTCTTATTTGAAATTAATCCCAGTGAAGCTTGGGATATTGATGAAGAAGAGGATTTCTCGCTGGTTGAACTAATTATGAAATCTCGTGCCAACCATTCGCTGGTATAATGCCGACGAAGATCAAACTAAATCCAATTCTTATTAAATTCACACATGTTTACTGTTTTATTAACAGCACCCTATATGCTTCCATGCAAGGAGCGTTTTCTTCCTGTTTTTAATCATTACCATATCAAAATTATTGTGCCTGAGGTGCTTGAACGACTGGGGGAAGATGAAATCCTTAAATATGCAGGTCAATTTGATGCAACGATTTGTGGTGACGATCATTACTCTCCTCGGGTTTTGCAAGCCTGTGCGCCGCGCCTGAAAGTGATTTCAAAATGGGGAACTGGTATTGATTCTATTAATAAAGAGTATGCTGAGTCATTGGGTATTCAGGTGTTTAATACCCCAAATGCTTTCACTCAGCCAGTGGCTGATAGTGTGATGGGTTACATACTCGCTTTTGCGAGGCGTCAACCATGGTTAAGCGAACTAGTGAAGTCCGGGAAGTGGGAGAAGTTAATGGGACGCTCACTAAGCGAGTGTACATTGGGGGTGGTAGGTGTGGGGAATATCGGCAAAGCTGTTTTACGCAGGGCGCATGTATTCGGAATGCGCTTGTTTGGGAATGACATTATTCAAATCGAATCTGATTTTATTAATGAAGTTGGTGTAAAAATGGTGGATTTACGATCTCTGGTGGAGGAGGCAGATTTCATTAGCATTAACTGCACTCTCAATCCAACCAGCTTTCATCTGATTAATGAAGAGGTTTTGGCATGGGTTAAACCTGGTTCAGTTATCATAAATACAGCTCGCGGGTCAATTATTGATGAACAGGCTCTAATCGGTGCTCTTAAAAGCGGACGCTTGGCTGGAGCCGCTCTTGATGTCTTTGAAATGGAACCTCTTCCTCAAAATTCGCCATTGATGGAAATGGAAAATGTAATGCTGGCACCTCATAATTCCAATTCTAGTCCTTCTGCATGGGAGCGAGTACACTGGAATACGATCTTAAATACTCTGAAGGGATTAAATATACCTTCTGATGACTTTGACACAATACGTGAACAAAATTCTTCAATTGGAGGTTAAATATGATTGAGCGCAAACGTACGGTAGTGATTACTGGTGTGGCAGGAG
>Ga0067045_1030999_pt1 | contig 13443 bp, 10 predicted proteins | sample TerdegcTABiofilm_FD_59184 | JGI IMG/M metagenome (GOLD analysis project Ga0067045, IMG submission 59184) | Combined Assembly of (Gp0054472, Gp0054536) Wastewater bioreactor microbial communities from Singapore -Terephthalate degrading...
AGGTGGGATTCCATTGGTCTAACGAAGGATCTAATATATGTAAGCAGCCAGGGGGAGAATAATGAAAAGCAATGGTTTGAGATGTATTACCTTGAAATGTCGTGATTCTATAATATTGGTTTATGGGTATATCAGGTTCAAGTTTCGGAATACGTGTACCCAACCGTGCTTTGATGAAGTTCAAGATATATGGCATTTTTTCGGAGGAATAAGTACTTGAATATGCCCAATTTAAAGGTGCTGACAAAGAATTATCGCTGTAATAATGTAATGGCAATTCATCGGTGAGAAACATAGTGCCTGAACTCACCTGTGGTATTCGCCAATTCAATTGCCAAAAATAATCACGGAATTCTCTCCATTCTAATCGAAATGTATTGGCATTTTGAAATTGCATATATATACTCGAACTCACGAGGAGTGCCAGTGCAATTGATTGGATTAATTTTGATCGGATAAGCCAAAAAATAATCCCACATATAAAAAAGCATGCTCCCAGCATCATTGAAAGAGTAAAACGATCGTAAGGAAAATGTAGTTGCAAATTGAGCTTTACAGCAAAAAATGGAATTCCCGCAATAATTAGAAGAAAGAATCCAATTGCAGTGATTATTTTATAAAAACATATCTCATCTTCTTTTTTAGATATTTTCTTTTCGTATAAATTTAAGTTAATAAAGTAAAAAACAAAAAAGAGTAAAAATAATACGAATTGTACAATTCCAATTTGGTTAACACAGGAATTCAAATTTACACTGAAAAGAGATGCAAAAGATTTTACCCATGCAAGAAACCCTGCATTGATAAAATTATTTAAGATTGACTGCAAAAAATTAACTAATAAACCTAAAGGATTAATTTCTAGATCATCAAATATTCTTACACCATAAATAATTGAATTAGCAAAAAATGAACGATATATGATAAATGCGATTAAAACAACAAGATAGGGAAACCATCGCTTAATAATTATTAATAAACTCTCTTTGAGAGTGGTTGTTTCATTATTTTTTCTATAGATTAACCAGAGAAATGCAGGTCGCAAAAATTCCAATCCGAAAGTGTATTCCATGGCGCTGAGACAATAAAAGGAAAGGATGAGCGACAAAAGGGTGTAAAGATAATATTTCTTGTGGAAACGATTCGCTTGAATCATAAGTACATGCGAGAATGTATATATTGTGAGGATTATAAAAGCGTGACTGTAAATAACTGAAATCCACTGTTGACTAAAACCTGGGTAGACGAGGTATAGTATTGTAATGATTCTGTTTAATTTTCTTTGCTTGGGAAAGACCAATCTCAGCAATAAATAAATCGATAATGCATTTACCCAGCGCATGATGACGCAAAATAACTGCCATACAAGGGGATTCTCGCCCAGGATTGAGTGTGTGATTGCGTATAAGGGTGCTAATGCAGGCCTATCTTCGGCGATTGCGCGAAAAACACCATTTGCTCCCCCAATATGCGAGAACCAGACGTAAGGGAAATCGTCCCAATAAAATCCCAACCAGGGGATCATCAGGCCATAAGTAAGGAGACAGATTAATAAGAGTATCAGGGGGAACTTTTTCTCACAAAATAACGAATTACAAAGATTGGTAAGATTGAAAAACATAATTGTTTTCAATTATAAGAGAGTATAAAAAAATTACATAACATAGATGTATTTTTACACTATAATTCGCCATCAATTTGACTAGAAAAATAAAGATGAATCATAAATTAGAGGTAATACCACCGGAGAAGGTTTCGACCGTAATCCCAATATTAGACACATCACGCTTCATTCCTTATCGATATTTAATTCATCAAGATAGAGAGCGCTACATACAATATTGGACGCAAGAAATTTCTCATTCTGTAAAAAATCCAAAATGCAATTTGATGGCTGCTATGGAGGGTGAACAGGTAGTTGGTTTACTGATGATGGATGAGTTACCATGGGATTCTCAGATATTTCAGCGACCTATGTGTAAGATTAGTGAATTAGTGGTAGATGCTCAGTATATAACAGCGTATCAAATTTCAAACATGATGGTATCTAGAGCAATCGAATGGGCCAGGGAACAGCACTATGAATTCATTCTATGCAAAACATACACCGATGATGTGGTCAAAATACACGCTTTAGAAAATGCTGGCTTTTTATTAGTAGATACCCTATTATATTATTTTGTTGATTTCCGTAGTAACCCGTGGGATAGTATTCCAAAACAAATCCCTGAAGAGGGAACAACTGTTCGTCTTGCCGAACCTGAGGATGAAGCCGAGTTAGTACAATTGGCTCATCTATCCTTTCAACATCATATGGGACGTTATCATTCTGATCCTAATATTAATTCTGACCTGGCTACAAAAGTGTATGAACAATGGATACATTCCAGTTTGGCTGGTTATGCAGACTTGTTTGTTGTGGCAGAGATCAACAAACGTATTGCTGGGTTGTCGATATGGAAACACCCCTCAAATCTTGAAATGGAATTACCCATAACGATTGGCCATTACAGTATTGGTGCAATTCACCCTGATTTTTATGGTCGAAAGTTATTCACTTTATTATCTTATGAAGGTATGCGATTGTTAAAAGATAAGGTAGATGGGATAGAAATGCCTACGCATATTAATAATTATCCGGTTCAGCGTGCTTCTGCGAGATTAGGTTTTAGGCTAGAAGACGCAAGACATTCATTTCATAAATGGCTTTAAAAGATTCTTTCTTCCAGTAACCTTTGTAAATATTCCCCATATTTGCTACCCGAATTAAGCGAAGCTAGCTTTTGTAAATTTTCTTTACTGATATATCCCATGCGGAAGGCAATTTCTTCGGGGCAGGAAATCATTAACCCTTGTCTTTCTTCGACAACCTGAACAAAGTGCGAAGCCTGTAGTAGTGATTCATGGGTACCTGCATCCAGCCAAGCAACCCCACGACCGAGAATAATCACTTTTAATGAACCTTCTTCCATATAAATTCGATTAAGATCTGTAATCTCCAATTCACCCCGCGGTGATGGTCTTAACTGAAGAGCAAAATCCACTACGCGGTGGTCATAAAAATAAATGCCCGGCACTGCCAGATTGGATCTTGGGTTGGCAGGTTTTTCCTCAAGGCTGATGGCTCTGTAATTCTGGTCAATTTCCACCACACCGAAGTTCTGTGGGTCACGGACGGGGTAAGCAAACACAACAGCGCCCTCAGTGGTTTTTGCTGCTGAATTTAATAGGCTGATCAATCCTCGCCCGTAAAATATATTATCACCCAGCACCAAAGCAACTGGTTGATTTTGAATGAAATCTTGCCCTACAATAAAGGCATCCGCCAGCCCACGAGGTTGAGGTTGAATGGCATATTCAAATCTTAATCCCCACTGGCTACCATCCCTCAATAAATTCTGATAGGCGGGTTGATTTTGTGCATCACTAATTATTAAAACATTTCGAATGCCAGCCATCATTAATAGCGATAGCGGGTAGTAAATCATTGGTTTGTCATACACTGGTAATAATTGTTTGCTGACAGCCATGGTTAATGGCAATAAGCGAGTTCCTTTTCCACCAGCCAGAATGATGCCTTTCATTTTTTTATCACCTCTCGTGATTTGTAATTGGCTTTTATCCATTCCTGATATTCTGCGCGTTTATTAATCTTGTTTATCCAATCAAGATTTGCAAGGTACCAGGTGACTGTCTTATGAAGTCCACTCTCTAGGGATTCGCGTGGTTGCCACCCAAGTTGTTCTTGAATTTTGTTAATATTCATCGCATAACGGCGGTCATGTCCTGGACGGTCCGTAACATATTGAATCAATTGTGCATGTGGTCTATTGGCAGATTGAGGAAGTTGCTGGTCAAGGATTTTACAAATAGTTTTCACAATATCTATATTGTAAGGTTGATTATTCCCTCCAATATTAAAAGTTTCACCCGGTGTTCCTTTTTTAATTACCCGATAAATGGCATCACAGTGGTCCTCTACATACAGCCAGTCGCGGATTTGTTTACCATCCCCATAAATGGGCAGTGGTTTACCCTGTAGGGCATTCTGAATTATTAATGGTATCAATTTTTCTGGGTATTGGTATGGACCGTAGTTATTTGAGCAATTTGTGATAGTGATAGGTAATTTAAAGGTATGATAGTAAGAACGAACAATATGATCGCTGGCAGCTTTTGAAGCAGCGTAAGGTGAATTTGGGGCATAAGGGGTATTTTCACTGAAGGGAGGATCCTCTTCTTTTAAGCTACCATATACCTCGTCAGTGGATATGTGATGAAATCGGCAGAGCTCAGGATTTAAGGATTTTTCCTTTCTCCAATAATCAAGGGCACATTCCAGGAGAGTAGCAGTGCCAATAATGTTGGTCTGCATAAAATGGAGTGGATTGGCAATGGAGCGGTCTACATGTGATTCAGCAGCAAAATGAACCACGGTATCAATATTAAATTGTGTAAAGAGGTCGGAAACCAAGCTGTGGTCACAAATATCCCCCCTGACAAAATAATAATTGTTAGATTGCAGATTTGACAAATTCTCAGCATTTCCAGCGTAGGTTAATAAATCAAGATTAACAATGTTGAGGTTTTTATCCTGGTTATTTAAGTAGTATATAAAATTTGTGCCAATAAAACCAGCGCCACCGGTAATTAATACATTTTTCATAAGATCAATCTGATAGAATATATCAAATTATAGTCCAGCAAATCTAAATATTTCTTAATCCTTTAAAAAGCAGTATAATATTATTTATAAATCAAATTAGAATATTATTGAGGTTTTGGCTGTAGGTTCACATTAGTGACAATGTCACTGATGTTTTAGAATAGATGTCGAATAGTTGTTGGCAGCAAATTGTGTGCCATTTTAAAATTTATTAACTAGTTCAACGACGAATAAGTTACGTTATTCGACGCGACAAATAGAAAACGTATTTGTTTTTAGATTCAAAAACAGCTAAAACCTTTAAAGGTGAATGGCTGTTTTTGTTATGGATAATGAAATTAGCGGAATAAAACCGAACAAAAAGAATAAAAACAACATTGACGAATTCAAGGTTGGTGAATTCAATTTTTGGGTAAATCATGAGATGCTTTCTAAGTCCGAAGAAGGGCAATCTGTAAATAAAGAGAGAATCATTAATTTACGGAGCAAAGAGGAAAAGGAGAAAGCATGGCAAGGTGTGATGCGATTATTAAATTTTCGCAATCGCAGTGAGTACGAGATCCGTAATCGGCTTGCAAAAAAAGGATTCGCCCCAAACATAATTGAACAGATCATTATTGAGTTAAAAACCCGCTCAATACTCAATGATGCAAACTTTGCCCGAGAATGGGTAGAGTCTCGTGCTGTAAATAAACCAAGGGGGCGAAAACTCTTTATCCAGGAGTTGAAAAATAAATCTATTGGGCAAGAGGAGATTGAACAGGCATTGAAAGGTTTACCTAAAGAGGAGACCTTGGCTTTAAATGCGGGTCGAAGAGTTGCCAGGCGATACGCAAATTTAGAAAAACAGATTTTTAAGAAAAAAATATACGGATATCTTTATCGTAAAGGTTTTGCCTATCACACCATTCAAAAGGTTAGTCAAATGCTGTGGTGTGAAATTCATACGATAACAACCGACTTGTAAGGGAACTGAGGTGATTATGGAAACTAATATATTAATTATTGTATGTGTTGTAGCTGTGGCTTTGTTTTCTTATTTAGGTGCGCAATTTTTAGCTAAGCGCATTGTTTCAGAGCACCACAAACAAGCCGAAATGCAATTACAGCAAGCTTCCGAGAAAGCGCGTGCTATAGAAATTGAGGCACGTGATAATGCAGTCAGGATTAAGCAAGAGGCAGAAGCTGAGATTGCTCGGCGAAGAGCTGAACTTACCAGAGAGGAGGATCGCTTACAGCATCGGCGCAATGATCTCGATCAACGCTTTGAGAAACTGGAGCAGCGCGAGCAGAATCTGAATAAGAGACAGAGCGCGATTGACAAACGATTTAATGAAGTTGAAAAAATCTATGCGCAACAAATGGAACAACTGCAGAAAGTTGCTCATATGTCTGTTGAGGAGGCAAAAAAAGTCCTTTTCAGCGAAGTTGAGAAAGAAGCTCATGCTGATATGGCACGCATTATTCGCCAAATTGAATCTGAGGCTAGAATGGAAGGTGAAAAACGGGCGCGGGAAATAATCACCGAGGCGATTCAACGAGTTGCATCTGATCAGGTGGCTCAGGTGACAACGGCTGTTGTCACATTGCCAAATGAAGAAATGAAGGGGCGTATTGTTGGAAGAAATGGTCGCAATATTCGTGCTTTTGAACAGGCAGCCGGTGTGGATGTGATCGTAGATGACACACCTGAAGCAGTTACCATATCCTGTTTTGACTCTACCCGTCGTGAAATTGCGCGCAGGTCATTACAGAGATTAATCCAAGATGGTCGTATTCATCCTGCACACATTGAAAAGATATTAGCAGAAGAGGAAAAGGAAGTCGAAAAAATCATAGAACTGGCAGGAGAGCAGGCGGCTTTTGATGCTGGAGTGCCTGGTTTGTCACCTGAAGTGTTGAAAATGCTCGGGCGTTTGAAATTCCGCACTTCATTCGGTCAAAACCAACTAGCCCATTCTGTTGAAACAGCCATGATTGCAGGTGTGATTGCTGCAGAGTTGGGGGCGAATGTGGAGGTAGCCAAGGCAGGAGGTCTCCTCCACGATATTGGAAAGGCTATGGATCATAATACCGAGGGAACTCATGCCCTGATTGGTGCAGAGTTCTGTAAGCGAAATCACGTTCATCCAGATGTGGTTAATGCAATAGGGTCGCACCATCATGAAGAAGAACAAGCCACTATTGAAGCAGTAATTATAGAGGCAGCGGATGCGATTTCGGGTGCGCGACCAGGTGCAAGACGTGAGAATCTTGAACAATATATAAAGCGATTAAAAGCGTTAGAAGAAATGGCGCATTCTTATAAGGGCGTGAATCAGGCTTATGCCATACAGGCTGGGCGTGAGGTGCGTATAATTGTCCGACCTGAAGAAATCGATGATTTGCAATCTGCTCGATTGGCGAGAGATATTGCCAAAAACATCGAAGAAACTATGCAATATCCCGGGCAAATTAAGGTTACGGTAATCCGTGAAACGAGAAATGTAGAGTATGCTAAATAAATAAATGAGATAGAACAGGCGATGGAGGGTTAATTGCCTGTTCTTTTATTAATCTTAACGAAAGGGTTGTTAATCATTTCTTCCCGTACACTGGTTTCAGGTCCATGTCCGCATAAAAGACGCGTCTGAGCAGGTAAGGTGAATAATTGCGTGTGGATGCTTTGAATTAACTGTTCGAAATTACCACCTTGAAAATCAGTTCGACCAATGCTGTGATAAAAAATTAAATCTCCGGTAAAAGCTGTATGCATGGCTGGAAGGTAAAAAATCACATGTCCAGGGGTGTGTCCTGGGGTATGTCTTACTTCTATTGTGAGGTTACCAAAATTAATGATTTGGCCATGGGTCAGAAAGACCTTTGGCTGGACATCAATAGCAAATGAATAACCAAAATCACGAGCTCCTCCTCCTTCAATCCATAAATTTAAATCGAGAGGGTGAATGGCAATTTGGGTATCGGGGAAAGAACGCAAAAATGATTTTACGCAGAAGAAATGGTCGAAATGGGCATGGGTGATCCAAATAGCATGTAACACAACTCGCAACTTCTGCAATTGGTCAATTAACACCTGGCTCCCCTGTGCCGGATCTATAATTACTGCCTGACGATTTTCAGAGTCTGTCAATAAATAGGTATTATTCTGTAAAGGGCCAAAAACATAGGATTGAAGAGTAATCTTAGTATCTATGGAATTTACCATGAGGTTGTGATTTTTTTGGTAAGTGATAATTTCAATATAATAGTTTTATATTAATTTATACATGCTGCATTGATTGAGAAATCATTTAACGACTTTTTAGAACCTTCCTAATAAATTCATCCGCTTTCTTAAAAACCTCCGATCTTTCGATATCTTCAGTAATCACATGGCCACTTTTTTCTAAAAGATAGATTTCCTTATCTCGGGTTGTTAATAAGCCATAGATCTGCTCCGCATTTTCAAGTTTTAATGAATCAGATTTAGAGTGCATGAGTAAAATGGGAATCTTTATGTTAGGAAGAGCTTCAGCCAATATCTTTTTCAGCTTAAACAATTCCCCTGTAGCCCTTGTGGGATATACTGGGTAATCCAGGTGTTCTGCAGCTGCTTTCTTGTTCAATAAATCACTGGGGCTTTTCTTAATGGATGAATAAAATATACTGAGAGGTTTGGCAAAATTCATGCGCCAGTCATCCACATAAGAGAAAGGCGTGGACATGGCAATGGCTCCTTGAATTTCATATCGCTCTGCAGCGATGAGTGATAACATCCCTCCCATTGAGAGCCCGACAGTGAATATTTTTTTGCAATTTGATCGCAATAGATTAATCCCATCCTCTACTGAGATAAGCCAATCCTGCCAGTGTACTCTCACTAAATCTGAAATCTGTGTGGCATGCCCTGCGAGGCGAATTCCTGCAACGGTATATCCTTGCTTGTGTAGAAATTCGCCCATCCAGCGCAATTCCTTGGGTGTGCCAGTAAATCCGTGGATCATCAGACACCCTACGGTACTACCTGGAAAATAATAAGGTTCACCACCAATCATAGTAAGTTGATTTGACATAGATTCTCCTGATAATTTATGTATGAATGATTTGTAAACCTCTGGGTAGAGTTGACAATACCTTGCATCCCTTTGCAGTCACTACAACGTTATCTTCGATGCGCACACCACCTATACCAGATTTATAAATTCCTGGTTCAATGGTAAAAACCATACCGGGCTTTAGTAGCAAGTTGTTTTCCGCTTGAATATATGGTTCTTCGTGTGCTTCCATCCCAATGCCATGCCCAGTGCGGTGAATGAAATATTCTCCAAATCCAGCCTCCTTAATCACTTTACGTGCTGATTGGTCAACCTCATCTGCAGTTATCTGAGAACCAATTGTCTTGCAGGCCTGTATATTTGCCCTTTCAACTATATCGGCAAGGTTTTTTATTTTAGCGTCCGGCTGACCGAGATAAAAAGTCCGTGTTAGATCTGAGCAATAATCATTCTTCCGGGCTCCCCAATCAATGATTATCAGGTCATTGTTTTTTATTTTTCGCTCTCCTGGTACTGCATGGGGGTTGGCGGAATTAGGGCCTGAGGCAACGATAGGCATAAAGGGTAACTCGGGATCTGAACCAGCACGAAATAATTGCATAGTTAGCTCACTGGCAATTTCCTTCTCGGTTCTTCCGATTTTGATGAACGGTAGTGTGTTATTTAGAGCCCGCTCAGCAATTTGTACTGCTTTTTCAATGTGATCAATTTCGGTTTTATCTTTTATCAAACGTAAATTTTTGAAAATCTCTTCTCCTGAGACAAATTTCAACGGTGCAGCGTTTATGAGTAAATTCGTCTCCAGGAATCGAAAGGTGTATGGGTTAACTGCGATTACGCTATTAGTAAGTTCCAGTTCAATTACCGCTTGCTGGGTTGCAGTCAGCCATTGTTTTTTTTCTTCATTGTAAGGATATAGGGATAATTCAAGTGGACATTGGTTGATTTTTTCGATTTCTAATCTTGGAAAGATAATCGCGGGTTTTTTAGATTTGGTGATTATTAAAATCACGGGTCTTTCTGAAAGATGGAATTTCAAACCGGTTAGATAGGTTAAGTCCGCACTGGCATTGATTGCTAAGGCATCAAGATTATTTTTCGTAAGCAAATTTATAACATAAGGAATTCTATTTACCATTAATTACTCAATTTAATTTTCCTCATTTCTTTTGCAGCAGAGACCATGTTTATTAATGCAGGTTTCACTTCATCCCATTTGCGTGTCTTCAAGCCGCAATCTGGATTTACCCATATTTGATTGGCTGGAATATATTTTAGTGCGCTCATAAGTAGTTCTTGTATTTCATCTGTAGTTGGAATCTGGGGTGAATGAATATCATACACACCTGGGCCAATATCATTTGGATAATTATATTGGGAGAATGCATTTAATAATTCCATTTTTGATCTCGCGGCTTCAATAGATATTACATCGGCATCCAATGCGGCGATCTCTGAGATGATTTCGTTAAACTCAGAATAACACATATGAGTATGTATTTGAGTTTCATCACCCACGCCTGCTGATGCAATTCGAAAACACTTTATCATCCATTTAAAATACGAAGGCCAATCCTTGCGATGCAGGGGTAAGCCTTCTCGAAATGCTGGTTCGTCAATTTGAATAATTGAAATACCGGCAGTCTCCAAATCTATAACTTCATCGCGTATAGCAAGTGCCATTTGGAGGCATGTGGTTGAACGAGGTTGATCATCACGTATAAATGACCAATTCAGCATGGTAATTGGTCCGGTTAGCATACCTTTAACAGGTTTGTTGGTTTGCTGTTGGGCGAAATGTATCCATTTGGTTGTCATGGGCGCTGATCGATACACATCTCCGAATAGGATAGGTGGCCGAACGTAACGAGAGCCATAGCTCTGTACCCAACCATGCTCTGTAAATGCAAAACCCTTCAATTGTTCTGCAAAGTATTGCACCATGTCATTTCGTTCGAACTCGCCATGTACCAACACATCTAGACCAATCTCTTCTTGAAATTTAATTACTTTGATAATCTCCTCTCTTATAAACAATTCATAATCTTGTTCAGTGATCAGCCCCTTCGACATTCGGTGGCGCATAGAACGGACCATTTCGGTTTGTGGAAATGAGCCAATAGTAGTTGTTGGAAATAAGGGTAGGTTGAGTCTGTCTTTTTGAATCGTGATTCTTTTTTTAAATGGGCTCTTTCGCCTTAGCATTTTAAGATTAATTTGATTTATTCGATTAGTAATAGGTGGCGAATTGACGATTTTAGATTGGCGCTTTGTTTCTAATGCTTTCTGATTAATCTCAAAAAGTTGTTTGTTTTGATTTTCTTCTCCATTTATTTTTTGAGTTATGGCAACAATTTCTTCCAGCTTTTGCTTAGCAAATGCTAGCCAGGATTTCAGCTCAGCATCCAGTCTTGTTTCTTGTTCGATATCTTGAGGGATATGCAGTAATGTTGATGAGGGGGCAATAAAAGTTCTGTCCTTTCCAATTTTCTTAACGAACTGGTTGGCGAGTTTCACTGCCTTATTCAGATCTGACCGCCAGATATTGCGACCATCGATGATTCCGAGTGAGAGAATCTGATGTTCTTGCAGGTAGGATGAAATTGTCTGGACATCATAGTTGCCATAGATGAAATCCAAATGTATGCCATCTATAGGTAATTCTGTGATCTTCTGAATTGGGCAGGTGATTGAATCATAGTAGGTAGCAAGTAAGATTTTGGGGCGTGGAACCGAACTGCCAATTTGTTGATAAACATAATGATATGTGTTTATAATCTGGTCGGTTTGGTCAAGTACCAGACAGGGTTCATCAATTTGAACCCATTCAGCACCCTCTTTTGCAAGTTTGTGAAGCAATTCAAGGTAGTATGGAATTAGTTCATCAAGCTTATCAATTGGGGAGTAATCTATTACAGTCGATTTGCTTAGTAAAAGAAAAGTCATCGGACCTATGATTACGGGTCTAGTTGTAATCCCAATGGACTGGGCTTCCAGGAAATCGTCTAATGGTTTTGTGGAAAGAAGTGAAAAATGAGAATCTGGGGATATTTCTGGCACAATGAAATGGTAATTGGAATTGAACCACTTGGTCATCTCTAAAGGTTTTGTATTCTTATATTTTCCTTTCTTGCTTCCACGTGCCATTGCGAAATACAAATCGAGGTCAGTTTGGCTAGATAATTTTAAAAAACGATCGGGTATTACCCTAAACATAAAAGCGGCATCTAACATATGGTCGTAAAAAGAAAAGTCATTGGAAGGAATATGTTGGATCCCAATCTGGTGTTGTAGTTGCCAATTTTTTCTACGGATGTCACGTCCAACCTCAAGGAGTTCTTGTTGGGATATATTTCCTTCCCAATAACCCTCAAGTGCTTTTTTTAATTCGCGTTGCAAACCAATTCTTGGAAATCCAAGATTTGTGGCAAGTGCCATATCTCCTCCGGACTTATGTTTGATGGCAGCATTGTATCATTCGTAATTTAGCTGTCAATTAAAATATCCAAGACGGACAGTATAATTGCATGGAAAAATAACCAGTTTTCTCAATGAACATTGTGAATTCATCGCTTTATTCAGCCATTCTCACCCGTCGATCCATTCGGAAATATATTTCTCAATCACTCTCACCGGAGGATTTGAAATGGGTCCACGAAGCCGTTGAAATCAATAAACCACTGGTGAATAATAATCAATTTCAAATATCTATTGTGAATACCATGTCAGATGAGAGTAATTTAAAGTTATTAGGCATTTATGGCCGTTTGATTAATCCACCATATTATTTTATGCCCAGGATTAGAGGTAGAAAATTATTATTAACCGACCTGGGTTTTCGCATGCAACAGATTGCCGTTCGATTATGGTTAAAAGGCATTGGCTCCTGTTTTATCGGTTGTCTTTCGAGAGAATCTGAAATTATAAGGCTACTAGAGTTGCCTGATAAAACAAGAATGGGGGCATTTCTTGTATTTGGCTACCCAGAGAGTGGAATTGGTTTTCAAACAATAGCTTCTCTTCCACATTTGTTAGATGGAAAAAGTCACCGCCATCCATTTGAAAAAATATTTTATCTAAATTCTTGGCAAAATCCCACTCACCCACCAAGTGAAATTCTTGACCTCATACAGGCAGCCAGAATGGCTCCTTCTGCGGTTAATGCTCAACCTTGGAGGTTCGTTTATAAAAATCAGGAAATATTTATTTATATTATCCGTAACAATATTAAATATATTTTCCCCTCCAATGAGAACTATTGTTTTTATGATGGTGGGATTTGCATGGCGAATATGGACATGGCTTTGAGCGCTCTCAATCTCAAAGGTAAATGGCATCTGTTAGATTCACATAAGTGTTATATTTCAGATACTCCGCGTAACTATTACGCATTGGCAAAATTGAGTTTATTTTAAAAAGGGATTAGATTGATCATTCTTAAAAATAAAAGTGAAATCAAAGCACTAAGACGAGCAGGACAGATCGTTGCACAAACATTTGAAGTATTAAGGCCAGTGATTAAACCGGGTATAAGATTAGATATTTTAGATCGTATGGCTGAAGAATTTATTTTAGAGCAGGGAGCTGAAACTTTATATAAAGGGATACGTCAACGACCGAATCAGACTCCATTCCCTGGTGTGATCACTGCCGCTGTAAATAACGAAATATGTCATGGATTTCCAGATGCGCGAATACTAAAGGATGGAGATATTGTCGGTGTGGATATTGGGTTGCGCTACC